>LV_Brine_h2_0102DRAFT_1000689_pt1 | contig 11132 bp, 10 predicted proteins | sample LakVidmifraction_3_FD_10600 | JGI IMG/M metagenome (IMG submission 10600)
ATGTAAAAACGTCATCCAACATATCATAATTATCTAAGTAATTATTTCCTAGCGCGTGATCTTTATAGTCTATTTTGAGTAGTAATATTAGATCTAGATAATTTGACAATAAACCGTGGCAGTATAAAATTTCAATATCTCTTACCATATCTTCGAGGTTATGTAAGCTGCTCTCAATCTCAGGCAATATCTTTTGTATTTGCTGAATTACAGATAGTTTGTTAATCATAAATTTTATCTTTGTAAACTTCATTAGATGATAATATCTTTGCTTTTTGAGACTGAAAATATACTTCGCAATAGCTATAACCATTTGCTTTCTTTGTTTTAGGAACTGTTATTGTTGCTTTAAAATCATATTCCCTATTTAATTCATTGTTTGGTTCTTTCAAAAATCTATGTAAAATAATCACTTCTGTCGAATCTTGCATAAAGGACGCGCTACCTCCTATATCTTCCATAAAAATTAGTTTATGTGTTGGAATCTTTCTTGGATGAGCAATTATCAACACTGCTGTTTTATAATCTTTTGTAATTTTAGCTAAGATTTTTAATGCATCGGCTTGTGCTTGAATAACATTTTCACCACTTAAAAAATAACCAATATGGTCTACTATTATTAAATTATATTTAAGACTTTGCTCAGATATAATCTGAACTAGTTCTTTTAAGTTTTTTACATCTTCTTGTAAAAGAATCTCAATAAGCCCATCGTCATAACCTATATCTGATTCTGTAAGATCTTTATATGCTTTATTTAACCTTACGCTTGCTAAACTTAAAACAATATTTATATCTGGTTCTAATGCGATATATAAAACTTTTTTTCCTTGTTTACGCACATTATCAGCAAAATTGCAAGCTAAAGTTGTCTTACCTGTGTTTGTATGTCCAGTAAGAGTATAAAGGTGCCTAGGTAAGAAACCACCTATGCATTTATCTAAATCAGTAAAACCAGTTGAAGCGGCTTTTTTTTCTAGTTCTCGCTGTTCCAAAACTGCTTCTTTTAATTGTGAAATGGATCTAACTTTCAACTTTTAATTATTAAAAAATATTACTTAGGTAGTTTGACAGTTTCTAATTCTGTAAAGATTCTTCTAATGTGTTCCATTGGGTTATATTGGGCAGGAAACTTTTTAGCTTCAACATCTTTTATCATAAAGTTTCGTATAGCTGCTATATGATTCTTATATCTTTTGCCGCTGCTTTCCATGTATGTTTGTACTTTCTCATAGTATCTATCAACAAGATTAATGGATATTTCATATTTAATTAAATTCAAACTATTAACAATACTTAAGTAGTCCTTTTGTGTTCTATTGTATTTTGTAATCTTTGAGGGAGTTGCAGCCTTTGTTTTTTTTGAAAAATTGCTTCTTTTAGTAATTTGTTTAGTAATACCTTGTTTAGTATGTACATTTTTTAATGTATCCCCCCTACCATTTTTTAATGTATCCCCCCCCATTGTTTCATATACCCCTTTACTACCATTATTTACAGTGTCATTAGCTTGCCTGTCAGTAGATTGCGGAAAAATAGCATCTGTAGCATCTATACCATGTATCAATAAAAAATATTCGCTAGATAGTGTAATACTTTCTCTCACATATTTATTCTCATCAGCATAAATTCTTACAATGTACCCTTTTTGTTCTAGCCCTGTTAGTAAATTTGTGACACTAAGTGGATTTAGCAAGCCTAAACTAGCCGCTAAGAATCTGTTACTTGCAAACATTTTACGCTTGTTGCTTACAAAGCTGTATATTATTCCTATAAGAGCCTTTTCTGTAAATTTTAAGAAAGGATCTTTTAATGTCATTGTAGGGATATTAATTGTCCTTACAAAGTCTGTTGCATCTCGTTGCGATTTAGTATTCGTGGTCTTTAATTGATCTTGGTAAAACTGCTGTATTTTTATATCCATAGAAGATGTTGTAACGCTACCTAAAGGAGAGTACAGCGAAATCTGTGGGAAAAACTGTACCCTCCTTAAGATATATAATTAGAAATTATTTTTGAAAATTTTGCGCCACATATTGTCATAAATATAATTTATTCTTTTCTGTTAAAGAAGTCAACATCAAAAAATGTAATAAAACTATAGGACTGTTTTAGTTTAGAGGTCAATGTTTTTTAAGTTCATGTCATCAGAGAGACTAGAAGGTAGCTGTTTTAAATTTGTATGCTCTAGCAGTATGATGTTCGGTAAGTTATCCCAGTCCGGTTTAAATAAAGCCTGTGCATTTAGTAGCGCTATGTTTTTATTAGCTAGGTAAGCTTCGTAAAAGCCTGGTAGCCTTTCTTTTAAAAAACTAATATTTTGATCTGGATATTTCTGGTCGTGCCACCAATAAAGATGGCAGCCAGCACATAAAGTATACGCATTATTAAAGGTCCATCTAAACCGTAACTCGCGCCTTGAAATAATATGGTTACATTGCAAGTTTTCGATTTTTCCGCATCTCAAACATCTACTATCTCGCTCTCTAACCAATTTAGCAAACAAAGTATCACACCTGTTTTTTATAGGTGTATTAGACTTTTTACGTCTATTTTTTTTTGCCGCTTTTTTACTAGATTCTGTGAAACACGTGGAACTACAATATTTCCGCAAAGTTTGCGTTTTTATAAACTCTCTACGGCAATTTTTACATTTAAAAACCTTAGTGATCATTTATTATCTAGTGCATTCATTAAATAAATGAAGTATACAAAACCAGCCATAAAGTACAGCAGATCATTTGGTATGGTTAAATTAAGCAGTTGAATAACTAAATATGCTATCAAACATATCAATGACGCTTTTATAAAATTCTCTACCGCTTTCGTCTTAATATCAATAAAAAATTAGATAAGTCTCTTTTATTCGGGCAGTTTGTTTATTTGAAGTAAAATACTATCCTTCTGGTCTAATTTACCATCTCTATTTCTGTCATAATTAGTTGCTAAATATTTTAAAATTTGTCCTGCTATACCTGTTAATAGTGATACTAGCCCGATGATAAATTGATTATTACCTGTATAACTTTCTGATAAACTTAAAAAAGCACCTATCACAATAGCTATTATCAAAAACCAATCATACTTAAATAAACTTCTAGCATAATCGGATTTAAAATACTTATCAATGAAAGCGTGATATTTACCTATTATGCCACTTACTTTTACTTCTTGTGTTATTGCTGTAACTATAACTTCGCTTATAATGTCTGTGTTAGGTAGGTATACACTGCTTTCCTCGATGGTCTTTAACTCTAAAGCCACTTTGTTTAATTGCTCGTTTAGAGATTTTTTTTCACTATTTAAACCAAACAGTAACTTTTCTACTTCAACTTGTCTAGCCGTTTCTTTTTGTAAGTTTAAAGCCATTAATTCATTTTCTTTTGTTTTTGCATCAGCTTCAATCTTTATCTTTTCAGCCTCTAACTTAGTTATTTTGTCTGTTAAATCCTTAACTTGTTTTGTATCGTCTATTTGCGGTATTGAAGTGTTATTGTTAGCTTTAATTATTAAAATCTTTCCTACAATAGAACCGCTTTCAAATTCAGCTTGTAAATCTTCCCATCTTGAATAACTGTTAAATTGTGCTATTTGTTGCCATGCATTTTCTGTATACCAGTCATTCATGCCAGCCTCTTTTGCTACATTAGATATACCCCATCCGGATTTTACAATTACTGTATTCATATTAGGATTATTAATAATTATTGGTGAACTAAAAATTGGTGAACTAAAAAACTGTTTTATATAAGGTTCTGGATCTACATAACGCCCATTTATCATTAAGCCTAAGTGCAAATGAGCACCAAATGAATACCCACTTTCGCCGCAAGAACCAATTAGCTCTCCCTCAGAAACATACCTAGCAGCACCATTAAAGTTAGAAAGATGAACATAAAACCAAGCGCCAGTAGTTCCATTCAGTTGTATATATTTGCCTCCAAAACTATCTGTAGCAGGTATCATATACCCGCTTTCAATTGCGTAGCAAGATTGATTAATGCTTTCTATTGTAACTAAGTCTATTCCTGGATATTGTGCCCTTAAGCCACCTGAAGCTATATGAGCACTGTAGTCTTGCTTAACCCCTACAAACGTTATTTCTAATTGTTTATTTAATGGACTTTTCATTATTATTAGTATATCACTTTTGAATATTTGTTATCACTAAAGATAAGCCACCTACTAAAACTGCTATTAATATAATTTCTATTGTTTTAAAGACAACTATTTTAACAATGTTATTATCTTTATCTTTTAGCTCTATCAAGTTTGCAATCTTATCAATCTTATCAGAAAAAATATTAAGATTATATTCTTGTTGGCCTTGTTTTTCTTGCATCTTTTTAATTATCTCATTTTTTAAATAATTAACTTCTTTATCTTGAGCTTCTAATCTTGAGTTTACGTTTTGTTGACTAACTTCTAGCATTCTTAAAGCTCTATTCCAATCAGTAACACCTCGATTAATTTCGTCTGTTCTTTTTATTTGGTCCGTTTTAAAGCTCGCTAAATCAGTCGTCTGTGTAACTGTAAGAGCTGCAATACTTATCTCTACTCGTTTTGTTGAGTCTTGAAAGCTCTTTATAAGATCTTCTAGCTTACTTGCGAGTACAGCAACTTGGATTTGCATATTATTTACAGCCTGTGCATTTTGTCCTATGCTATAATCTCGACTCAAGGTTTGCGGATTTGATGTTTCCATTTTAAATTTATGTTTAATTTTACTAATTTATCTAATAATTACATTCTACTAAATTACATTCTACTAAATTACATTCGATACGCCTATTTATTTACGTTTTCTTGATGCGCTTTCTCTAAATATAAAATATTTAAAAAAAACCGTTACTAATGGGTTTGGTAAAAAACCTGAAGGATCATAAATTTCAACAGTAAGAACTAAATCTTTCTTGTTTACCTTGGCACTAATTGTACCAAGATAAGCTGCTCCAATAGTAAAACTTGAAGGTGCTGATGCATAATACTTATTTGCAGGTAATTTATAAGAAACATTAATCATAGGTTCGTAACCTAACGCATGTTCTATTGTTATAGTACCTACTTCTGCTCCAGCTGCTTTTACCACTTCTGTAGTATTAGTATCAAATATTAAAAAATTCTTAGATTCTGATACTTGAAATGCTCTTTGATCATCTGATACAAGGGAATATCTGGAAATATTTTTATTGTTATTTTGTGTTAAATTCATTATTTCGCTGCCTCTCTAAATAGTAAATAATAAATTTCCACTATCTGAACCATAGTTTTTGTAAATGATAATTCTTGTTCATTTATTCCAAAATTTACAAAAGGACTAGCAGCACCATCATTAATCATATAATTTAATAGATTCCATCCTGTAGGTAGCCCTGCCGACCTTGCAAAGGCAAAACAAGTTGGTATATAGCCTAGCTTAAGAGGTATTATAATAGTCTGAACTTCAAACGGGGCACTCTTAGGAATAACTGCATATTTTCTATCTACGATTCTAAAATTAAAGTCGTCTCTAGTTTGAAAAATCTGCTTATCTTGCGACACTAAGCTGTCTTTCGGTACAGCTGGATTATTAACGGTTTTACGTTGCATCAATTCATCAAAACCTGCTTCTTTATAATTATCTATCGGTTTATACTGATTTACCATTTATCTGTTCTCTAAATAAAAAAATCTTTATAGTTAATGGAAAGCCAAATGTACTTAAGGCAACAAAACCATCTAAAAAAACGTTACAAAATATATCAGTACTTGTACATCTCATATTAACTGAATATGAGCCTTGATAACCAAACCCTGTAACAAATAGCTTAAACAAAGGGCAGGGACTAAAATATTCATCATTATTGAAACTAGCCTCTGCCAAGAAAACAGGTTCATATCCTAACTGATGTGGCACACTATTAATATATAAACTAGAACCTAATGTGGGATTACTATCAAAGTTACTGGTATCTACTACTAAAAATTTAACCTCATTTATAGCTTGTAATGACCTATCTGTAATGAGATCTAATGAACGCAAGTTTTCTGCCATAAATCCTTGTTTAGACATTGCTCTTATCGGTCCATTTGGTCCATTCTGACTATTGGCAGTATCTCGTCTAAAGTCTTGGCTAAACCCTGCGCCCCTTATATCTTGTACTGGTTTTGGTAGTACACTTTTTTGTAATATAGTTTGTCCCATCGCAATATTATTTAACGCCCTTTGATACCTTCTGCGGCTTGTGTTTGCAATTCAAAACCAAGCGCATACATAATAAAGTTACCTAAAGTTTCTAATTGTAAACTAATACTTTTGCACTCTTCTCCAAGATCCATATATTCCCAGTTCCACCGGGTTGCTGTGTATGCAGGTAATGTTGTTAATGTAGTATATGTACTACTACCATCTAAAGCATACTTTACGGTTATTGTACTTGCAGAATAATATTGAAAGTGTAATTTCAATACATTTTGCATTCTTATTGCACTATCTCCTTTATCATAAAATCTGTAATGTTTTGTTTGTGTTATAGAATTTATCGTATTTGTAGAATCATTTATATCTTTATCTGTGTAGAGTGATGGTATCTCTAATTTGAAAACACCACCATTAGTATAGCTTCCAGCATATAAATATTTACCCGTTGTGTCCGTAAAATTTGCAAAGATGCTACCCAATTTTCCTGCTGAATATGAATGGATTTTCCAGTTATTTTGACTAGCATCAAACTCTAAAACACATGAATCTATATCTTGCCCCCTCACATTTATACTTAGATCTTGTAACGCACAAAAATATCTTTCATCTAAACCCCCTGCTGCTGCTAGTATAAAATTACTCTGTGTTATTGCATAGAATAAATCATCATGTGTTTGATCATTCTTAATTACTAAGGATATGTCTGTGGGGTAAGATTGATTAGGGCTTAACATATAAAACCCCCCTTGTCCTAACCAGATTATATTTCCTTTTATATTGACTATCGATTTATTAGATGTGCATCCATAATCAGTAACTTCATTAACATATACTGATTGTGGATCTAACACTAAATAAGTATTATTAGAGAATGCTACAAATGGTCTTCCATTCCCAAATGATGTAACCCCTGTTATTGACTGCGAGGATTCAAAATAGTCTGTACTAACTGCAAAGTCTCCTTGTGCTACTTGACTATAATATACTCTTCTAGGATAAACTGAATTACCGCCTAGTAACATATAAGCACCATTAACTGCTAAATATTTGCCGTCAATTCTCATCTCTACTGTGTCACCGTCCCAAGTATTATTAATTGCAGTTCCTACCGTAACTGTTGTACCGCTTGTATAGGCTGTGATTATATTGCTAGTGGTATCTGTTGTATTAAATATTGTCATCCCTACCATCTCGGCCGTAAATATACTTTCAGTAGTTACTAATGTAGAGGCTGTTGAGCTTGCATCAACAGTTGCTGTATTTCTTCCTGCACCTGTAGCAGCTAAAGGAAACCAGACTTTTGCAAATATGCTTGCTCCTGTTTGTGTAAAATATCTTAGCCATTCTAAAGCTGTAGAACTTGCCATGTAATGTCTACCTATATAATTATCCATATCAATCTCACTGCTTGTATTCCACTCACTTGCTGCTTGTGAGGTCCACGTACCCACACCATTTACATATAAAGTACCTTGACATACTGTATGTAAAAAGGTTGTGTTATCTGATTTTATAAATTCTCCTAGGCCTCTAATTGGATTAGATCCAGTTGATATAGCGTTTAAAAATAGCTGTGAACCTAGCCTATGTGCAGTATTTCCTACTTGTGCTTGTGAAGTGTTAAGCAGTAGTTCAAACTGATTGTTTTCTAACAATCCTGGTGACCTATGATTAATAGAACCACTTAGATCATTTAACGTAAGTACTGCCATTATTATTGTGCATAAAGAGTAGATATATCTTGTTGCTGTTGTTCACCATACTTCTGCTGTCTCTTAAGTTTTAAAGTATTTCTTACTGAATTAAGCTTTGCTAATGCCACTTCGGGTTCATCGTTTATACCTGGTAACATGTTTTGTATATAAGACCTTTCTCTATCACTTGCACCTGCTCCAGATAATTCGTTAACTAATTGAGAAGTAGCGAAATTTAACCTAGTTGCTGTTGATGCTCTATCTTTGTCTGCCAAAGGTCCACCAATCTTATCTGCTATTCTTCCTAATATATTTGTGGAACCGAATTGATTCCCATCTGCATTAATCATGGTTTCTATCTCATCCAAGTTAGCTAATTGAAAATCTAAACTACCCATTTTATCTTGCTGCCCTGCTGTCATTTGTGATCCTTGGTCTTGTGTGCCTAACAAGTTCATTACTAAATTAGCTTGTGCAGGTTCTATCTCGCCACTTAATACTGCCATTGCTAGCATTTGTTTACCCTGTGGTGTTCCTAGCATTCCTAACCCACCTTGAGAATGCTGCTGTCCTCCTCCATACATTGAAGATAGTTCTGTACCGTATCCACCCATATCACCCATATCACCCATATCACCCATGTTNCCCATGCTACCCATATCACCCATACCACCCATGCTACCCATATCACCCATACCACCCATACCACCCATGTTACCCATGTTACCCATAGCGTCTGCTTGTTGTGGTTGAAATTGATTAGCAGCTATCCTAGGTGCTAAATATTGTGATGTTTTCATAACTGTTGAATTATTTAAAAGATTATCTAATACATTAGCACCTCCACCTAATACATTAGCACCTCGACCTAATACATTAGCAACCGCTTCTTTACCTGGAATTTGCCCTGCCCTTAAATCTCCGATCCCTCCTATTGCTCTATCAAATATTTGTTTTCTTCCTATACTTATCAATGGCGCTGGATCTATGCCTGTACCCAATATTCCGGGCGCTTTACCTATTAAACCATCAAACACTCCTTCTTTCTGTTTTCTAGCCATATTAGGTAGCTGATTGTATAAAGAAGAATATGTTTTATTAATTTCTGCATATCCTGGTATTCTTTTTAAAGAATCATTTGCATAATCATATATAGCAGCTTTAGCAGCCATGTCTGGTTTAACTAAATCAGCTGTCTGAGCTACTTTTCTGGATGCTGATTTATAAGCATCGTCATTTACAATGTCGAACAAATTACCTGCGTTCAATACTTGTTTTTTTGCCCTACCAGTAACTGGATCTATACTCTCTTGAACAAATTTGTTTAAGTTCTCTTTTACAATATCAGTTTTACTGGTTAACGTATTCAGCCCGCCTGTATTAGCATTTCTGTCAACAAATACACTTGCTTGTTTAAGTATGTTATCAGAATTAACTTGTAGTGAACGAGAGTCCATAGCTTGTAATACTAAGTTTTCTCTATCTTGTCCTAATCGGCTTACTAATTCATCTACACCTGTCTGATTAGTAGGCAGATCATAGGTTTTTAAAGCATTCATTACAGTATTAATATCATTATCAACCCCTTTGCTAACTTGGCCTAATCTAACCGTTTTAGTATTTGTAGTGAATCCTAGGTCTTTAAATTGTTGTCTAACTTTATATTTTTGCTGCGAATTTAATTTGTTTATATCAAAACTATTGCCTTTAGCTAATGTTTCATCTCCTAAATTGTCTACTAACTTTTGTCTCGTTAAAGGTGTTGTAGGTGTTGCCATTGTTGCTGTTTGTATAGGTATAGGTTTAGTTATATCTACACCGTTCAGCCTGGCTGTTGTCGTTATAGTCCCTCTCAAAGGATCATCTATAGGAGTCGCTTGTAATAACTCTTGGTATGCCTGCGGCTTTAATGACTCGTCCAGTCTATTAATCATATTTATTCTTTTATTTACAGGATTGCTACCTAATATACTTGCCATTAATTGATCATCAGTCTTCATTACACCTGTTGGTAACTGTGCCCGCTTTTTTATCAATTCTCCTGAAGCTCTATAAGCCTCATCCATAGCGTTTACTTGCTCGTCTATCTGATTTAATAAAGTACCTTTTGCATCTTTGTTTAAGGGCATTAATCGCCTTTGAAAAACACGGGCTTGTTCTGGATTCACCTCTGCTAATGCAGTTATTACCTTATCTCTATCAGCTAAGCCACTCTCCGAAAAGTTAATCGTTGATTGTCGAGGTGGTAGGTTGTCCACCTGATTTATTCCTGGTAGTTGTCCACTTACCTTGCCACCTTCTCCGCCTACTTCGCTTAATACATCATCAATAGGATTGCCTTTGTTTGATAAATATTTAACACCTTTACCTGCTAAGTTTAATGCACCTGCTGTTCCTCCACCTGCTACTGTTCCTAATAATGTTGATTGAAGCTCATTTCCTCTTTCAGATTCACCAAATGAAGAAAGACCCCCTGCTGCTCCTCCTCTAACAATCGTTCCTAGTAAACTAGTACCAGCTGCTGGCATAACAGTTGACAAACCAGATGCATAACCCTTTGCCACTTGTAATAGTGGGCTGTCCTTAAACTTCTCGAAGTTGGTATCATCCATGAACATTGCCTCCGAATTAATTTTCCTAGGATCTAATATTGCACCTAGTCCGTCATTCGCTATTACATTTCCAACTTCTGCAGAGGTAGTTAGAAAATTATCTGGTGCACCAAGTAAAGAAGACCCCAAAGAATCTATTGTACCTAAAATACCCCTGGTATCTTTTCGACCTGCAATACCAGTGCCGCCATCATTACGTACTTTGAAACCTTTCTTTTCATTTTTGGCTATCCACTCTGCCGCTTCTTTTCCTTTTAATACTTTTGCCATTTATTTTATAAATTAATAATTGATTAGTACTTCGAAGCCTTAGATGCGCTTAGCTGTGCCCTATCGTAATCGTCTCTATTCATCGGAGCATATCCTGTTGATGCTCTCACTGCATTTATTTCTTCAAAAGTCTTTCGTGGTTTAGAATTAAATTTTGTTCTTGCTTTCTTCACTTCTCTTCCGCTAGCATATACGTCTCCCAATGATTCTACGACCTTCGCAGGGTAAGCCAACACATTGCCTATAGATTTCACTCTATCTGTTGTTGTTGTTGGAATCTCAATTTCTAAATTTCCATAGTCTGGCGTACTGGCTCCACTGTTATCATTATACATCTGTGATAAATCAGATGTAGAATAATTGTCCATAGGATTT
>LV_Brine_h2_0102DRAFT_1000692_pt1 | contig 11106 bp, 20 predicted proteins | sample LakVidmifraction_3_FD_10600 | JGI IMG/M metagenome (IMG submission 10600)
ATCAATAACGATATCAGCGGGTGATTGGCTATTATATGGAGGATACTTATGTTCCCCTGGAGGCGGTACAACCACGGCCGTTTCTCAATGCGCCCCTAATACTGTTTCGGCAACTATGCCGGATGCTCAATTAACTACAATTAGCGGATCTCGCGGAGCGGATACTTCATCCGCTTATCCGATACCGACTTCAAGAGTTTCTGTATCAAGTTCAACTATTATATATTTAGTCGCAAGAACCACCTTTGCAGTATCAACAATGACGATGAGCGGTTCTATTTCAGCAAGAAGAATGAGATAACAGGGGGTTAAAATGACATTTTACGAAATAATCACAACGGTTTATGCAGAAGCATGGGCGTTAAATCAATTTTTATTAGGTGATGCAAACGATGGTCAAGGCGTATTTATAACCTCATGGAGCGTGCCAAACGTTCCCGAACCAACACACGCAGAAGTTATGGCAATGCAAACGCCAGAAATGGCTTTTGAATATGCTTATACAGCTTTTTTAACCGCGTATTTAGCGCAGCTTAGAACCTTGATTGATGGCGTTGCCCGTCAAAGAAACTATGATGATGCAATATCTTGTGTGTCTTATGTAAGCAGTAGCGATTTAAAATGGAAGCTAGAAGCTGAAACATTCAGCGCATGGCGTGACTCAGTTTGGAATTATCTGTACGCGCAGCAAGTTTTGATTTTAAATAAGTCACGACCGATACCAAGCATCGAACAATTAAACGCAGAATTGCCAGTGATAGTCTGGCCTAACTAAGGGTAACAAAATGAATAAAGCAGAATTATTATCAAGAATCGAACAAATAAAAACTGATATGAATAATGCGGTTTTGTCACATACTGCTTTAACATCCCACTTAAACGAATGTAATTTCTGGTTAACGAAATATGATGAATTAGAAAAAGAACAAGATATAGAAGATGCTGAAATTGATCAAACCACTGATGAATAAGGATTGATAAAATGCCAAGCCCAACTGCTTTAAAATATTTTTTAAATCCTTTTGCAAAAGATGCGGTCGATCCGAATGACATAACTCCGATTGCAAATACAGGAAGTTACAGCGGGATTGTAAGCTACGAATACGGATGGACTCCACCTTACGAATTGCCAAGCATCGACCCCAGTTCTTTGCCAGTTCCACGTCAAGAAATGAATCAGCTGATGTTTGATATTACTACTGCGTTGCAACTACTACAAACCCAAGGATATCCCCTCTGGATATCAACTGCGGACGGTGGTCCAGCAAATTATCCAAGAAATGCAACACTTGGATATAATACCGGTTCGCCAGACTACGTTCAGATATTTCAAAGTATGATTGCGTTAAATGCCAGCATTCCGGGGGCGAATGCTGACTGGCTATTAATCAGCGAAAATACTCAAGGCGTGCAAACTGGAACAATCATTGATTTTGCTGGTGTAACGCCTCCAACTGGATATTTGCTTTGCGATCAAAATCCGATAAGTCGAGTTACTTACGCAAGATTATTTGCCGTTATTGGTTCAACTTGGGGTAACGGTGACGGTGTAACTACTTTCAACAAGCCGGATTTAAGACGTCATACAACAATGGGTAGTGGCGGTACGCCGGGTTCAATCGGCATTGTCACTGGAGATGAAGGCGGTGCTGAAACTGTAACTCTGGCGATCGGTGAAATACCCAGTCACACGCACTCTTATAATCAAACTTCACAGGCTGGCTTTGGGTTTGGATTCGCACAGGGAACGCTTCGCACTGTTACAAGCGTAGAAACTGGCTCCAAAGGTGGCGGTGGTGGTCACAATAACATGCAACCCACAAAAGTCGTGACAAAATGTATAAAATTTTAATTCGTTAATGTAAGCTTAGAAATAAAAGGAGACGATTTTGTCAACGGAATCGCTAAAAGAACTAAAAGTATTAAGAGCCATGTATGCTGAATGGGAGCTAAAACACGGAGGCGAAGATGTTTTAAAGGAAAAAATAGAGGAAAAAATTGAAGATAAAAGAGGCTTTCAATACACGGAAGAAATGCTGAAAGAAATCAGTATTTTATCGGGGAAAGGGTTTACAAAATATCAAATTGCCGATTATTACGGTATCAAGCCGAATACTTTAAGTATGCACATTAGACGCTTTCCAGAAATTGATCGGGCGTTTAGAAAAGGGAAATCAAAAGCATTGGCTTTAGTGTCTACTCATCTTTTTCAGCAAATTAAAGATGGTAGTACGGTTGCAACAATATTTTATTTAAAAACTCAAGCAGGTTGGAGTTCGAAGACTGAAGAAGATATGATTGAATATGATGAAAAGCCGGATATAAAACTGGGAACTATTGATCCGATTGACGCTTCAAAAGCGTATCAAGAAATAATGTTAAGAGGAAAAGATTAATTTAAGGGGTGCGTATGCGTGATTTTGTGACGGGATTTTTTACAGGGTTTTTATTCTTTTTTGCCATAGTGATATTGTTCGTTACCGTTCCTGATGCCGAGGCTTCTTCTGAAAAGTTTGATGCTGCTGTCAAAGTGGTGCTAAAGCACGAGGGCGGTTTAACCGATCATCCCTCTGATCCGGGTGGAAAAACAAACTTTGGAGTTTCACTCCGATATCTAAAATCCATCGGATATGACGTGGACGGAGATGGTGACGTTGACGAAGACGATATAAAAAAACTCACTCAAAAAGATGCGATTAATATATATCGAAAAAACTGGTGGGATAAATATCGTTATAATCAAATAATTGATCAGAACGTTGCAACCAAAGTATTTGATACTAGCATCAATACTGGGCATGTACGTTCGCATAAAATAGCGCAACAATCAATTAATGAGTTGATACGGGTTCCGATTGCAGTGGATGGTAAGTTTGGAGTTGTTTCATTTTATTATCTTAATCAATTAAATTCAAAAATATTGGTAAATCATTTTCGAGCAAATCAGCAAAAATTCTATGAAAGACTTGTCGTAAAAAACACAAAGTTAAAGCCATTTATCAGGGGATGGGTCAAACGTGCACAGTCATAAAATTATAGCTAAGCCGGAAGAAATAGATATGATTAAATATTTTGATTGGGTGCGATACAATAAACTTGATGATTTTATTTATCACAATATGAACGAGGCTAAGAAATCAATGGCCGGCGGTCGATTCGCAAATCGAATGGGTAGATTATCTGGCGTATCCGATATCTTTATACGACAAGCAAAACAAGGGTTTCACGGTTTTTATATCGAAATGAAATCTTTGGGTAAAAACAATAGATGGGGCGCATTAAGCGCAACTCAAATTTCATTTCAAGAATCTTCAAGACGTGACGGGTACAAATCTGAAACTGCGTTTGGCGCTGATGAAGCGATAAAAATTACCAAACATTATTTAGATTTATAGCATATCAAAATCGTTAATATACAGATCGCTTTGATTGTAATTGATCATATACTTTTCATCTGTTTGTTTTTCTGCATTTTGAAAATAAACAAAATCATGCGGGGCGCAAGCGGTAATAAAAACCGCTGTTAATAAAAATATAATTTTCATATTGGATTCTCAAAAAAACGCTCTTTGATGATATATCGATTGTCTTTGTAAACACACTCAACCTGATTCGGCGTTTGAATATCGCCGTTTGTTATAATTTCATTTAAGCATGAGTGCAATTTTAATTTAGGATAATATACTGAAGCGTTCCAAACACATTTTTTTAAAAATTTACCATAAAAAATATTGATGCACATGCCTTCTTTAATTGCGTATGATTCATATAAATATAATCCCTGCGTTGTAGTGTACTTAATTTGAAAAGAGGGAAAGTGATTTCCTTGTAAAACCCAATATTTTCCTTCTTTGATCTCGAATAAAAACCGCTCATCTTTTGCTGATTCTTTCGATAATTTGTTATTTGGATCAATTAATTCATTTTTACAATGAGCACAATATCGAGCTGTTAAATCGTTTTGCTGCAAGCAATCAGGGCAATCTTTCCACTCGAAATAATGATTGCATCTTTGATCTTCATGGACGCCAATGCACCGGCGTGCGCCAATTGTATTGAATGTTTCGCATAATCGACATGGTATAATATATTGCTTTTCATTTTCGAGGGTGGGTTTCAAAGCTTGATTAATAATAGGGTCGTCAATATTGCCGTGCCTTTGCAAATTACCCGCATAATCTAACACAATAGCTCTAGTTTTCCCTTCGGATAATCGTAACACTCGCCCGATCCCCTGCGTGTAGATAATCAGCGACTCTGTCGGGCGAAGCCAAACTATTACATCAAAAGGAGGAACATCAACCCCGACACCGAGACAATTGACCGAAACGAGATATTTAAGCTTGCCTTGTTTTGCTTTGTCGAGAATCTCTTTTCTAATATCGTGTTTTATGTCTCCCGTTATTACCGCCCATTCACCATCAGGCAAATTTTTTACTATTTCGGCGCAATGTCGGCGTGTAGACGCAAAAATAAAAGCGCCCACATGATTTTTCATAATTTCAACAACTTCTCGAATTATCTCGCCCGTCAAACGCTCATCATTACAAATATGTTCCAGATCTTTGTTTTTAAATTTGCCTAAGCTATTTATTTTTAATTTACTGAAATCATAAGAATCTGAAGAACAAAGACCAAATTCGGGCGGCACTAAGTATCCACGCTCTATAAGCCAGCCGGTAGAAATGTTAGTGACGGACTCTTTAAAAAGTTGATGTTCACCAACAATACTGATATTTTTTCCGCGATACGCGGTACCCGTTAAGCCTATAATTCTAAAATTATATTGTTCAGCTTGGGCCATTAATCCATAATGATGTATAATTCTCATGTACATAGTATTATTATTGTTATAGTCGATATTGTGGCACTCATCGATTACGATTAAATTAAATTTAACTTTTGAAATTGTGGGATTGCAGTCGTCACTCTCGAAAAGATTATGATTGCTGATATCGATTGAAACGCTATTCGGGCTTGCAAATATTATTGATTGATTGATATCTTTTTTATTTAAAGATGAACAATAAATTCCTGCTTCACCGCCTTGCAAGCGATATGTTTCGGCGTTTTGTTCTATGAGTGTTGAGTTTGCAGTTAAGCATAAAACCTTATAAGTTGAGCTTTCGATCCACTTTAATATTTCCGCTATGATCAAACTTTTTCCTGCGCCTACGCTTGCCTTAATTAAAATGGGGTGTGTCACGCTTTGAAGGCGTGACTTAATTTTATTTACCGCGTCCTGCTGATAGTCTCGAAGCACTTTCATTAAATCAAATCCTATGAATGGCACACCTGTTTAAACCTGCACATATTGCAAACATAATAGCACGGATTTTCATTTATTTTTGGTGGTGGTTCTGTCGCCTGACTTATCGATTGAGCCTTTGCCCTAAGTTCGTGAAAAGCTATGGGATCATACTCAACCCATTCGGCGTGCCAGTCCGATGTGTTTTTATTTAACACAATAAATAGGGCGCTTTTAAATTCTTTCATTCCCATATATGATTGCACTTGCGCATAGTATGCGGGTCGCCACCGTTGTACTTTTTCTTTTACAAATTTATTAAATTCACTGTCGTTTGCGGTTTTTATTTCAAGAACTATTTTGTGATCTTCATTTAAATTTAAAATTGCGTCCATGTGTCCTTGAAATATAGCAATTTCAGAATCTTGGCAATCTAGCTCTTTGTTTTGATCAGTGAAATCTTCATTGTGTGTGTTTGCACGCACACGCAACAAATTAAAACCCGCTGATTCTATATAATCTAGCATCATAGCTTCCAAGCGGTGTCCTATCTCAAACGTTCTTTTTAATTTTGCTGAAAATGGAGCTCCTTCTGTTCCATTGAATGAATACCAAATGCTACGTGAGCATTGGTTGCCAATGTTGCTGGAGCCGATATACCGCCTTGGCTCACCCGAGGACGATACTAAAATAGCATCGTCCAATATCTTTGTTATATCCAATTTCATCTCCATATTAAAAGGGGATCCCTGACCCGTCATTGGGTAAACTTGTTTTCCGACTGTCTACTGATGCTGTTGCTTTTGTTTCACTGTTATTTTGCTTGGGCTGTCCTACGTGAGCAACTACGTTGCCGGTTTCGGTAGGATATGCGTTTTCAGCGTGGACTTCTCTAACCCACGTACGCTCAGCGCCCTCAATAACGCCATTACCAATTTTAATACATAATATATGACCTTGGAATTCTGATAAATCATCGTTCGTTGGCTCGTTTTCATGCGTAGGCTTTACACCACATATTTTATAAATTCGCATAAACATATTTAAAAAACGTTGCGCAGCAATATCATCCGTAGCATATGGCTTAAGCGTCTGCTTAACTTCTCCGCCCTTAAAGTCACCGTCAATCAACTTCCAAAAAATCTGAAATTGAACGTCATTCTCTTGGGTCGTATTTACAATAAATTTTCTAATCGTAGCAGATGCAATCGTGCCATCTGGCATGTTTTTAAAATTACCTGAAAATGAGTTATTCTCATCTCCCGTTATCTCTGCGCCAGTGCGTGAGGACCAAAATTTCATTAAAATACTCCTTTATTTATTGTAGGTTTGTTGTAATAAGGTATATGTTTTTGCAGCTCAGCAAACGACATATCTATTTCTTTCGGTAAATTAAAGCGATTTTTGCTGACATGCACTGCGCTAACATCGGATACAATAATATGTTGATCGCTGCTTTTGATTATTTGCCGACCGGAAGTTTCATTTGCTTCAACTAATCGAGATTTAATCTTGCAAAATAAAACTGCATCCACATCATCAATATAGACCGATCGAGATTTATCACTGTTCATCGTGATTGTTAAAATATCATAATCGTCATGCTCGGGAGACTTATATTTTTTAGTTTCTATGTTTGCAATATAAACTACCGCAACCCCTTTTCCTTTAAATTTATCGAGCTGATATTTTAAAGCTTTATGTAGTGACGCTGCTTTTTCATATCCTGCACCGTAGCCTCCCCATGCTTCCGCTAATGTTTCAGCCGGCCTTCTTTCTTTTCCCACTGTCGGACTTTTCTCAAGCGTGTATCTAGTCACTAAGGTATCAAGCTTAGTTAAACTATCCAGCACTATTGTTTTAAAAGGGAACGTTTCAAGCTTCAACAATTCTTCAATATTGCTCCACAACTCCGCATAATCTGTTAACACCCCCAAACTTTTGCTTCCATCAACTCCGTTTTCTTCTGTCAGCAAAAACAATGGATCTGGAAAATTACTTGCGAGTGTTGATTTACCGATTCCGGGAATTCCATAGATTGTAATTCGAGGCGCGCTCGATTCCGTGATTTTAATTTTATCAAGTATGCTCATTATTTCACTTCCTTGTAAGTAACATTCAGTTTTTTTTCGGTGCTAGTGATAAATTCCGATTGTAGCAACCGATCTTCTTTAGTTCCGTTTGCAATACAATCACGAATTAATTTTTTATTTAAATGATAATCGATTACTTCCGTGACGGGGTCAAATTCCGGCTTGATTCTATCTTTGTATTCTTGATACTTTTCTTTGTTGAGTCGGTGATTTAATCCAGTTGTGAGTGTGACTTTGTAGTTTCCTGCGGTGTAGGTTTTTGCTCCGTCCATATGATGGTTAAAGTGAAGCTGCAAAAGCTCTTCTGTTTCACACTTTTCGAGTTCTAACGCTTTAATTGAAAAAGTTAAATGCTCTAGCTCTTTTATATACTCGTTCAGCTGCTCATCTGTATATCGTATTTCTTGATTCATTAAACACCCTCTGTTGATTACTTATTCGATTTTGATTAATCACGTTAGTAATGACGTTCACATATAATATATTAATTGATTTAATATATCAACTAGTTTATAATTTATATTTTTATGGAGGACAATGATGACTTATGATGATGTGGTGATGTTTTACGGGAGCGGATACAAGATATCAAAAAATGGTGGGTTTTCAAACGGCTCGCCGTACAACTGGAAAAAACAAGGATACATACCAATTGAAACGCAAATGAAAATTGAAAAAAAAACTAATGGAGCTTTAAAGGCAAATTTAAAACATTGCGGATAATATCGATGACGGATGACGAGCAAGTCGAATTGGAAATGTTAAGAAAGTCCGCTCATCGCTTTATTACAAATCCGTTGGAAAAGGTATTTTTTGAATTAGAGACGTTATTAGAGCAACAACAAAACGGATTTATTGATAGTAAAATGCCGACAAAATCTTTTCGGGTTTTAGCTCGAGCGTTGATTTTACTGAAAGATGAACTAATTAAATAAGGACATGCAATGCAAGAATTTACGCCTGAACAAGTCGATCATATCTGCTATCAAATCGGGGAATGGTATTTAGATTGGAAAGAGGCATTAGTTAATTACGAGCACGGCACCCACAAACTTGGGTTTGCAAAAGAAAAGCTTAAAATCATGATATGCGGAGACGAAAAATAAAATGAAAAAATTAAGGTTAAGAATCGGTGATGTTGTTCAGCTGAACCCTGAAACCGTGGGTAACAAAATGTTTGGCGCATGTTTTATGACCGTGAGTGAGCTTAAATCCTTCGGCTGCCAAGGTTACGTTCAAGCGTTAGGGGAGAACGGTAAAATGGGTGGAGCTGCTTATTATAGGGCGAAATGGGAAGAAATGGAATTAGCCGGATCTGCTGTTTGGATGATCGAAGAAGGTGAAAATGAACAGGCTTAAAAACATGATTGAGGCCTTTGTTGGGTGGATATTAATTTGTTCCGCCTCACTGTTTTTTGCGCTGATAGCCCTATGTGTGATTGTAGCTAGTACGTGGCCAATCTGGTTAATCGTGATTGGATTACATTTCGCAATAAAATGGTGGTAGTCATGCTAAAAAAAATTAATAAATTTTTAAAGCTTATCAACTGTCCTTTTCAATCTGATTTTTTCGGGGGGCTATTTATTGGAGTTACATTTACCTTTGTTTATATGATTTATTTTTACGCGCCATAACACATTAAGGATTTAACTGATGAATGAATTAATTGTAATACAAAAAACCGAGGCAATGGACATTTTCACAAATCGTGAATTACTTACCCCCCTTCTTGAAAAAATAGAGCATGTTGCTACTCAAGATCAAACAGACGTCACTACGGAAAAAGGGCGAAAAGACATTGCTTCAATTGCTTATCGAGTAGCTCAATCTAAAACTTACATTGAAGCTCACGGTAAAGATCTTGCAGCGGAATTAAAAGAGCTGCCAAAGCTAGTTGATTCTAATCGCAAGTATGCACGTGATTTTCTTGATGATTTAAAAGATCGAATAAGAAAGCCCCTAGATGAATGGGAGGCTAATCAAGCTGCGATGGTGTTAGCTGATAAAGTTTTATTAGATCATGAAATCGCATTACTGGATAACATTCAATGGGTAATAAATCAACGAGAAGCAACTGCTCGCATTGAAAAAGAGCGAGCAGATTATGAAGCCAAGGTTTTAGAAGATGCAAAAATTAAAGCGCAAATTATCGCAGATGAAAAAGCAAGGCGTGAAATTATAGATGCAGAAGCGCGAGTGTTATCAGCTGAACGTGAAAGCATCAGAATACAAGATCAAGCTAAACGTGATCTTGAAATTGCAAGTCAAAGAGCAGTACAAGAGATAAAACGGGCACAAGATGAAACTATACGACTACAAGAGCAAGCAAAACGCGACATAGCTCAAGCAACTCAAAAAGCTATACAAGATGCGAAGTTATCTCAAGAAAAGGAAGAAAGAATCAAACAGGCACAAGATCGAGTTATTGAACAAGCAAAACAACAAAAAAGCAATACAGATAAAGTTCGTCAATCGATTGCCGACGATTTTATGGCGATTGGCTTAAACGAGACACAAGCAAAATATCTTCTCAATGCAATTTTAGATAATAAAATTCGAGCATTAAAAGTGATTTACTGAAATAAGGCAAAAAATGAAAATAACATTTAGAAAAGAATTTTACACAGATGTTGAGGGCACATATGAGCGCCATCTGTTATATGTGAATGACATTGAAAAAATGGATCAAATAGAATGCATGGAGCCAGAAGACGTTCGATTCACTCGAGATTTAACATCACCTCACGAGTGTGAAGACGTTATAAAATTAGCAATTGAAGCAACTAAAACCGGCGAGCAGGTGACGTTTGTTCATGAGCGGGTGAATTATGATTGACTTGGAAAAATTAAAGCACGCGCACGATTTAACAGCAAAATATTATGAACAAAAAAGAATCATGACTTGGGTGGAAGTTATAGTTTCATGCATCGGAAACTTGATCGAATATCAGTGGACAACTTCACAGGACTGCTTGATGACATGCGAAAACATTGACGAGCTTATTTCAAAACTTGAAGAAATAACAACACCACAGCCCAAGTATTTTATCGGGCAAACATTATGGGGTTTTAGAGCAGACTACTACCCGTTTTTGAAGGTAATATGCGCTCGAATTCTAACTAGACCCGAAATAATATTAGAGGGCGTGAATGTTGAATCTTACAATGAATATATAGATAGACATGGCCTTCATTGGACGGAAGCGCAGTTATACCCAGATCTAAAAAGCCTGATAAAGGCACAAATTGAATATTGGCTAAAATTGGAAGACGAGGCGGACAATGATTGATTGCGACAAACTAAAACCATGGACAAAAGAAAGAGTAATAAATATTTTGAAATTACAGGGGTATTTTGATGTATCGATGAAATGGCGATACCGTGACTTACAAAGGATTGCTAACATCATGGTAAAAGAGCGCATAATTAAGAGAAGCAGGCGCGTAGGTGACTTTATTAGATTCATGAGGATAGAAAATGATTGATTATGACAAGCTTAAGAAAGCCCACGAACTAATCAATAAGATTAATATTTACACGAGAATAAATATAACTATCAGGGAAGATGAGTGCTATATTTTCGATGCTCGATTTAATGATGATTGTGATGATAGAAACGCTTTTACTGATATTGACGAGCTTATAGCAGAACTTGAAAAGATGACACAGCCTAAGTCTAAGTATGCTTTTGGACAATCTTTGTGGTTTATGCATCAAGATACTATCGTCAATGAAGATCTTAAAAATTTCAACGATGGCAGGT
>LV_Brine_h2_0102DRAFT_1000695_pt1 | contig 11092 bp, 22 predicted proteins | sample LakVidmifraction_3_FD_10600 | JGI IMG/M metagenome (IMG submission 10600)
GCCCCCGCCGTGAGACAATGTAGGTCTGGTCGGGGCTCTACTCGATCTGCACAAACCAACCCGCCCATTCCTCGTTGCCTCGGGCTATGCCCTAGACTAGGGGAAGGGCACTCACTGTACTGGAGAACTGAAATGAGCGACAACAACGAGATCAAAGACCAAGAGACTGGCACCACGTATTACCGGTGCAAGCTGCTATCCATAGACGCGTGGCGCAGCCCGGAAGGTGGCTGGGACTGGAACGGCATCCACAGCATCGAGGAGGGCATCTTCATCGCCGAGGACTGCGCACTGCTGACCAGCTCACGCAAGCTGCTAAAGTATTTCAGGGACAACCTCTGCGTGCTCAGCGACAAGAGCAAGGGCAAAGTGTTCGTAGACTTCAACGGCGACATCGTGGGTGGCGTGCTCTTGGCTGTGCACAGTAAAGCCACGGGTGAGCCCCTGTTCGCCCTGAGCAGCATCCACTAGCCTCCCCTAGTCTAGGGACAGTCCGAGGCAACGGGGACAAAGCACTCACTAAACGAGAGCACCTGATATGCGATACACCGCCACCATTGCGCAACGCCGCCCTGACCGCGAAGCCCGCTTCCAAGCGAACCAACAAATGCACGTCGACCATGCACAGGCCATGATGGGCCGCATCCAAGACGTGTCCCTGCGCAAGGACGGTGGGTCTGCCAAGCAGGCGCGCAACTACCTCAGCTTGGCTCAGCGCCTCATTAGTAAATGCGAGGCGCGGGGCCACACGCGGGCTAAAAGAGTGTACCAGCGAGCATTTGATAGGTGCCGGTACCGTCTGCGGGCAGCCGTCGCGTTCGCCGTATAACCTACTGGAGATTATAACTATGAAGAATACCTACCGCGTGGACACCGTACGCCATGGCTCGACCACCACCCCGTGCGGCATGAACAGCATCCGCTATCTAGGCGACAGCCTACCGGCTGCCCGGCGTGCGCTGGCAGCCATCCCTACGGGCGTAACCCCGTGGAACGTGCCTGACGCCGCCTATGGGCTACTACTGAGCCGCTGGGACGGGCAGGCATACGTGGCTGTTAGTAGCCGCTAATCCACTAACTGGCGGGGGCTACTCCGTAGCCCCACCTTCCCACTGTCCCTAGTCTAGGGACACAGTCCGAGGCAACGAGGACAAAGCACTCACTGAACCGAACTGGAGAAATGACATGACCCTGCACACTGAAATGCGCCCCGTCTACCTCCACCCCGTCGTATCCCGAGAGGTGCACATCAACTACCTCGCCGCCGCCATGCACGAGCTGGTCACTGACGGTGACTGCGATATGGACAGCTACGAAGCGTGGCTGGACGGTATCCAGAGCATGGACGACCAAGACGTGGCCGAGAGCTACGACATTGAGCGCGACCTCAATGACACACTGGCCGCCATGGATCGGTCTGACATACGCGGCGTAAGCCAGGGTAGCCCCACAGCCCCTGCCCGCGTGCCCTCGGACGCCCCTAGACTAAATAAAGGAGTCAGCATGAACGACCAAAGCAGTGAACAACTGTTCGAGAACCTATACGAAGATATGGCCCTGTTGGACAGTGGTGAATGGGTACCTGATACAGATTCGATCGAAGCTACCGTCGATACGATTGAGGAAATCCAACGGCGTTTTATCCTCCTGGCGGGGGCTACGGAGTAGCCCCACCTTCCCACTGTCCCTAGACTAGGGCACAGCCGAGGCAACGAGGCAATTACTAAACTGGAGAACTGCTATGAGCAAAACACCGGCAACACTTTACACCATGCGCAGAAAACTGGGGCGAGTGCGCAGGCTGGTCGCAGGGGGCAGGTACCCGCAGGTGGTGACCGACACTCTGCTGCTGATGGAAGACCTCAAGCACGCGCAGGTGGAGGCCGGGCAGGCATACTCAGCACGGATAGTCGCGCTGAGTGGCTTGTTAGAAGAGCTTAGGGACGTAACCCACGCAGCAGTGGTCAAACGTAGGGAGGCACGTGATGATAGCCCCTCCTGATATGACGGCAACTGAGGTGCGGGCGGCACTGAAACGGATAGTGCCAGCAGATATACGCACCCTGTTTATTGCGGCGACATCCGTGGATGCGCCGCGCGGTGTGATCTACGCAGTCCTACGCCGGAACCCCCTCCCAACAGTGGAGTACCCCGCCCAAGAGCTTAAATGGCTAGGGCTGCGGATCGCCTTGCGCCGCAAAGGGCAGTTGGTGGTTTCGTTGGAAGTGCAAAGCTGGGGCGCTGCTGGGTACCGCGTGGCTATTAGGGACCGACCGCAGACGCCGTACCTTGACGCCCCAAGGCACTGCTTAGAAGCGCCAGCAGATGCCGGCGCCTTGTACGACTGGCTGTCTATGATAGCGGCAATGGAGGAAACCTGATATGAACCCTAACATTAAGTGCGCACTTGCGTGGCTCACGCTCATAGCGGCGTACATGGCGTACGATACCGTGCAGTTCATCGGCTGACTTGACACACAGTAACACACTATGCTACACTAGTGTATCAAGTAAGGGTAATGCCTGCTTGTGACGCTAACCGTCCCTAGACTAGGGAGGGCACTTACTAAACTGGAGAAATGACATGGGATACACAGGATCATCACTGGACGTGCCGCGCAACTACGCCGAAGCCAAACGCTGGTTCGATGGGCGCAGGGACAAACACCGCAACTTCCGTAACCTAGAGGGCACCCAAGAAACCTCCGTGCGCTGCTACGAGCAGGAGGGCACCTCTACTGAGTACGCCATCCGCCTCTATGCTACGGACATCATCACCTACCACGAGGATGGCCGGGTGTGGCTGGATAACTACGACAGCAACACGACCAACGACCGACGTGACCGCGCCGGCATGCCCGTGATACGCAGTGCGCAGTCCACGGTCGGGCGGAGCAAGGCCGAGAGGCTGGTCGTTAAAGAGCGGTGGGCGTTCTACGGTGGGCCAGTCGGGGGCATGCCCGCCGACTCTGACTTGGCGCTGGACAGCACCGGCACCGCCATGTTCGACCCCGAGAGCACCGAGGGGGTGTATGTGTTGGACGAGACCGCTGCCAAAGAACGCCGCGCACTTGTGAAGTGGTTCAGGAAGGACGCCGTGCCGCTGATCGTGGCCAAGTCCGCGTTGGGTGACCATAGCTTTATAAACTGGGCCTTTACCGCCGAGGCACTGAGGGAGCTACAGCTCGTAGCCACGCAGTACGGTCTGATAAGCGACAAGTTTGCACAGCACTTGGATGTGTTCATCAAAGGGCGGTCAGCGTTCGTCGGTTTTAAGCGCACTGACGGGCTCGGCCCAACCGTAACTGAAGATGCACTGCGCATCCGGCTGTCCGAGCTGGCACCCGCCAAAAACATGGGCGAAGAGGGGCTGTGGAACCTCGTGCAGGTGAAGACAGTGGATCTGGCTGAGGTGCTGGGAGTATGAGCCAAGCCCCTAGTCTAGGGCTACTTACTGAACTGGAGGACTGCTATGAGTTATGCAATCTCACGACACGCCAAAGCGTTTCTGGAAACGCACGCGGAGTACAAGTTTAGCTGCACCTTGCTGGGCATGGCCCAGCACACCCACGACAACGAGCTGCGCAATCGTGCGCTCAAGGCATGCGCCAGTCAGCGGCGTCAGCGTAAGCTGGCCAAGGACAAGCTCGACCGGCTGCGTAGGGAGGGGGTATGAGCCCGTTCAAAACCAGGGCCATCCAAGCCGTGCGCCAGAGCATGAGGGCAGGCATCTCCGGGCAATACAGCTACTGCAAGGGGCGACTGCCGAGGGCGTTTCCCAGCCTCATTGACCAAGTGGGCACGAAGATGCTGTTCGACAGGCTGGAATTATGGGGGTGGGCGGTCATCGGCCGTAAACCCGACGACTTGGGCTTCGATGACCTGTTTGGTGACTGCTTTGCCCCGGACCATGCCAGCACTGTGCCCGGGGGCATGCGCACTATAAACCGGGAGGAGAAGGACGCCAAGTTCAGGCTGGAGGAAGAGGGGCAGTGGTTTTACTTAGCCCACGTGTGCCACCCAGATACCCGCACCGCGGGCACCAATACCGTGTTTACTCTGTGGGTGGACACAGACAGCTGCGGTGGCTTCGTGGGCGACGACTTCTACGGATCAGGGTACGACACCGACTTCTATGTGGGCTGCATCGACGCCATCGCTGCGATGTATGGCGTGCCGAGGTGGTGCACCGTCCACCCGGACCCTAAGCACCGGCCGTTTGTGTGGTTTACCGCTATGAAACTGGCAGGGGCGCCGTTCCCTGAACACGTCGAAGCTGACATTCACGCATGGAGATAACTATGGACGCATATACCGCACTATCACAGTGGACACCCGAGGACATAGCTTGGGCGGTCGTAGCAGTAATGGGTGTATATTGGCTGCTGTTTAAAGACTGACTTGACACAGCACAACGTACTATGGTACAATGTATTTCAGCTGGGAGAAGTATAGCCCAGCTTTACCCCCGTCCTCGTACCCTCGGACGCCGCCCCTAGACTAGGGGCAACTTACTAAACTGGAGAACACCATGTCTGAAGAACTAAAAACCAAGATCACTGTCACCGCGGGCGAACTGCCCCAGCTCATCATTGACGCACGCCGTGCCGGCCGCCCACTTATGATCCACGGTAGCCCCGGCATCGGCAAGTCGGACGCCATCCAGCTCGCCAGCGGCATGATCGCTGGCCACAAGACAGTCGTAATGCAGGGCGATGTGGGGCCGAACCCGGCCAGTGAGTTCGGCCTGTTCGACGTACGGCTGACCACCATGGGACCGGAGGAGTTCGGTCTCCCGTCAGCGGATCTGGAGACAGGGGTGCAGCGGCGTCTGCCTGTTGACTGGTTCCCATCGACTGACAGGACTGACCTGCCTGACCATGGCATCCTGCTGTTCGAGGAGGTAGTAACCGCCGTGCAGGCAGTGCAGGCAGCGACCTTCCAGATCACGCACGACCGCCGCCTTGGTGACAAGGTGATGAAGCCGGGCTGGTCTATCGTCTTGACTGGCAACCTACTGACTGACGGGGGTGGCGTCCATAAAATGCTGACCCCGCTTGCTAACCGCATGATCCACGTCTATGTTGTGTCGAGTACAGATAGCTGGAATGACTGGGCACTGGACAACGGCATTGAGGACGAGCTGGTGGCGTTCGTCCGCTTCCGTCCGGAGCTGCTGAACACCTTTGAGGACCACGTTAAGAAGCGCAGTAAGGACCACGCCTTTGCCACCGAGCGTACATGGCACGTGGTCAATGACCTCATCAAGGACGGGGGCCAGCCGCACCCAGCCATGCTCGCCGGCGCAGTGGGCCAAGGCCCAGCCATGGAGTTCAGTGCCTTCCGTAAGGTGTGGGCCAGCATGCCTAGCATCGACGGCATCCTGATGGACCCAAGCGGTGCCCCGGTGCCCGAGGGTGCAGCGGTACGTTATGCTGTCGTCACTGCGTTGGCGTCACGGGCAAGCGGCACCAACTTTGCGGAAATCTGCCAGTACATTGAGCGGATGCCTGCCGAGTTCGCGGTGCTGACTGTGAAAGACTGCATGCGTCGGCACGGCGGCGAGATCACCAGCACGTCTGCTTTCCTGAAGGCAGCCCAGCACTATCGTGAGTTCCTTAACTAAGTCCCCTAGACTAGGGGCTGTACCAGTGCCCCCGGCACACCGGGGATGCACACTGACTTAACGGAGATATGATATGGCTACCGTACTCGACAAGGCCCGCGTCAAGCTGGTCATTAACGAGCCCTTCTTTGCGACCCTCATGCTTGGCATGGAGATGAAGCTGTGCGAGAAGACGCCCGATGGGCAAGACCTGTGGATCGCAGCCACGGACGGCACCACGCTGTACTTCAACGACGTCAACGCTAACGAGCTGCCACTGGACCAGTGTATCGGCGCCCTCAAGCACGAGCTTATGCACACGGCGCTGCTGCACCCGTTCCGGGTCGGTGCCCGTGACCGTAAGAAAGCGAACCACGCCATGGACTATGTCATCAACGACATGATCCTCCACGAGGGTGGTGCCTTGCCCGAGGGCATCCTGCACGACCCGACCAACTGGAACCGCACCAAGTCATGGGAGGAGGTGTACTCCCAGATGCCTGACCTGCCACCCGAGAGTGAAGGCGGTGAAGGCGGTGAAGGCGGTGAAGGCCCGGGAGATCCCTTCGATGGTGACGTGATGCCCGCTCCTGATATGTCCCCGCAGGCACAGCAGGATGCGATGGGGCGCGTCGTCCAAGCCGCGCAGGTGGCTAAGGCCATAGGCAAGCTGCCCGCATGGATAGAGGCGCAGCTCGGTGAGCTGATGGACCCGAAGATCCCTTGGGAGCAGGAGTTGGCGGAGTTCTTGACCGAAGTGAGCAAGAACGACTACAGCTTCGCCCGCCCGAACAGGAAGTTCATCTACCAGAACCTCTACATGCCATCCGCGTACAGTCTGGATGCTATGGGCAGGCTGGTGGTGGTGCTCGACGAGTCTGGCTCAGTCTCCATGGACGAGACGAACCGGTTTGTCAGTGAGATTGTGGGTGCTATCGAGGGCGTGTTCCCGATGGCTCTGGACATCATCCATTGCGATGCGAAGGTCAGCCACGTGGACAGCTTCGAGGACCCCACTACGGACACCGTGATGGAGGGGCTAAAGCGTACCGGGTGCGGTGGCACGGATATGACTGTGGCACTTGACTACATCGACGAGCACATCCCTGACGTCAAAGCCTGCATCGTGTTCACCGACGGGTACACCCCGTTCGGACCAGAGCGGGACTTCCCCGTCCTGTGGGCCATGACTTCGCCGGGCATCGTGCCCGACTGCGGCCGTAGCATCCACGTACCAACTACTTAATCGGGAGCACACCATGGGCTGCGATATACACAGCTACGTTGAAGTGAAGCACCACAGCGGTGAGTGGGTGGCACCTCACTGCTTCAAGGCGGACTACTTACGCTCGGGCAGCGCGGAGTTAGCGGCCATTTATCACGAGCCTGAGTTCCAAACCGAGGCATCGAGCCCCATCAGGGACAGGAACTACGCCTTGTTCGCCTTCCTTGCGGACGTCCGCAACTACGCCGATGCGATAACGCCAGCGATAGTGTGGCTGACCAAGGGGTCGCCGTACTATTACACCCGCACCCTGCCAAGCGACTTGTCTCAAGTAGTGCGCCGCGAGTGGGTAGACTGCAGGGGTGACGCTCACTCAGAAAGCTGGTTCACACTGGCGGAACTGGAGATAGCCCTTGCTGCTGCCCAGTTCAACGGCGAGGCCGATGGGTTCTCCGACGTGCTTCGGTGGTCTCTTGACCAGATGCACGAGCGCTGCGGCGGTGCCAAGCGGGGAGATGTCCGGCTGATATTCTGGTTCGACAACTGAGGAGTAAGGTATGGCTAGGTTAGACGAGCTACTGGGACGCACCATCGAGGCACTCTATATCCTCGACGTGGAGGTGTTCTTCCACATGGTGGACGGTGGTAGGTACGTGCTGCGCCACCACACAGATTGCTGCGAGGACGTGCACATCGAGGACATCGACGGTGATCCCGCCGAGCTCGCTGGCGCTACGGTGCTGGCGTTCGAGGCACCCACCGGGGAGGTGTTCAACGCTATTGCTGCCCTGTATGGGGTGGAGGACACGTACCAAGGCGAAGAGTCCTACACTTGGACGCTCTACCGACTGGACACAGACAAAGGGGGCTTGGTCATAAGGTTTATTGGCACCAGCAACGGGTACTACTCCGAGGAGGTCAGCTTCGATAACATCCACGACCCTGATGATGACTGGGGGTAAGGTATGGAATGGATCAGCGGAGACCTAGCACCCTGCTTCCGGCCTTCCCGGTGTATATGGATGCTGCTCAAGCACTTTGACGGTAGCAGCAGTGGAAACATCCTGCTGAACCGGAATATACGAGCCTTTCTGCACAAGGTGTACGTGGTCGAGTTCCTCGACGCGGTGACCCGTCAGTCGTACTGCGCAGTTATGTGGGCGGCGGACCCGTTTGGGCCCCAGGAGTTCGTGATGGCCATAACTGGGCAGGAGGTGGACGCCTTTTATTTCTGGCTGGTAATGAAAGCGGAAGAGGAGGGAGTTTGTTTATGACAGACGAACAGCATGCGCTACTATTTCGGATGCAGGAAAAAGACCACGGGTCTGCCCCTCGAAAACTGCGGGAGCTGAGCCGTGAGTGGTGGCTAGTTAGGCACTCGGAGGACGGCCCTACGCTACAGTTGATAGAGCACCCTGTCCCGGGGCACAGCAGGTCTAAGCCGTCCGGGTTCATATACGAAGAAGCGGCCTTCGGGATCGTGCTGCTGTGGACGCAGCCGTCAAGGACGTGGTTCGCACACCCGGCTTCCGGGAGCCGGAAGCGTGATATGACCGACTGGGGTGACATAGAGGTACGGGGCGACCACAACATGGCAGACACCTTTATGAGTCTGTGGTTTCAACTAAAGCTGAGCGCCGGCTCGTGAACCTACGTGAGCTGCTGGGCACCGAAGATTGACACCCCCCGACGCCCACAGTATAATGTATTACAGTGCGGTACCTACCGTACACAACCACCCGTCCTCGTACCCTCGGACGCCGCCCCTAGACTAGGGGCATAGCCCGAGGCAACGAAGGGCAACTTACTAAACTGGAGAACCCCATGAACAAATACCGCGACGATTCAATCCACACCGGCGTCATGCTGGTGGAGCTTAACCTCTCACAGTGGACTGCAAGGAAGCAGGACAAGCGCGTTAGCCACGCCGTGGCCAAAGCCAACAACGTCGATGAGCATGCCGGTAGCTACTACAAGTCATTGCTTGACCCCACGATCCTGAAAGACATCAAGCAGTGCATCAACGAGACCCGTAGCCGGTACTACACGATGACCCTGCCGTGGGCAGATGACGGCCCCCGCGTGCTGGCTGCGGCTATGTACTTCGAGTTCATGGAGGCAATGCAGGAGCAGCGCACCAAGTTCGATTCGCTGGCCAACCTGTTCCTCAAAGACTACCCGTTCCACAGGGAGGAAGCCAAGCGGTTCCTCGGCGACTTGTTCCGTGAGGCGGACTACCCTGAGCCCCTGTCACTGGTTAAGAAGTTCGCCTTCAACCTGAGCGTACGCCCCCTGCCCAAGGCGGACGACTTCCGCTGTGACATTGGCGATGATGAGCTGGGTAGGGTACGCCAGCAGATCGAGGACGAAACCGCGGCCACTATGGAGCGGTCAGTGCAGGACACCTACGTTCGGATCAAGAGCATAGCCGAGCGCTATGTGGACCGGCTGTCCCGGCCAGAGAATGTATTCCGTGACAGCCTGGTGGAGGGTGCTTCGGATCTGGCTGAGCTGATACCCAAGCTGAACTTTACAAATGACCCAGAGCTGGATCGTTTGGCAGCGGTGCTGCGTGACAAGATGTCCGCCCACGCACCAAACCATTTGCGCCATAACGCAGGCGCCCGAGCTGAAGCAGCAGCCGCTGCCAAGGCCGTGGTGCAAGACATCGGATCAATCTTCGGAGGATAAACATGACCACAAAAAAAGACAGCAACAGCAGTGACGCCCGACTCGTGCGTATAGAAAGCCGGCTCACCCAGCTGGGACGGTGGATGGGGGCGGACTTGCGCCGCCGACCACCCGAGAACCAGCCGGACACACCCGTGTTCATCGAGGACGGCAGGGTATACGTGGCTAGTACATGCACCATAGGGCTGCTGAGTGTGGCAGTGCGGCGGCACGGCTGGCCGGAGTCGCAGGACGAAGCTCCGGTGATACTCAATGGCATCGAGATTGGTGTCATCAACCCACACATAGGGGTAGACAGAGACGACTACGCTGATGCTTAACGCGGACACCGCCGCCTGAATGTCCCTAGTCTAGGGACTACAACTGAGGGTAGAACCCCATGGCAAAGATCATAGCGAAGTCGAAGAGTAAGCAAGAAGCCGGCGAGGTGCGCCTCGAGGGCAAGACAGACGACGCGGCGGTGCTGGTAGTAGAAGTAATCCTCCAGCTTGGCGCGCAGATCAGGGCCACCTTGGCAGACGCGGGCGTGACTAACGTGGAGCCCGAGGGTGAGCCGCCCAACGACTTTGCTCTGGGCATGGCTAACATGGTACGTGCGGTTAAGCAGCGTGCAAGGGACGAAGAGGAGGCGGGCCATGCCCACCCACCAGAGTAACCTACGCTGTATAGCCTGCGGTGGTATGACATTCATATCGAAAAGCACCAACGAGATCCGGTGCACACAGCCGGGCTGTTCCCTTACCGGGGCGGGTATGGCCCCAAACCAAATGACTTACGCTGCCGCCCTCGTTGACGATGCACGTAGGGCGGGGTACCAACAAGCTCTGGACGATATGACAGGGCAACTGACTAAACTGGAGAGCAACCATGGTGATCGAAGAAGCCATCGAAGCCATTCAAATGCGCATCAGGACACACCCAGCCAAGGACGTTGCTGATACAGCGGGGGTGTGTGTCGGCACGGTATACCGCTGGAGGAAGTTCATGCCCCGCCGCCCCACGCTGGAGGTGTTTGTCCGGCTGGCTTTGTTCTGCGACCTGAACCTGCACATCCGTGAACTGAGGAAGCTGGCATGAAAGCACGAAACCAAGCATTACTGGTGTCCTATGTAGGGGTGGCGGCTCTAGCTGGCGTTGTCTTTGCCACGTTCTTATGGCTCCCCCCGTGGCAAGCACTGGCCGTATCTTTGATGGCGCTTGTGAACAGCCACGGAGTCGCGGCTCATTGCGCAGTGGTAGAAATCGACCGGCGCCGCGCCGCACGAAAGGGGGGAAGGCTATGAGCGACGCTATAAAGTGCAAATGTGGCAGAGGGTATGCCAGTGAAGTAGACCGCCGGTGTAAGTTTTGCCGGGAGGAACTGATCAGTAGAAGCCACCGGAGAAGAGACATGAAAACCCCAACCCTAACCCAGATCCGTCATCACGTAGAAGCAAGCGGCGGGACGTACAAAAAGCTGAAAATGTACCTAAACGGCAATGATGCTTATGAGGTCAATGGCGTGACGATGACCAAGGCCGACATGATCGAGCGGTTTAACGGAGGTGCATTGTGATGAATACTGAAAGCAG
>LV_Brine_h2_0102DRAFT_1000697_pt1 | contig 11061 bp, 14 predicted proteins | sample LakVidmifraction_3_FD_10600 | JGI IMG/M metagenome (IMG submission 10600)
TGCGTAGTGGACGCCCGATGGGCGAAGCAGCCTGTCGGCGGGGCAGGAGTTGTGATAGCCATTATGCTGTCCCTCCTGCCATGCGAAGTTCGACGCGCGATGCCTTGAGACGTTCTATCAGGCTCGCGACATCTTTGATTTCATCTGCCCGTACATCGAGAGTGACTTGGTAGGTGTCGCCGTGGGCCGCCACGTCGGAAGTAGCGTCTGCGAGACCGCCAGAACGTGCCAGAGCCCTGAACGAGCCTGCACCAGCGGGTTCTACATCCATGCCGGACAAGCCCTCATACGCCGTCTGGATGATGCCCGTTCCCTTGAGGACGTTATCGACGAGGGACGGCGAGTGCCGCATGAACGGGTTCAGCTCTTTGATCGTATTGACCGCATCTCTGATCGGCTTCACGAGGCCGCTGACGAGATCGCGAACGGTGCGGAGAACCTTATCCTTCATGTCCTTGAACTTCGTCCAGACAGAATCGACCGCTTCGAGGAGAGGACCGAACACTGGCGACTTGCGAAGTGCCGCGAGTATGTCCGTGACCATCCCGTCCACTGCGCCGATCGCATCGACCGCGAGATCAGTGAACGCGCCGATCGTATTGGTGACGAACGTCGAGAGTATCCCGAGAACCTTCGCCGGGAGACCCAGGAACCAAGCGACAATATCATTGATCATGTCGGGAACGACCGAGTGGCCGACGAGCGTGTCATACAGACCAGTGAAGAATCCGACGACCCCATCGATGAAGCCGCTCAGGAAGCCCTTTATTGCGCCCCAAAGCCCGCCGAATACCGCGACTATCCCCTCGCCGATCCCAGCTACGGCTTCCTTTATCATCTCGCCGTCGCCGGTGAAGACGCCAATGATGAGGTTCACGACACTGACGACCGTTTTCACCAGACCGAGGGCAGCCTCGACCAGCGGACCTATGGCGAGAACCACTCCGTTGATGAGACCTACTGCGATGCCAACGGCGACCGCCAGCACACCGCCTAGCACTATCGCCATGTTCTTAAATGAGCCAGCGACGGCCGAAAGCGTAGGCTGTAGATCGACCCACAGCTGTTTGAGCTTCTCCATTATCGGGTTGAAGGACTCCGCAAGGTCGCCGCCGTTGCCGCGAACGTCTCGCGCAGCGGAGCAAGGTTCTCCCAAAGCCGCTTGCTGAAGTCAGAGACAATCTCGAAGATTTCGCTGACCTTCGCGCCGGCGTCATATATCAAACGCATCGGTCCGACCAAGGCCTCTGGATCTCCGCCGCCGGTGAATCCGTCAGTGAAGAATGCAGCTACCTCCTTGGCCGAGGATACGAAGTCTTTGACGAACCCGATTGCGATAGGGATGCCGACGCTGATACCCTTCACGAAGTCAGCGAAGACCCCTACAGCGGCGTCACCTATCGGCTTGAAGACTTTGCCGACGTCCAGCTTCACGGTCGCCCAGCTGGCTTTCAGCGAGTCGATCGCGCGTCCAGTACCATCGTTCATGGTCTTGTAAGCCTCATCCGTCGCACCCGCTGCGTCCGCTGCTGCCAAGAGTTCTTGCGTGTACTTCTCCGTTCCAGCGCCAGTCAGGGCTAGGGCGGCTTGTCCTGCTTCGACACTGCCGAACAGCTCGTTGATACCTACGCCAGACTCCTTCGCGTGCTCCTCAAGCAGCTGGAGGGCCTCTTGCGTATTGCCTCCAGAAGCGATGAAGTCCTTGAAGGTCTGGCCCGAGAGTTCCTTGAAGGTGTCGGAGGCGACCGTCCCGCCCTTGGACAGCTCGATAAGGGCCTGCCTCATCTGTGTCGTCGCAACGCGCGTCGGCGTACCAGCTGCGGTCATCGTCGCCAAGCCAGCAGTGACGTCACCGAACTCGACGCCAAGAGACGCGGCTGTAGGTATGACCTGGAACAGTGATGCCGACATCTCGTCAATGGTCGTCTTGCCGCCCTTGACTGCCTGGAACATGAGGTCCGAGACAGAGGTCGCGTCGATGACGTCCTCGCCGTATGCGTTGACCACTGACGAGATACCATCGACAGCCGTCTCAAGGTCCGTGACTCCGCCTACTGCCGCGCGCTGTGCAGTCTCCAAGAAGTCGAATACGTTCTCCTTGGGTACTCCAGCTGAGATCGCCTGATACAGAGCGGGAACGGCATCGTTCGGCAGGACGCCCATATCACGCGCGAGCGTCTTGACATCTTCCTGCATCTCGCCCATGGCGTCTTTGCTGATGCCAGGTAGCAGCGTGTAGACTTCGCGCATTTTCTGCTCGAAACCGATGAATTCCTTGGTAGAGTCAAATACGAACTTCCCAACTGCTGCGGCACCCAAAGCCAGGGCGACAGGACCAGCGAAACGCGCCAGCCCTGCTACCAGACTGCCGCCGACTCCTTTGGCAGCGGTAGCGCCAGCAGCGGTGCCAGCCCCCGCAGTTTGCGCGCCCAAGGCGGTGGCGAAGCCTGCTGTGCTGGGGAGGATGGTAACGTACCCCTGCCCTAGGTCGATCGCCATATCACGCCCTCCTCTTGTCTCTCCATTTGCGCATAGCAGCGAGTGACATACTGCCGCTCCCTATGCGTGTCTTGCTGTCGTTTTTGCCCGGTCTTGCTATTGGTTGTGGCTTTCTTCCCTTCCCTCCACCTCGTTGCCAGTTCCCCATCGCTGCATAGTCGATGAGGTGTGCTAGCAAATAGTCGGTAGTTGACCATGAGGCAGACTCGCCAATCACTTCACGCGCATACGCAGAGGTGATAGGCAGGCGGTTCAGTATCAAGGCGAGTCTGCCATAGGTCAGTTTATTACCGAGATCAGCGAGGTCGATTCCCATGGTCAGCAGGTCATACTCGATCGCCTGCCCATGTTCCTCAATTGCGTGGTGGAGGAACGCTATTCCGGGACGCTTGCCCGCTGCGATTGCTTGACGATGATGAACAGCAACGCAGCAGTACCACCAGCGGCGGTGAAGGCGTCATAATCCTTGCCAAGTACCATCTTGGCCGCTCCGACAACATCTTCAGCCTTCGCTGCCTCGAACGCAGCATCCGACCAGAGGATCATTGGCGGGACAAGAAAAGTCTTCTTGCCAGCGGTGATCTCAATGGGAGGATTCTTTTTGTTCTCAGACTCGATAACAGCCTGAAGGTCATACTGCTTTGCGGTCATGTTAGCTCACCGCCGCCGTCCGGTACATGTACGCCTTCACGCCAGTGCTATCGGGGAAGCACTTCAGCGTGACTTCGTAGCCGATCGCTTCGGAGCCGCTGTACACGACGTCACCGCGCTCGACGATCTTGGCGTCCGGCAGGCAGAGACGAACCACGTCTGAGCCGTCGATCACGTCAAGCACCCATGACTGGCGCGGAAGATCGTCGCCCGTGATCTCGCCGTCGACCCCGTAGTACAGGGTCAGCGTGTCCACGGTCGTCTCGATGAGCTTCAACGCATACGTGAGGTCGTGACTCGTCTGAACGGTCCGGACGATATCGCCGCCCCACGCCTTGATGTCGGTCAGGTCAGTCGCCATCGACTGAGTAACGCCATCCTCGCTCACATACCCGACGTCGATAAACGTCGCAGCGAGAACTTCATCAACGTCAACGGGCAGCGTTGTGCCGAGTGGCGCAAACGCCACTGTGCCCGTCAAACCTACTCGAACATTATCGGCGGATCCCATATCTATGCCATCCTTTCAGTACTCTTGCACCGCACGTCGATAACGGCGGTTTGCGTATACATCGCCTGATTCGATACCTCATCTGGAGCCATCACAGGACCAGACAACTCTTGGTGCCGATACACGATCAGTGTCGATATCGTCTGGGAGGGTAGCGTCCTGAGCAGCGCGCGCACACGCTGGGAGAGATCGTGCGCAGCGGATTCGCTAGTCGAGTAACAGTCTGCCCTGAGCATGACGCTCTCAGTGACAAGATCGCGTCGAGAACGCCCAACGCCGAAGACGACGACGAACGCATCTGGACGTGTGGGTGGAATCGTAACTGAAACCGGTACACTGACGAGCTCCTCCTCAAGGAAGATCCTAGCAGCGTCCTCCACATCCCCAAACAGGATGAGTTCGTTCACTAGTCACCACCTCCAGACAAGAGAGCGCCGGTCAATGTACTGCGGTTGCGTTGATNCAGAATCGCCTCGATCGAGGACGTGACGACCGCCACACGTGCGCGNCCNCNGNGGCNTNNGNNCGTCTCTGGATCTCGTGTCGTGTTTCCTCTCCCTGCGGCAGAGGCCACGCGTTCGGCTCTTGCCTGTAGATCANCAANGACCNCGGGTGAGTTTCTAACNTCCACCATCGCGCCANGCCTCATCTTGATCTTCATCAGCCCTCGACCCTCTTCAGCGCGATCTCGATATGATCGAGCGAGCCTGTTGGTGAAGGCCAGTTCTCGACTGGTCCGACAACTTCATAGGTTACGTCTTTGGAGATGACGCGAGACTGTGCCTCCACGACACTCGAAGCAGGGCCGAAGCCTCTGAACTCACTCACGAGTCCCTGTCGCCCAAGAGTATTGACGTCGCTCCCGCCAGCTGGCTGAACGCGCCAATTGCCCTCGATCGTGGAGACAGCCGAAGACCAGTCTGGAACTGTCACTCCACGCTCACTCTTGGAGCCTGGGTTCACGACCGTTACAGAATCACGCCTGATTGTGCTCATAGCGTTTCAGCCCTCGTCGGCACCTTCGGATAGACACGCATCAACGCGCCTTTCTCGGCGGCGGTGAGTTGAGCAACGCCTCTGTAGGCATCTGCGCCCCACGTCACGCTCTCTCCTCCCGCGCCTTCGCTCACGACTCCAGTACCGAGAGCCGCAGGCGAGTTAGCTATGCGAGAAGCGATCGAGCAGACGATCTCGACGAGATCATCAGGAAGCGGCATAGCCTCGTACCCTACATAGCTGTAGGTGGCAAGCGGATCATCGAAGCCGTGCGTGTACTCCACGTCAACGGGAAGACCGCCTGCGATCTCAAGGAAACCGCTTCCCTTCAGTTCGTAAGCGACCGCGCCTCCGCCACGCGTCACGGATTCCACAGAGCGTACTGGACGCTGCGGGAGCCGGAACGGTGGATGAAGCGTTACCGTTGACGAACCGTAGGTCACTTGTTGTCTCAGGAAGCCGCGAACACGAACGGATGCGCGGTCAAGCAACGGAGCGACGGTCGCTGGGTCGTGACCGAATAGGATCAGATCGCGTGTCGTTGCAAGTGCCATTGCATCCTCCTCTGTAGGCCGTAGCGGGGAAGGGTCGCGAAGACCCCTCCCCCTAGTGTCTTCTCAGACCTAGCTGATAGCATCCTCGAAGAGGACAAAGTGGTCGGGATCGGCCATGACAAAGCCATACTCAGCCTCTGCCAGAACGGCGACCAGGTTGTTCTCCCAGAGGGAGACGAGCGAGCCGTTGATGGTGACGGTTGCCTCGGTCGAGACGTTGTAGTTGATGCCGCCGACAACGCCCCACGCAGCCTTGGAGAAGTCTCCGCCGAAGCCGAGAGTGGTGCCATCGGACACGCCGTCGGCGATAACGGACGGGCGACCGATCATGTTGGCGTAAATGGTGTCGGATGTAGCGGGCTGAAGCAGCGGACGCTTGTTGGCATCCACGGCCTCAAGGAACAGAGGCTCAGCGTCGAGACCCCAAGCGAACTTGGTGAGACGCTTCTTGCCATCGTCGAGGAGTAGACGCAGACCGGCTACCAGATCGAGGTAGACGGTATCGGCAGCACCGAACTCGACCGAGTGAGCGGTCTGAGCAAGGTAGTTGTCGAACGGAGTGCTGGTGCCGTGGAACACAGCGGAGTCGAACGCACTTGCGAACGCCTCTGAGAAGTGACCACGAAGCGCGTTCGAGTAGCCGCCCGGGTTGGCGCGCACGACCTCTGCCGACATGATCGACATGGCGGTGACCTTCTTGGGCATGATGGTGAGGATATCCAACGTGCCAGCCGACTTGTGCTTCTCGGTGCCTTCTCCGGTCCATGCCGCCGTGGGCTTGGTCAGAGTGACGGGGATTGCCTTGCCGTTCATGCCAAGAGGGACCTGCGGGATGAGCCGCATGGCCGCAGACATCTTGGCCGCATCGTCGAAGATCGGTGCCGACTGCTCGGGGTTCAAGAACCCTGTGAAGTCAGACAGTTTTGTTGCCGTTGTAACAGCCACTTCGTACCTCCTAGATAGTAATTCCCAACTTCCTGGTGACCGCGCTTGTCAACGGGTCCATGCCAGTCTCGCCTCCAGTGCCACCTCGGCCCTGGCCTATATCGCCATGACCGCCAGCCTTGGGGGCCACCTTGTCCAACCACGCGTCGATCGAGGCCGTGTCTGGCTCACTGTCGTCATCGAGGAAGCGCGATAGGTCGATAGCTTCGAGCAGTGCGTCGGCGTCGATACCTCTGAGTGTAGCGGCAGCCCTGACGGACACAGCCACTAGCTTGTCGCCGAACTCTCTCCTCGTCTCTGCCCGAGCTGCGACCTTTGCGGCCTCGACAGCTGTCTCAACAGCTTTCTCCTGCTCGGTCATCTGAGACGCCTTCAACTCATCGAACTGCTTCGCCTTTGCGGCATTGGCCTTCTTCTCGGCCTCGTTCTTGCGAGAATTCCCCTTCCACTTATCGCGGTCGGCGGTCATCTTCGCAAGCTGTCCCTCTGGTGTCGCCTCTTCAGCAGCGGTAGCTGCCTCAGTCTCGACGACAGCCTCAGTCTCGACGGCTGTCTCGGTAGCGGTTACCTCTTCGGTCATGGTCGATCTCCTTCCCCGTTACGGGTACAGGTGGCGCGTTGCGCGCCGTATTATGTCACGTCGGCGGGGCCATCGAAGCTCTGCCCTTTCCACGTTAGTACCGGACCGTACTCACCGTGCTCTCTCACCTCGACACTTCTCAAGGTGACGCCGCGTTCTTTCGCGTCGGCCATCGCGGTGTTGATCTCAGTGTACCGCTTCTCGTTTATGACTTGGCCGATGGGCGACCCGCCATAGATCGGAGCCACGGTGCATTTGCACCTCGCGTGGATGGGCATGAGATTCCCTCGGCTGTACCTCTGAGTCGATGCGAGCGAGCAAAGCAGACAGACCTCGCCGATCCCCAGGATACGCTGATACCCGTTCACGCGCTTGTCGGTGCTCAGTCGAGCATGTGCCGTCCTGACTTGTGCCATCTGCGTATCCAACCGCACGGTGGCGTCGAGTCTGTTCCTCCCGATCGCAACTGCCTCGGAAAGTGTCTTGCCCTCCGAGAGTGCGCTGTATGTGGAGACTGCCGGGCGACGATAGACTTCATCGAGTGTTACGCCACGTAGCTCCGCTAGAGGCAGGTATACAGCTTCTCCAGCAGCCACTCCGTTGAGTCGCGCAATACCCGACAGATAGCTGTTCGTCAGATCAGCCACCTGCTTCTGCCCGGCTTGTATGACAGGGACGACTCGCGCAACGAACTTTTCAATATCCTCGTCTCGCCATGACCCTAGGCTCGACCAGTACTCGGTCGCCCACTTGGCCACCCGATCGGTGGTCTGTTGATAGAGCCTCGAATGAGCGAGGACCAAACGCTCGTCACTGCTCGTCTGCGCCATCGTCAGTCGCCGCCCCTAGGTTCGTCGCGAGAATGTCACTGAGTCTCTCCGTCTCCATACGCGCGATGACATCGGGCGAGAACTGCCATATATACCGCATCTTCGTAGCCCACGGAATGTCGGTCGCCTTGCTCGCGGCGTCTGCCCTCTCGGCGAGCGTGCGCCGTTCGGCGGATGTCCACTGAGTCGATACGGTCGTCGTGTCTTCGCCTTCGATCGTCAGCGCGAGTTTCATGACCTCGTTCCATCCGTAGGTCGCGCGCTTCTGCCTGTCGATCGCCTTGAACACAAGGCCCTCGCGAGCGAATGACGCGCCTTCGGCAGACTGGTTCGCGGAGTCTGGCATGAGGACGCTCATCGGCGTCTTCGTACAAGCCGCGAGCGCGCGAATGTCGTCCTTCGTCCCATTCAGGATCGCGCCGATGTCTGTCGTCTCCGACTCCCAGAGGTCCACGCCATCGGGAAGCATCCACAGCGCACCGGCCCCGGGACGGAACACGTCGCCGTAGTCAATGTCCTTCCCTTCCTCGTCCGTTTCTGGAAGATCGCCCTTGATCGCGCGCTGATGGAACGCCTGTAGCGCGACGATCACCAGTCGCTGAAGGACCATGTAGTTGATTCGTTCGAGGATGTCCAAGTGAGTCTCGAACTCACCGAATCCGTCATGATTCCGAAACCGCACGACGGGCATCAACTTGTCGCCTCCGAGGACTACAGGCGTGTCCTCGATCCACTCGAAGTTGCCGACATCCGAAGCGGGGTGCATCCCCGCTGGCCCCATAACCGAAGTGCGAGACGCGCACCAGACTTCGCCGGGGAGGTACACATACGCATAGTCTGTACCTAATAAATCGTCACGGAACAGCTTCAGCGCCGCCCTGATGATATGAGGGCGAAGCGGATCCTGAGCGGTCACGATGTACGCTGGGTCTTCGCGAGTGATAACAGCCTTGCCATTGTCGTCTTTGCCGACGATCGCGTAGCCGTCTCCGACTCCGAGCATGTCGTGATGAACCTCGCCAGAGAATACGTCCAGCTGGTTCGCCGCCCATATCACGTTGGCCTTGTCGTCCATATTCTTGGCACCATCGACGATGAAGCCAGTAGGCGTCATACGTTCAGATACCGCCTCGACGATTAGTGAGCCGAAGTTGGTACGCGCCTTGCGCTGGAACGCCTGATAGGCCTCCGTGAGACCTGCCGCACCTTCTGGTAGTGGTGAATCACCGTTCATGTAAGATCGCAGCAGCGAGATATTATCAGCGCGAGCCGTGATCTTCTTGGACAGAGTTTTGAGCCACCAACCGGGGCTATCGGGTGTGGTCACGTCTATCATCAGGCCTCCTCTCATCGCACTCGTTTGACCGAACCACCCCGCCGCTTCTTTCCGTAGCCGGCAGCGATAGCGTCGAGCCTTGCTTGCCACGCCAGTATCGAACAGACACAAAGGTCCACCTTGTTGGACGAGAAGTCATGTTCCTTGCCGATCGTCAGCTTCTGACGCCGTATGCGCCGACGCGCGTTCAGGACGTGTTGCGTCAAGCGAAACGCGCCGTCATGGGTGAGTTCATTGTTCCGTACCGCCGCTTCGAAAGCTTGGACGGCTCGCTGAATGAAGTGCGATCGCCCACCGACCATCCACCACTCGAACGGATGGACCTTCGTCACCTTGAGGGGAGTCTTCCTGCTGTACTGATTCTCCCACTCGTTGACCTTCGATCTCCAATCCTTCGCGGGGTCGGCGTAGAGGCCGATGACGTTGTAGGTCGAGAACGCATCCGCGATCGCTGCGTCGATCTCGACGATCGGCGGCTCCCACTCCTCCATGCCGGGTCCGTCTTCGGCTTCCCAGACACCGATCTGGAACATGTGCCCGTCAGCGATCGTGCAGCCGACGAGTCCAGTGGCGTCTGGCTTGCCCTTGGCGCGACCTCGCGAACCGTCGAAGCCCAATGTGATCGCTTCTCCACGCTGGACCTTCCTCTCTTCGTCTAGGCATCCGGCCCACTCGGGCTGCGATATGTAAGAATCAGTCGCGTGCGTTATCTGGTTCAGGTAGAAACGCCGCGCATCTTGCGGGTCGGTACCCGGGTCCCAGACTTCTGCCAGTATCCTGTCGAGGTCGATATGACCGCCATGGAGTCCAGAAGCGTCTCCGTATGCGTAGTCCAGACCTCTCAGCAGCGAGTCCCTATCGGCCATGTCCGTCTCTGCCGGTGCTTCTCTGTGATCGTACAGGAAGCCGGTATCACGTGCGTGGCCATTCTCGATCACCGCTGCGTATGCCGCCGACTCCTCGGCTACCGAACCTTCGCCGGGAAGGTAGGCGTTCGGCGACTCGATCGACGTGCCGCCTGTCTTGCCGAGATTCCTTCGCAGGGTGGCAGCCAGCTTCACGCCGCTGTTGCTTGGCCTCCACTCCTCTGTTTGGTCGAGGACGCAGAAGGTTGGCCTGTTACCTTCGCGCGATGTCGAACTGGATGTCACGTATTCGATGCGCCCTTTGCCCGGCAATGAGACGAATGAATCCATCGGATCCAGTCCGACGTATTCGTCAAGAACTGGACCCTCGCGGAGCATCTCAAGCAGCGGTGCCCATGCGTTCCGCGTCTGGTCTTCGCTCACTGCTGCGAGCTGAACCCACGGAGTGCGCACTGTCCACCAAGGTCTGCCGACGGGCTGTCCGTTCGCGTCCCACCCATCGAAGACCACTGGTGCGAGTGCTTCAGCAGCGGAGATCGCCGCAAGCAGTGGAGACTTTCCCCAGCCCTTTGACCGGGATATGACGCCGCGCCGTATTCGCCGCTTGTCCGCTTTCGGGTCTATCGCATAGTACCTGAGCACGAACTGCTCCTGCTCGGGGTACAGGATGAACGGCTCGTATTCTGGTTTGTCGGGCTCGGACAGGTAGGCGGCTATCCAGTCGATGATTGTATATCCGAGTGTCGGGATCTCCCCTGGCTCAGATGGTTTCCAAGGCACCTATTCTCCAGATGCCTTGAGTACCCCGATGCGATCTCTCGAAGACTTCGGCTGCTTGGGATTTCGGCTGGCCTTGGCTTCGGTGGTATCAGCAGTTGCAAACGTGATCCGCAGACGCGCACGATCTTCGGGTGTTGCCCCGAACTTCGAGACGCGGAGGCGATATTCTGTACCCGCGTTAGCGTGGCCCATGACGAGACGCGCATGGAACAGCGCAGTCAGCGCGAGTTCACTCCAGTCGATATCCGTGAACTGTTCAGCGAGCGGAGACTTTCCCCACATAGCCCACCACTGTTTCGTAGCCTTCGGCCAGTCTAGCTCTTCTCCAGCGATGTGCAATGGTGGCAGCTTGGGTTGCTTGGATGGGTCGATCGCGACAACGTGTAGCGGCACCGTACTCTTATTCCTGCGCGCTCGTTGCCCCTCTGGTTTTGGTGCTGGACCTCTGCCTGGCATCGTGCTCTCCTCCCGTTTCGGGATTGTCTGCCTCGTTTCGAGTTAGACCCGTACGTT
>LV_Brine_h2_0102DRAFT_1000699_pt1 | contig 11043 bp, 11 predicted proteins | sample LakVidmifraction_3_FD_10600 | JGI IMG/M metagenome (IMG submission 10600)
CTTTTCTGCAAACTTTGCGGCAACGTCAGGATATATATCAGATCTAGCAGCTCTTTCTTGCTCAATTCTAGACAGATCAGAATCGGAATATCATGCACTTTTGTAATAATCGTATACGTCTTTACTCAATGCACTACCCGCAAAGTTTGCACTTGGTGTGGTTACTGGTGCAGGTTGAGGACTAGTTAGACTCGTTGTGTTGTTTACTACACTTCCACTCATAAAATTTCATGCGTTGTTCTGATTCCCTGTTAGGCTTGTGGTATTTGTGGCAACACTTCCACTAAATACATTTCATCCAGTTCATGTAGGTGCTGGTGCTACTGTTGTTACTGGAGCTGCTGCTGGTGCTACTGCTGGAACAACTGCTGTTGGTGGTGGTTGAACAACTGCTCCTACTCAAGTTGCTGGAGCTTTACTGGCAGCAAAAGCAGCTTGATTAGCCCTGTTTTTTGCCGCAAGAAGTTGTCATTTTGCTGAGATTGCCATAGATATGTATTATAAAATAGATTTTATGTATTTATTTAATTTTTTAAAGTGTTTGTAGTGGTTTATTTACATGAAAGTATTTACTTGTTCGAGAGAGAATCAAGCTCATCCATTAATTGGAGCTCATACTCAAGTCGTTGTTCCAAATCTCGTTATTGCGTGCTTGATTTGCCATGTAGATATATTATGAATATTAAACATTGTGTCTATGCAAACATATTGTTTTTTGCCGTGTAGTTTATTCCAGCTCCTCCTGCACCTCCTGTTTTTGGTCAAGTTCATCCAGCACCTCCAGCGACATTTATTGTTGCTGAACCAGTTGTGGTTCAGTTGTATAATAAAATAAATGTACCACCTCCACCACCTCCACCACCTCCTCCACTTACTGTGCCACTTCCATTTGCAACAGAAGTTCCGTTAGCACCTGCGGCTCATGCTGCGTTGATTGTGCTAGATCATAAGTTTATATTTCCACCTACCTCGAGTATTACACATCATCCACCTACTCATCCAGCTCCTCCATCTACTGAAAATCCTACTTGGTCTCAACCTCCTCCACCTCCACTTCCGCAAGCGATACTATACGCTCTAAGTAATGGGAATTTTACTGCACTAAATGAGTTGCTTGTGACTGAGGCAATTCCACCCAGTCCATTCGTTGCTGCAGAAAATCCTGAATTTGAACCAGTAGTACCTGCAATACCAGAGTTTATACAAGAGGCTCATCCACCTCCAGAGGCACACTCCATGGTTGCGTTAAGATTACCACTATGCGTTGAACCACCTCCACCACCTCCGCCAGTGTTTTCGAAGAATGTATTGGTTACACCAGTTCCTCCTGCCCCACCAGTACCACCTACCCCTCCAGTTGCCCCTTTTCCTGTAAAGTTAAATGTCCAGTTAGTCAAGTTTACATCTCATTTTACTTTAATCCATAAAATACAATCGGTTGGTGTGATGGTTAATATCCTTGCAGCACTTCACGCAGCCCAAGTCGAATAGTTTTTATAAATAATGGTTGAATTTGAGCCAGTTATTGTGACTGCTGTCGTGCCATCTACTGCCCCATCTGCACCATCGCCACCAAACACTCCTTTTGTTGCTGCTTGATATCCATTAATTACTAAACTCGATCAATCCCATGATAGGTAGTTAGCTGAAGGATCTCCGATTGAAAACTTTGGTGTTCCTGCATCGTTTCAAAGGTAGAATCATGTCCCTGTATTGAATGCTGTTTGCCCACTTCGTATTTTTCCAGCGGTATCCAATGCAATTTCTCCAGCATATAAAATGGAGGTAGATAATTGAGTGGCGGTGATTGTGTTTGCTACTAACTTATTTCCTGTAATGGTATTTGCTGCAATTTCCGTTGCAGTAATAGTGCTGGCTGCAATATTTGCAGCGGTTATGGTAGATGCAGCTATTTCGTTTGCTGTAATAGTACCTGCAGCAATTTTAGCGGCTGTTATAGTAGAAGCTGCAATCTCGTTAGCCGTAATGGCTGATGCTGCGATATTGGTAGCGGTAACACTTCCGGTTGTGATTCTTGATCCATCTACAACAGTTGAGTTCCATGATAAAAGATGTGTACCAGATGTATTTATAAGTACGAGGAAGTCATTATTTCCGAGTACTGGTAAAGTCGCTGATGTTGCAAATACTGTTGGTGATGATAGTTGCCAGTATACAAATTTGTTTGAGGTGTTGCTATTGGTAATCGTGTATTCATTCCCATTGTAAACGACCTTGGCTGATACCCAAGATACACTTCCTGCACCGGGCGTGTTATTATTAAAAGTACCTTCGGATACCATAAAATTGAATACGGTGAGCTTGTTCGTAGTGACTGCCCCTGCAAGAATCTTTGACGCTGTAATTGCGTTGGCTGCAATCTCTGAGGCAGTCAGTGTTAATGCTGCTATATTGGAGGCTGTAATCGTGGTAGCTGCTATTTTACCTCCTGTGATAGTACTTGCTGCAATCTCTGAGGCAGTAATAGTAAGAGCTTGAATGTTGGAAGCTGTAATCGTGGTGGCTGCGATCTTTGCACCAGTAATAGTTCCTGCTGCAATATCTGCGGCCACTATAGTTCCTGCTGTTATCTTCCCAGCTATGATAGCTCCTGCTGCTATTTCACTACTTCATACTGCTCCAGTAGCAATCTCTGCTGCGGTTACTGCATCTGCTGCTATCTTCGCTGTTGTAATAGCTCCTGCTGAAATCTCTGCTGTAGTTACTGCTAGGGCGGCAATTTTCGCAGTAGTTATTGCGTTGGCTGCAATAGTTGCAGTAGTTACTGCCAGTAAATCAATCTTTGCTGTAGTAATAGCTAGGGCTGCAATTTTAGCGTTAGTGACAGCGAGAGCATTTATTTGTGTTGTTCAAACTTTGTTGGCGTTAATTTCTCCATCTACTGGGTTGATTGATGCTATACTGGTTTTTGCTGCAGTAACTGCACTGGCTGCCAATTGTAGAGTTGTAATTAAAGCGGCGTTTCCTTGTCCTCCGAATGCCTGAATTAATGCTGTGCCATTTACGTCTGCTCCTATTTTTGCGAAGGCAAGGTATATTTTAAATCCTCATACAGCGGTTGCTGAGGTTGTAGTTGTTTGAAGTACCGTTGTAGATACGGTTGGGTCTAGATAGATATAATGCGATGCTGTAAGCACTAGACTTCATGCGGTGATTGTGTAAGTTTCTCCGGTAGACTTGGTTATTACTCCAGCTGACCAAGTCACGTTAGTATAGCCAGTAGAGGTAAATTCAACGGTCGTACTCCAATCAAAGGCGACTCAACTTGATGAAAGATTGATAGAGACAGATGAAAGCTGTGGGCTATTGACTCAAGGGATTAGATTTGGATTTGCTCCATTTGCGATAGATCAATCTACATTTGCTAATGTGTCCGCAAATGCTCATGATTCTGTGATATTATCGTAGTCGATGATTTTCATTAAAATTTAACATTATCATATTTGAGAAATAGTTCGTAGAATTCTGGTGAGGTTGAACCATTTGCACTGTTTAATTCTACTTTAAATTCTATAAAATTAAACTCTCCACTCAATTGTGTTTTATCGGTAAAAGTATTAGTCTTGACCGAAGAGGCTGTCATAGTCTTTATTAAAGTATATGAACCTGTAATATTTAGTCGGTAGTAAAGACTGATTGAGTCTGTACCTGTGATGGCGGCGAATGCGGATTGTACTTCAAGTGCTGATTTTATCTGTGTTCTTGTCTCGGCAAAGTATACTCGTGACGTCCAGAATCCAGTAGCTGTGTATAATGTAGATAACTTATCTATTCAGTATGTAGCACCGTTTGACCATGCAACGTATAAATCTGTACCATCGTAGAATATTGCACCTACTGCGTCAGTTATTGCATTGCTTGTTTTGTATTCAAAAGATAGTACCTCTGGGTAGTTCTTATTTAAATTACTCCATGCCCATACTCATCCAGTTCCACCGAATAGTAGTTTGTTCCCTTGTACGTCCATGGATTTTGAATTCTTGGAGTAGTCAGATATTGCCTTAAGTTTTGATTGCTTATATCCGTCAAGTATACCAAGGTTGTTATTTGATATAATAAAGTCAACTCCGTCCTTGTTTACAATTTGTTCAATCTTAATACCACTTAAAGTGATGCTTTCTTGCACCGATTCTGAGACTCAATCCCAAAATGCTACTTCGGTTGCGTTTCCAGTGTACTGAGCGTAGACTTTAATGGAAGATCCAAAAGTTCGTATTTCCTTTACTGTTAGCTCGGGTCATATCGTCAAATCAGAGGCAGACCACACAGATGATGTATTGTATGTTGCCACTAGGTTTTTATCTCAGATAAGAAGAACGTAAGTTAGACCTATCGTCATTGGGTGGAATGCGACACTATTGGTAAAAGTCTGGAAAGCTGTATTCACTGTCATGGTATTCGATATACTACCGACTGCGACACGAAAGAGTGAGGCGGCGTTAGTAAAGTAAATAAAACCATTGAACTCGATACATGATATGATTGCTCCGGAAACAGTGTTTGAGTTCTTCGTCCATGTCCCTCAGTTCTTTCTGTAAATACCTCATGAAGATCCAAAAGCCATAACATCACCAGAGGTTGATACTTTAAGAAAACAATTTATAGTTTCAGTAATAACAGAGCCAGTGTCTTTAGTTAGTTTATATCATAGTTTGATTCCACGAGGATTGTTTCGGATTTCTATACTTTGAGATTCTTGGTAACTATCTGGAATACCAACAAATATATCGTCGCTCTTACCTCCTGAGGCTCCTCGAAAGATTGGTGCTAAATCAGCCATTATGCAATAGTTATAATTAAGTCATCATTGCTGTAACCATCAGGGTATTTATTGAAGAATGGTGATTCAATTCTAGTTGTAATTTGTTTAATCACTGCTCGTTTTTCATTCATGTACGTTGCCCGTGCTGCGTTCACTTCGTTTGTATCAGAACCCTTGCTCATAAGTGCGTAAGGCATGAGACCAAGTTCGAGAATAAAATGGAATTCTACTGGTAGTTTTGTTTCCAGTTCGGTGGTGGCTGCTGTCCAGTTAGCTATTTTCCTGATTGCTTCGATTCTAAGACCATTTGTAATATCTTTTGTAGGGCGTGGAGCAATAAATACACTATTGTCTTTCTGGTAGTATAAAGGCATCGTTGCATCTTGGTTCTCAAGATAGAAATTCCAATCATTGGGTAGGTTTTTAGGATCTACTTCTCTACATTTTATATATTCGAGTAGTCCTGTGTTTGTGTGAGTTGTTCCGTCAGATATGTATATGTTGTTGATGGTCTTCATTCCATCGTTAGTGCTCGTTGGAATATCAAGTATGTATTCATCTTGGTTAGCTTCGATGTCTGTATTCCATTTGTCCCAGTTGTAATTTGAAGAACCTCATCGGGACACAACTTCATTCCAAAACTCATCTTTAATTTTATTTAAATCAAGATAAGCGTCGGCATCTAAGTATTGACTGGTTGTAACATGTGCGAATCTTCGGACATCTAAAATTATTTGTGAAGGGAGACTCATTTAGATTGATGATCAGTTAAGTTTTGAAATTAGTTTAATTATATTCAAAATATGCTTTATAAAAAGTACTTATACAATAAAAGACCCCTTTCGGAGTCTAATATTATATTCAAATTTAATACTACGCTTCAGCAGCAGCAGATCGGATTTGAAGATTAACCATTCGCTCAGCTCCTTCTTGTGGAACAGCAATACCGTATCGAGTGTAGATAAGGAAGTTGTCAACAAGTTTAAGAGGCTCAGCCCGTTGGTCAACAGTAACGTTGTCTCGGAGTGCCATCCAAATAGATTGCTTTTCCATCATAAGACAATGGATAGTTTCTGCAGCAAAGTCATTTGACGCATTAGTCATTACAGAAGATGCGAAGAGACGACCTTGTTTAGAGGTAAGAGTCATCGTATTTCCTGAAGGTGAGTCAACCGCTGAAATAAATGCTGCGAATTTTGCAGGACTTGTAACAGCAACTCCAGTTACAGAAGTTGTACCTGGTGCATTTATAAGAGCTGTAAGATTAACTCGTGTTTCGTCTGCATCTGTACCAATAAGAACATTACCAGCAGTAGTACCAATTGTACTAACGAAGGTAAAAGTTTGACCAGCAATACTTACTGTATCTAGTGCGGTTGGTTGTGTAGCAAGATCAAGTACTACAGTAGTAGTAAGATTTGATGCGAGGTAAACTTCCATCCCAAGGAACATACCCTTGTATCCTCGAGCTACTCGGTCAGTGTATGCTTTGTCAGCTACATTGAAACCAGCTTCAAGTCCAAGAGTGTTGATTGTATTCAATACGAATGCATCAACAACTAAACATATTTTAGTAAGGTCAGCTCCATCATTGATAAGCTTAGCTTGAGAATCACCGAATACCGCAGAAAGATTCTGAGATGCTCCAGTAACAAGAACGACTGGTGCTCCAGCAGCTCCATTGAGTCCGTTTACATTGTAAACATTAGCCGCAGATGAGTACTTAGCGAGGAAGTTTCCATCAATTGCTTGACGTAGCTTGTAACCAGCTTTAGAAGTAGCATCAGGGATAATATTAATGTAGTTATCTCCTACATCGATCTTGTCGATTGCAAAAGTAACCATCTGTGTCGTGTCGATTGAAAGTGTGTCGTTTGCAGTAGTGAGATCAGCTACAGTTACATTAGTGTATTTAGTGTAAGTTCCAACTGATTGGAATGCAAGACGAGGGATATTGAGGACAGTTCCGTCAGCAATTACCTTCATTCGTGCAAGTTCCATAGAAACGAGGTGTTTTTCGAGATTTCTTTGTAGTCCAGCTTCCCAATGTTGGCGGACTACGGAAGTAAATGTATTAGCCATATTATTTAGTTAAAATTTGATTTTAACGATAATGCTGACTACTCAGATGCATATCCGTGAAATACTTGCCACTGTGCGAGTTGATGCTTTGGAAGTTTAAGAGCTTCTTCTGGCGTAATATCTTTCAGTGTCTTTTTTACTCTGATAGGATCTGTTTTAAGGTCAAAGTCATCAGATGACTTGCTTTCTTTAGGTAGTTTCGCTTGTACAAGAGCCCAAGCATCTTCATACTCCATTCCATACTTATTCTTAACTTCGACTATTTTTTCGATATGGGTTGATGCTTCTTTGTTTTCAACTAGGAATGCTTTCTTTTCCAATCGCTCGAGTTTGTCTTCGTCCAGAGCAGTATTTTCTGTCGCAGAAGTGTTTTGTGTAAGGAGATTTACCTTATCTTCTAATTCTTTGATTCTCTTTTGGTCATCTTTGTGCGACTTGTAGAGTTTCTTAAAGTTAGATTCATTCTTTGGCTTTTGTGAAGATGTATCGTCTTCATCTTCTTCGATCTCGATTTCTGAAGAGTTTGGATCGTACTCATTTGATTCTTCACCTTGATCAAGGTCAATCTCAAATTCTGTGTCGTCAGACATAGTGTGTGGGGGCTAGAAATAGCTTGGATTTAAATCCAAATGGAAAGCTGGAGTTACTCCAGCCCTCTATTAGACTTCAATATTTCCTAGTGCTTCCTTTACTTCATCGTATGGGTTAGTGAGATGGTCAATGTCGATATCCTTATCCTGCATCTCATACTTGGTTATCATTCGATTAACTGATTCTTCTATTCCTAGGTATAATTTGTATTGGTGTTTGACTCCGTCAAGTAGAGAGTATACGCAGTAGTCAAAGTTCCCTGCTTGTAAGTATAAGTGTGATTTAATATTTTCCAGCTGTTCTAAACTTTCCTGATTAAATGCCTTATTTTTTGTCATAGCTGTGATTTCTTCAACGAACTCCCGACCCTTAATCATGAAGTCTAGCTCAGAGTATATTGTTTCATGCTTTTCCGTCTTAACTACTCGGTCTTTCAATAGGCTTTCGATCAATACTGATAATGTTTCTACCTTTGCTTCACAGTGTGCCTTTATCTTGAGAAAATCATCTGATTGCTTAAACTTCTGTAAGTTCTTTAGTTTTTCCTGTATCTCGTTTCTGATAGTAGCTTGGTTTAATACAATGGTTTTCATAAGTAATTGATTTAGTAATTAAGTTGTTGTTGGTGACTGTGTTCTATTGGCTTGTGCAGCTTCTGAGCCCATCTGTGCCATTCATTGTGCTGCCATCTGATTCATCATTCATCCACCCTGTGCATTTTGTTGTGGCTTTCCCTTTGCGATAAATTGCTCGATATGAGCGTTCTTGTGTAACATTCCTTCAACTGTGTACGTTACAGCTTCGACTGCGATTAAGTGTGCCATGTCATCATCGTCCAAGTTGATATCTACGTAGATTCATTCTGCGAGTAGTAAGTTTTCCTGCTCTTGTAGTATTTCGTCAGGTAGCTTTGGTATTTCTTCCTCAATAGCTTCAATCGATACGTTGTTCGCTTCCCAAACTCTTCGTAGTGCTCGTCTCTTGCTTATTTCTGGTATTCCAGGATCTTGTAAGAGTAATGGGATCGTCTGATTGAATGCTAGTCGTTGCTTGTTTCTTCGTGATTCTGTTTCAGATGATGTCTCAATACTAATCCTTAGGTTTCATTCTATGAAGAAGTCATCCTTTTTTATTACGATAGGTACTTCTGTAAATCATTCGCTTGAGTAAACTATCTTTGAGTCTGCGTTGGTAAAGTTAATATAGTAACCCTTTGCCCATTCTAGTACAAAGTACTCTTCACTGATGTTGTCGATCTTAGTATTCAGCGATAGATTAATATCTGTGTTGCTTTGTACTAGTGAGTTTGTAGTTGCTGTTTCTCGTGCCTCTGGTGTTGTTCCTTGCGCTACTTCTCCGATAGATGTACTCTTTTCTACTTGTCGGTCTAACGTTGCATCAATTGCCATACTTGCGTCCATCTTTGTGTTAGGAATGAGTGGAGCGACTACATTCTGCAGGTTGACTGGTCCGTCTATACCTGTTTTGACTGGGATAAACTTATTAAATCCGAATCCTAAATCTTTACCGTTTACATAGTCAGCATTGAACATGTACATTGGATACAGTTCGGACTTCATCTTATCTAGTCGAAGATTTGCTATCTTGCTCTTGTTTATTTGAACGTCTCGAATGTAATCGGCGATTCTGTATCCGAATGGATCGTATCGCTTTGGCTTCCAGTTATAAAATACAAATGGGAATTTAATTAAACTCGGGTCAGCTTTCTCAAACTTGTTTCCGGGCTTTACTAATCCAGTTGCTAGAAGTGTCTGTTCGTTGTTTGCGGTTAATGCCCAACCTTTAATCCCGTTGTAGATAGAAAAGTGCATGTAGATTTCATGCTTTGCGTTGTATATGTCATTTTGTTGCTCTTGTGGGTCATATCAAGCGTCTTGTTGTGAGTCAAGTTTCTGTTGCTGTATTCCATTGTCTGCGTAAGTCTGTGTGAGTTCGTTTATATTCATGTAACCAGCTTCCTTCATCTCCTCGAAGTATGCGAGCTTATCAAATCCAGTGTATCCGTAGTTTCCAGTTAGGTAATCTCCGTTCAAGTCAGGATACCAAGTCTTTGGATCTACAACTTGGAACTTGTTACGCTTGTATGTTCCGTCCCAACCAACACGTCCTATAATAGCTACTCCGGATAAAAACTTATCGAAGTACTTTTGATACTTCATCATCTTCATTTCAGGATTGCTCATATCTTCGTCAAACATCTTTTGAAACATCTTGGTTTTTTGTTCCTCTCCTGTGCTTCCTCGAAAGTTTACGTTGATCTGGTCAGAAAAAGACCGAGACATTAATGAGGTGTGGACATTAAATAATGTAGTATCCCCGATAAGTTCTGGATTGTTCTTCTGATTATTCAAGAGCTTCTCATCTGCTTCAATCTCTTTTCTTTTCTGTCGTACAAATTCTCTGCTTCTTTCTTTTTGATAGCGGACTTGAATGAGTACTTCATCAGCGGTCATGTCTACAGCCTGCAGGAATTCCATTGTATTCGATACAATCTTCTGCTTATTGGTTTGTGATTTCATGTAGAAAGTAAATAGCGATATTTTTATTATATTTTTTATAAATCTATATCAAGGACTTATGTATACGGATTGTCATCAATAATAAATTCTACACTCTCTTCTTGTCTTTGGTAAGCATGTAAGTTTATAATGTCCTCTATGCTTTCAATCTTTGTTAGATCTGGGGTCATTCTTATTTCATAAAACATTCTCATCATCACGGCATCTGATACATCAGGTGAACGTCCCAGCTTATTCTTTATATCTTCTTTGCGTATCAGTTTAAACGGTCAATCCTTATCTATGTCTACTTGTACTATTACATCAAGCTCTTCCACTAATTTACTAAATAAATCCTTTGGTCATTCCCATCGTATCTTGCCATCGTTTACGTACTGACTAAGCTTATGATAGCATTGTGTCTTGAGGTTCTCGTAGTTGGATTTGCGTAATGCACTTACTGGAGTACTTATTACCTTTGGTTCGATAGCCTTTCGGTTGTTTATGAATCATTGACATTCTAAGTTATCGACAAGTCATCAACCTAAACCATTCTCGTCCACGATGATATGTTCTTTCCGAATACCTCGCTCAAGTGCCATTCGGTGGATTCTATCGTGGAGCACTTTCTGATTGCTTTTTTCCTCTGAGTATACTTCTTCAATAACTAAACCATTCCATACTACAATAATTGTTGAGTCCCTTCATTCTCGAGCTGGGTCGCACGATATAAACTTGGATCAGTAGTACCCAGCGACATTTTGCATCTCGAGAATCTTGTCGTAGTTAAATAATCTTCCCGGTGTTGCATCGTAATCAAAGTTACCATACAGTAGTCGTTGCTTGGTTACCTCATCAGCCTTCTCAAGTTGCTCGATATAACTCTTTGGAACAAACTCGTTATCGGTTGCGAGTGCTGGGATAAAACATCTCCATATTGGAAGTGTTCCGTCTCTTGAAGGCTTGTAAAAGTTACGATATACATAACCCTTATCTGGATTAAATGTAAGTAGTAGCTTTGGCTTGAGATTGTACTTCTCGTTATACTGTCGTCCGATACGTGTAGAA
>LV_Brine_h2_0102DRAFT_1000700_pt1 | contig 11037 bp, 8 predicted proteins | sample LakVidmifraction_3_FD_10600 | JGI IMG/M metagenome (IMG submission 10600)
GCCTGAGCCCGAGCCAGCGCCTGAGCCTGAGCCCGAGCCAGCGCCAGCGCCTGAGCCCGAGCCAGCGCCTGAGCCTGAGCCAGCGCCTGAGCCCGAACCTGAGCCCGAGCCTGAGCCCGAGCCCGAACTGCCCCCGACAGAGGAACCCGCACCGAACTGGTTTATCAGGTTCATCACGGTCATCGTGGACGCGCTCAAGTCGTTCCTCGGGAAGCCGAAAGCCTAGACCACCGCCCTCGGGCGTGTGAGAATGAAGCACCAAGGAAAGGATCGACATGGACAACCCAATTCCGGTATTTGATTTCAACACGCCCTGGGTGGCGCTCATTCAGATCGCGCTGCTCTTCCTCAGTCCGCAGATTGTGGGCTACATCACCGACAGGCTCTCCGACCCGAAGACGAAAGTTCTCGCTCTCGGAGCCGTGAGCTTGGCCGGCGTCGTGCTGACTAAGTTGCTCGATATTGCCGTCACGCAAGCGTGGGCGACGTTCAACTGGGTAGACCTCGTAAACATCGTGGTCAACTTCGTTGCCGCGTGGCTCTTGTCGCAGGCGGTCTACAAGACCGTGCTCAAGCCCTCCGGCGCTACGGCTCGGGCCCAGCAGTCCCCCGTCGTGCAGATGTTCGGGCCAGAAGACGCTTGGCGCCGTGAGGAGCGGAACGCGGCGTAGTAATCCGGTAGTACCTAAGCGTGGTACGTTATACCTTATGACTTTCTCAACCCACGCTCGAGTACCGCCGGAGCTCGCTCGCGCGGCTGTTGACAAATTGGATGAAGTCGAGGAGGCCCGGCTCAGGCGCAAGTCTGGGCAGATAAGTCTCCTCGACTTCTACCATGAGGTCTCGGCGATTCTTGACCGAGAGCCGCAGTTCTGATGGCAACGAATGACGCGAACGCAACAGGCCCGATGGTCTGGGTTCTTGGCCCTCGGGAGCTCGGCAACCTTATCGAAGCAATGCGAACAGCCTCGGAGGTCGTTTGTGATTTAGAAACAACGGGCCTTGACGAGTACGCAGTTACCGGCGGCGAGTCTAACGGCGGCGTTGCTGCCCGTATCGTCCTAGCCGCCTTCACTCTTCCGCAAGAAGGAGACGAGGGCCGGTGGGACGGCGAGACGCCCGTCACCTATATCCTCCCGCTCTCTCATCCAGACTCACCGTGGTTGGGAACGTGGCGCAAGACTTTCCGACGGGTGCTCCTCGAGGGCATTGTAGAGACGCACCGAGCCCTCTCGAATCAGAATGTGAAGTTTGACGCACGGTGGTGCTGGGCCCAATGTGGCGTGGACCTCTCGGCGTTCATCCTTTGGGACTCGCAAGTTTCCTCGCACCTACTTGACGAGACGATTACCACGCGGCTCAAGGAGCGTGTGCCGCTGACGTTCCCCGGCGTTGAGCGATGGGACGACTTCGACTTGACGTATCCGGGAGCCGCCGAGTTCGTTCCGCTGATTGAGCTGGGTGAATACGGCGGACGCGACACCTGGTGGACGTGGCGGTTGATCCAAGACCACCGCATTGATATGTACGTGCGCGGCGGCGGCTATCCCGAGCCGGTCTACGACCTCGAGCCTCCCACCTCGTCCGAGGATTACCTCACCGCCCGTCTCGGCCCGCTAGCTACGTGGGTAGCCATGCCGACGGTGGCCTCGCTCACCCGTATGGAACAGAACGGATTCCGCGTGGACACCGACTGGGTCAAAGCGCACCGGGTGACCGAGCTTGCTCGGCGCGAAGAGGGCCTCGACAAGATGGCTGCCATCTTCGGGCAAGACCGCGATCGAGCTTCGACGCAAGCCGCGTCCAAATGGTTCAAGGAGTTCACGCTGCAAGCGGTCGACCAAGGGCTCCTCCGCATCGGCTCGATGACCAAGAAGGGCAACCCGCAGTGGAACAAAGGAGTCCTCGGGAGGCAAGCGCGTAACGGCTCTGAGACCGCTGCTCTAATCCTCGACCAGCGCGGCGGGCAGAAGTCGGTCGAGTTTCTCTCGGCCTGGCTCGCGTTCACTCGGTCTGACGGCAAGATCCATTGCACCTACAACGCCGGCAAGGTCTCCACCGGCCGCCTTTCTTCAAACTCTCCTAATATGCAACAGGTCTCGAAGAAGCTGCGGCCAGCGTTCATCGCCTCCGACGGCTACTACCTCGCCGACTTCGACTTCTCGCAGATCGAGCTCCGCGTGGCTGCGTACATTGCTCGATGCCTACCGATGATCGAGGCGTTCAACAACGGCGAGGACCTGCATCAGTTACTTGGAGCTTTCATCACCCAGAAGCTTCCGGAGGACGTAACGGCAGACGAGCGGCAGAAAGCCAAGTGCTTCTCCCTCGATACCGAGGTTCTCACTCCGGGAGGCTGGAAGCTCATTGTTGACCTTGTGGAGGGCGAAAAGGTGGCTCAGGGTCTGCAAAATAGCGACGGCTCAATGGGGCTCGAGTGGGTCGTGCCGAAGCAGGTTTGGTCCGCTCCGAATGAGCATGATCACCTAGTGCGCCTAAAGTCGGAGGGAATTGATCTACTCGTTACACCCGATCACGGGATGGTGGAGCTCACCGCTGCTGGAAAGTGGAGAAGGCGGGACCCACATGAGATGAACCTCATGAGGTATTGGCCCAACGCCGGAACGCTTCAAGGTGAGCGTACTGAAGAAGAGGCGCTGCTGAGGGTGGCGGTGGCTGTGCAGGCTGACGGCTCGTACACAAACACGGACGGGGTGAGGTTTGGGTTTACCAAGCAGCGTAAGGTTGAAAGACTGGCTCACCTGCTCGAAGCAGCCGGTATAACTTATCGAAGGTCAGTAAACTCAGCCGGGGTTACCACGTTCCGTTTTCGTTCGATTGAAGTGCGTGCGCTACTGAGCTCCGACAAGACACTGCCTTGGGCGTGGCTGGACCTGACGATCGAACTACGGCAGGCAGTCCTTGACGAGGCCCAGCATTGGGATGGAACGTCTAGCTCCAGAGACCGTGCCTACCGCTATCTCTCTCAGGTGCAGAAGAACATTGACGTCATGCAGGCGCTGGCCGCCGCGTCCGGTAGGAAAACGCATGACTATGGTGACGGCCGTCTTACAGTCCGTGCTCAGGGGTCGTGGAAGTCTCGCGGAGGTTCGGTCAAAATTACTCGTGTGGCTTATACGGGTCTGGTCGCTTGCCTCTCGGTGGACTCTACGACGGTCCTCGTGCGCCGCGCGGGTGTCACGGTTATCACGCATCAGAGTGCGAACTTCGGTCTGCTCTACTTGCAGAGCGCCGGCGGCTATCGGGAGTACGCAGAGAACGTTTACGGCGTCGTGCTCACGCCGCAGGAGGCAGCCCGGTTCCACGCCGCCTTCTTCGAGCGGTGGGAGGGGATGCACGAGTGGCACGAGAGCGTCAAGCGCAAGCTGCGCCGCGACGGCCTCATCGTTTCTCCTGTCGGCCGCGTTCGGCGCTTGTCGGCAATCTGGGACAACAACGCCTTCTTCAGCGAGGAGGCTGAGCGGCAGGGCGTAAACTCGCCCGTACAGGGCCTAGCCTCGGATCTCATGCAACTGGCCGCCGCGGATATCCAGGGCCTCCTACCGGGTACTACGGCCGTGCCCGGCGTGCGTTTGGTCGCTACCGTCCACGACTCGATCGTTGCCGAGCTACCTGTTGGCTCGTGGCGCGAAACCGGTGATGAGATCGCCCGCCGAATGGAGCGGTCGCCTCAGTGGCTCAAGAAGCTCGGGGTCGACTTTGATGTTCCCATCGTTGCCGACTTTATCGTAGGCACTCGCTGGAGTTTCAGCGATATTTCTGACCCAGACTAAACCGTGCTAGGCTCACGGTGAATCGTAACGTGGTACCGTTAGGTACCCCATACAAGGAGGTAAACATGAGCGTCGCATCTCGCTCAGTCCGTCGTTCGGCGGGCAAGGGCCAAGAGTCCACAACGTCTCGATCGGTGCGTACTCCCAACGACATTTGGGCACGCGCCAAAGGCCGAGCTACTCGAGAGGGAATGGTCATCAACCGGGTTATCATCGAGCTCCTAGAAGGGTACGCTCAAGGGGTCTACCGTTTGCCCAAGCGGCAAGTAGAGACGGTAAGGGTCTACGATACTCACCGGGTGAGGTGCCAAAGTTTCCTAGCCGCAAAGAACACGGCGCCTGCGTTTGAGTCGCAGACGCCGTTACATCCGAGGAATGAATGTCTGATCCACAACGTACACTAGACGCCGCCCTTGACGCAATTGGCCGAGGCTACCAAGTCTTCCCGATACGACCGGCCTCTAAACGCCCGAACATCCCTAACTGGACCACGATCACGTGGGAGGAGGGGACGACGAAGGAGCAGTTTGAGGCGCGGGTAGCTGAATGGGGCTTCGTTCCCGGCGAGCCATATAACCTCGGCGTGGTCCTTGGCCCATCGTCCAACAACCTCGTCGACATTGATATCGACTATCACAAGGCCAAGCGCCTCCGTGATCTACTCCCGCGCACCCAGGCTCGCTCGGGCCGTACCGGTAGCCCAGACTCGCACTACTGGTATCAAGTTGAGGGTGATCACATCCCCTCCACTCGCCGGTACAAGATGCCAGACCAGTCAACGGTATCCATCGAGTTCCGCTATGACCGCGGCGTTCAGACCGTCATACCACCGTCAGACTGGGTACCGAAGGACTGGGATGCTGACGGCCAGGCCGAGCACCTACGGGAGTCCCGCACGTGGGCGAGACTGCCGTGGGGAGGAAAGTCCGGGCCGGCGGTAATCAACGGGCGCAAGCTCGCCACGCAGGTTGCCCTGATCGCTCTCGGCACCGTACTCATCGACAACTGGCCGACCTCGGGCACCCGGCACGAAGCGTATCTCGCTCTGGCCGGCGGCCTACTCCGCATGGGTGACGGCGTTATCCATCCGTTCTGGGAGCGCAACGCCGCGGTGCTTGTGCGAGCGCTGGCTGAAGCAACCAACGACGACGACGGCCCAGACGTGCGCGAAGCCGAGTCCATCGACTCGACCATCCGAGGACTGCGTGACGGCAAGATGATCTGGGGCTTCCCGAAGCTCGCCGAGTTCCTCGGTGACGACTACGTCTCCACCGTGCGGTCGCTCGTGGCTGAGGTTGAGTCGCTAGCCGGGTTCGCCTCGCGGCAAGCCACGTCTATTGCCCCTGCCTCCGGCCCTACGCCGGCGTCTCCCGCCCTAGCGGCGGCTCCGACCACAACTACACCCTCCAGCGGCGATCCAACCGCAGACGGCGAACCAGTGACGCCGGAGACGTCCGTAGTAGCGCCGGCAACCACCGTGGCGGTGGACGAGAACGCCGGCACCTGGGGGCCAGTGGACCTTCTGCCGTACCTGACCGGGCAGTTCACGACGGTATCGCCTACCGTACTCAAGCGCGATGACGGCCGAGCGCTGTTCTATCCCGGCAGGTTGAACATGCTCTTCGCGCCCTCCGAGTCAGGCAAAGCCCAGCCATATTCCTCTATCGTGCAAACCCCAACGGGCCCGCGGCGTATGGGCGACCTCGTGGTTGGTGACCAAGTGCTCGGACTCAACGGTAAAGCGCAGACAGTAGAAGGCGTCTACGAGCGCGGCGAGATGGAGGTCTGGGAGGTTGTTGTCGGGTCTGGACACGGCATTACGATCGAGTGTGCTGGCGATCACCTGTGGTCCGTGCGCCGGTCGGACACGGGTTACCAGGTGCTAGATACGAAGACCCTCTTCGAGAAGGGTGTACTCAAGAAAGCCGGTGCGCCCGCTTGGCATCTTCCTCATCCTCTTCCCGCGAAGTTCGAGGCGTCGGCGGAGAGCACGCCACTCGCCCCGTACACTCTCGGGGCGCTTATCGGAGACGGCGGGGTTACTCACGGCCTCGCGCTTCACGCCCGCGACCAACAGATCATTGACCGCGTGCTCAGCGAGAACCCGTTGATTACTGGGCATCCGATTCCTCGAGGCGGGGTCACGCTGACTACTCCACGAGGGAGGGCTAATCCCGTTCTCAATGGTCTGCGAGAACTGGGTCTTCATGGCTTTCGTTCCTATGAGAAGCGCATTCCGGAGCGCTATCTCCGCGCTTCGGTGGATGATCGCCTAGCGCTACTGCACGGTCTAATGGATACCGACGGAACAGTGGAGGGGCGTGCCGCGAAACTCACTACTACGAGCCCGCGACTTGCCGAGCAGGTCATGGAGTTGGTCCGCTCTCTGGGGGGAATCGCGCACGTGAGCTGGCGGATTCCAACTCTCAACGGAGTCGAGCACCGACCATCAGCCGACGTAACGGTGCGGCTACCCCTCGGAATGGAGACGTTCTTCCTTGACCGGAAGCGTGAGCGCTATCTCGGCCGGGTAACCCGTAACAACCCGACTCAGAGCATCCGATCAATCACCGCTACTGGACGACTCGAGCCGATGCGGTGCCTCCGGGTCTCGAACGAGGATCATCTCTATCTGACCAACGGCTACGTCGCCACCCACAACACCCTCGTGGCCCTGCACACGTCCCTCGAACAGATCGGGGAGGGCGAGCGCGTCATGTTCATCGACTTCGAGGACGAGCCGGTGAACACCATCGAGCGCCTCAAGTCGATGGGCGCCGGCGACGATGACCTGATGATGCAGTTCATGTATATCCGGCCAGACGGCCCTATCGCCACGATGCAGCGAGACCATTGGGGCAGCCACAAGGCGTCACCGCTCGGCTCCACCAATGCCGTGCTGTTCGCTAAGACTCTCGAGGACTTTGACCCCACGCTGATCATCGCTGACGGCATGACCTCGATCTACGGGCTGCACGGCCTCGACTCGAACAACTCGGTCGAGACCGACGTCATCACCTCCTGGCTCAAGTCGCTCTCGAGGAACGGCCGTACCACCGTCGTGATCATCGACCACATGGCCAAGACGCCGACGCGCGGTTCAATGCCTATCGGCTCGCAGCACAAGGTAGCGATGGTTCAGGGCACGCTTCTCCAGGTTTGGCCGGTCACGAAGCCGGTGCTCGGCAGCGTGGGCAAGCTGGAGTTGATCGTGCTGAAAGACCGGCCGGGGCAGGTGCGGCGTTACGCCGGCAAGCTCAGTGGTAACGCGCAGGTGGCCGCCCTCGTAACTATCGACTCAACGACCAACGGCGGCAACACGACAACTGTCGTCGTAGCCTCCCCGCCGCCGGCCACGCCCAACCCCACCGGCTCAGCGGCCTCCGGCGCCTCGGTATCGGTGACGGTAAGCGCGTCGCAGGCGAAAAAGTCAAAGGACAAGCAGGCCAAACAAGACCGGATGGCGAAGCTCGACGGCATCGTTCTCGGCGCGTGGAAAGGGGACGCAGACCTGAAGCTCTCGAAGTCCGAGGCCCGAGCAATCATCGACCCGAAGAGCAAGCTGGGCGATACCGAATACAGCCTTTCATTCGACCGGCTACTTGCTTCGGCGATGCTCTACAAGTCCGAGGGAGTGACCGCAAACGCGAAGTACAGTTTGGACGGAGCTGGGTTGCCGGATTAGGTAATCTAGTTCTTCTAAAGTTTACGGCTACCCCTTTAGGGTAGACCGTAAACCAACCAAAACCTAATAACTGAATAACCGAAAGGCCCAGATCGGCCTTGTTCGCGTGGTACCATGGGGTACTACCCGATACGAAGGAGAACGCAGTGGACGACCCAATCACGGTCAAGCTCGCCGGCAGGACTTACGCCGATGCTCGGCTCAAGTGGAGCGCCTATGCCGCTCTCCCTCACGCGCCGGCGCTGCGCCTCGATTCGGACGAAGGCCCTCTCGCCACGGCCACCGTCTACCTCACTCACCAGGAGCCAGCGGCCGGGTGCATCCTCGTGAAGGACTGGAGCGAGAACGAGGGCATGTTCGACTCCCTCGTAGCCGCTGACATCATCCTGCCTACCGGCCGAGTCTTCCCGGTCAACGAGTGGGGCAGCAACGCTCGGGAGGGCATCGTGCTCTCTCCTTACATCGAAGAGATGGAACGCGTACTAGAGAGCCTCCCGCTCTGATGGCCGCGTCGAGCGGCCCGTCTCCCGAGGAGTACATCAACCTGCTCGAAGGACAGCATCAGTTGGCCGATATCATGGACGGCATGAAACAGGCACTCGTGAGGCGAGGGTGGGCTGACCGCGCCGCCGAGATCGCCGCTCTACGTCTAATGCTTCCATATCTCGAAACCAGCATCGCGGCCGAAAGGAACAAATGAACGCCAGCATCCTCTCCGAGATTCGCACGACGCCTGCTCGCACCGACGACGGTGATCACGACCGGTTCCAGCATTACTTCTTCAAGGAGGATATCGACCGCAACATGTTCGAGGGCACGCCGATGACCGCGTGCTGCGGCAAGGTGGTTGTGAAGCAGGTGGACCCCAAAGGCCGTACCGTCTGCCCGGCTTGTGCCGAGTTTATGGAGAACATCGTGGGTCGCAACAAGCCTCCCGGTGAGCGAGGCAACGCCCAACAACCGCTCTAATCCCTGCCAGTTACGTCACGAAGGAGTCACCCTCGATGGGTAAGAAGTTCAAGCCGAAAGGCCCGCCCCGCTATGCCCACCAACGCCGGGGCTTGATAAAGACGATTGAGACCGGAGGTGTTTGCGCCCTCCTCTTTGATCCCGGCTGCATCTCCGGCGACACTCTCGTCAAGATCAACCGCGCGGGAGTAACCCGCACGATGGCCCTTCGAGACCTAGAGTTCAAGTTCAACGGAGGCGTGTCACGTTCGCGTTCGTGGGCCCCCTCTATTCCGACCATGATCCAACGTGCCGAGGGTGGGGTAGTTCGTCTCGTACCCGTAGTTCGCGTAGCGGAGTCGGGGATCAAACCACTTTACAAACTACTCCTTGAAGACGGTCGGTCAATCCGCGCGACCTCTGACCACCCTTTTCTCACGCCGGAAGGTTCGACTCCGCTTGAAAAGCTCGTTCCCGGTAATCTTGTGTTGGTGAACGGGGGCCGCTCTAAGGCCGGACGACTAATCAAGCAGCGCTATAGGGAACGCGCTGGACTTCGGCATCATCCCTTCGCCTACAAGCGGGACGCTCGGACTAGTCCTTATCGGGTTGCCGAACATCGCCTCGTCGTTGAGGCCGATATGAACGGACTCTCGCTGTCGGATTATGTAAACCGACTGCGGGAGGGCGAGCTCGAAGGCCTTACGTTTCTGCAGGTCAAAGAGCACGTTCATCATCTTGATTTCAACCCGGTCAATAACGACCGATCGAATCTGCAAGTGCTTAGTCCCTCGGAGCATCATCGTCTCCATGCTGAGATGGGCAAAGGCAAGCACGTCCTCGAACAGGTTGTACCGGCGCGAGTTACGTCGATCACGGCGGATGCCGAAGAAATGACCTATGACGTGACGGTGGCTAGTGAGCCTCATAACTTCATAGCCGATGGCTTCGCTCTTCAAAATACTGGGAAAACTGCCGTCGCACTCGATTACATGTCCCTTCTCGCTCTCAAGGCCGAGCCAGACGAGGCCGGCGTGCGTGAAGTGCGCGTGCTCGTCACTGCCCCGCTCGCAGCCGTTGACACTTGGGTTATGCAGTCCGAGCAGTACGTGTCCGAAGACATCAACGTTTGGGCTGAGGCGCTCGGCGGGTCTATCCGGCAGCGTGCCGAGGCTCTAGCTGCTCGCGGTGGACGGCCGTTCAAGAAGGAGTCACGCACGAGGGCCAAGCACGGCCCGCACGGTATCCACTACGAGAAGTCCTTGATGATCCGGAAGCGCACCGACGAGCCGTTTGCACACGACGCTGACGGCCCCGCCTCCCTTGGCATCCAGAAGCCGCGTCTCATTATCCAGATCATCAACCTCGATACGTTCTCCTCTCGGCAGCAGGTCGGCAAGTCATCGTCCACGGTGGCTGACGTACTGCTCGATGCGATCAAGCGGTTCAACCCGGAACTTGTACTCGTAGATGAAAGCCACAAAATTAAGTCGGCCACGTCTAACGTCTCGAGGATGCTGTCCCGAGTCGGGCGCAACGCTAGCCGCCGGATGATCCTCACCGGTACCGTCATGCCGGCAGGCCCGCTGGACGTATTCGGTCAGTGGCGCTTCCTCAACCCCTACGCCTTCGGCGAGATCCAACCGGACGGCGAGCACAAGACCGCTACGTTCGACGGGTTCCGTCGTAAGTTTGCTGAGATGGGCGGCTATCTCGGCCACCAAGTCGTCGGCTATAAGAACCTCGACGAGATGCAGAAGATTATGGCGCTCAACGCCGAGGTGGCCCGCAAGGAGGACGCGCTCGATCTACCGCCGGCCTTGCCCGCTATCGTGCCTGTTACTCCCTCCAAGGTGGAGGCAAAGGCTTACGACGAGATGAAGAAGGGCCTCGCCGTACAACTCGCCTCCGGCCTGCACGCCGCCTCCTCTAACCGCCTCTCGCAGACGATGCGGCTACGGCAGATCACCTCCGGCTTCATTCCTGACGACGTGGGCACCATGAACGTCCTCGGTGACTCGAAGGCCAAGGTGATCGAATCCCTCGTACATGACACGCTCGCCGGTGAGAAGCGCATCGTCGTGTTCGTCTTGTTCCTCTACGAGATCGAGATGCTACGCAAGAAGCTCGCCAAGGAGGGCACCGAGCTCATGGTGATCTCCGGCGCGACTAAACCTGAGGAGCGTCAGCGGCTACGGATGCGGTTCGGCTCCGACAACCCGGCTCGCATTGTTATGGTCGCCCAGGTGCGCACCATGAGCCTCGCAGTCAACGAACTCGTGACGGCCAGCCACGCGATCTTCGGCAGCCTCTCTCAGCAGCGTGACGACCTGATCCAAGCGCAAGACCGGCTGAACCGTATCGGTCAGACCCGGCCGGTGACGTTCTGGTATTGCCTCGTACCGGGCACGATTGACGAAGTGATCTACAACGCCCACCAGACGCGCACCAACCTCGAGACGGCCGTGCTCCGCCACATCTTCGATGCCGATGAAGCCACGTCTCTCGAGTCCGTCATAGCGCGCCGTTCCGAAGACGAGCAAAGTGAACAAGCCGGTCGACTCAACGACGACGGAGTCGGTGGCATCGAGCGCATCTACGGAGACGCTT
>LV_Brine_h2_0102DRAFT_1000706_pt1 | contig 10963 bp, 5 predicted proteins | sample LakVidmifraction_3_FD_10600 | JGI IMG/M metagenome (IMG submission 10600)
CACTAAGTCAAAGTCTAAGTAACCTAAGAGGATCTGTATTTGAAGTAAGTGTGGCATTTGGTCAAGGCCTAACTCCCGCACTTAAACAAATTGCCGATGACATGAATGAAGTGTTGTTGGCCAACGAAGAACTTGCTAGAAGTTTGGGTGGCGATACAGGCGACGCCATACTAAGTTTGTCCGAAAGTATTAAAACAGTTACAGAGTTTATTTCCGACTTCAGAGTGCTACTTATTGCGCTGGCGTCAACAGCTTTAATTCCTTATATAAGAGGAATAGCTATTTCCATCCGTCTTGTAATTATAGCACTTCTTACTTCCGTTGCTCCTCTTAGAGCATTTGGGGTGTTGCTGTTAGACATAGGAAGAGGCATTCCTCTTATTGGTAGAGTAGTTGCTGGTCTAGCCGCGCTTGGTCCCATTGGATTAACGGTTGCGGCCGCTCTTATTGGTGCCAGCGTAGCCCTAGTTGTGTTTCAAGATGAATTAGTTCAAGTGGGTGACACTACCACCACCGTTGGTGAACTAACTAGAGCAACTGGTCGTATAATTGTTGACTTTGCTGGCAAAGCAGGTGTTGCAATTAAAGAAGGATTAGGCGACGCATTTGATTTTGTAGTCTTAAAACTTCAAGAATTTAAGGAGGAATGGGGACCAACATTTAGAGACATTGCGAGTGTTGTCAAAGACAATATTAACGAAACCATTAACGTGTTTCGTGCGTTGTTCATGCAGATCACTGTAGGTATAACTGACCTTCCTAAAATATGGCTCCAATCGCTAGTAGCAAGCTTTAACCTTATTTCGGCATTTGGCGATAGTGTTGTTGGCGTCTTTGGTGAGATTTGGGATTTTATTGCTAGCGCAGGTGATGATGCATTTGAAAACACATTTGCTAATCTTGGGGATGTGTTTGAAAAAGAAGTAGCCAAGATAGGCGGACAAAGTTCAATTGATTGGGAAGGCATTATGGCCACCGACAACTTTGCTTTGGCATCCGACGCAATTAGAGATGGCGTAGAAACCCTTATTAAGGTATACGGCGATGCAGCAACCGCAGCTAAGGATTTTGATCTTACTAATATTGTCGACGGGATGATGGCCAACCTCGGCGAAGCGGCTGCAGAGCGTGAACTAGATCGTCTTGCAAAGAAAAAGAAGTTATTGGAAGACATTGCTTCAATAAGCAGTCAAGAGCTGGGAATTCAGAAAGCCCAGCTGAGTTCACTTAACTTAGCAACTGATGCTTTCATAGCGCAGTATAGAGAAAAAACTAGACTGCTTGGACTAAGCGAAGACGAAAGAGATATTCAAGAAACCATTGCCCAAGCAAGACTTGGCCTTGAAACAATGCTGGCACCACTAATAGCAAGACGCGGTGAACTGGAAAAAGATAACGGTGAGGTAGCCAAGGCGCAACTGGTCATTCTTAACCAAACCATTGCTGCTCTTAAAGAACAATTTAACATTGCAATTCCAGGCATACGTGGCATGGTAGAAGCGCGTCAAGCAGAACTAGATATTCAAGAACAACTGCTTGCAACTGAAGATTTAAGAAAAGGGCTTGCTCAACAAATAGCTGAAATACAAGGTAGAAGCAAAACTGCAAAGGAAAACACCCAGCTTGAAGGCTTAACTGGAATACGCAGAGAACTTAAGGAAATTGAACTCCAAGAGAACCGTGCAGCAGAAGCAGCCAAGGCGCGTTTAAAAGAACAGTTTAGTGGCGCAGACACCACTGCGTTACGCAATGCCTTAAAAGAAATTGATGCTGCAACTAGCGAAAGCATACGTGTTCAACAAACTTTGGCACAGCAATCATATGAAAATGCAAGAGCATTCAGCACTGGTTGGAAGAATGCATTTGATGAATACAAAGACAATGCTAGCGATGCTGCTAAAACTGCCCAACGACTATTTGAAACTTCAACCCAAGGTATAGAAGATGCTATTGTAGGATTTGTCAAGACAGGCAAGTTTGAATTTGGTGACTTGGTAGACACCATACTTGAACAACTGCTGCGAGCTCAACTACAACAATTAATTGCTAACACATTTGGCGTAATAGGTGGTATTGGTGGCGGTGGTGGTATTGGTGGTGCAATATCGGCTGGCTTTAATGCATTTGCTGGTATGTTTGGCAACGGCGGAACTATTCCTGCAGGACAGTTTGGTATTGTGGGTGAACGCGGTCCGGAAATGGTTAAAGGTCCTGCTTATGTAACACCAGGCGCAAGCGGATCCAACGTAACCTATCACATTAATGCAGTGGATGCAAGCAGCTTTAAACAAATGATTGCTCGTGATCCAGAGTTTCTGTATGCAGTAACAGAACGTGGTAAGCGCAGCATGCCACAGACAAGGAGATAAACAGATGTCGTTTCAATATGTATTTGACAACGCAACCGATATTAGCATTAGCAAGCGCAAGAAAGTATCCCAAACAGTGAGCCGCAGTGGGGTGGTTCGTGCAACCAGTCTAGGTGGGGCCAACTATGAATTTGTAGTTACCCTGCCCAACGGTCCTAAATGGAGCGACAACCGAGGCCTAATTGAAAAGGTTGAAGCCATGGATCGCACCACCGTGGGCACTGTTAAGATCAACAACCCCGGAATGGATTACGTAATTGGTTACCAAGGTAACATTATCAACACTTCTACGGTGATAGTGACCTACACCAGCGGCAACACTCTAACTATTAACAGTGGGGCTAATGTCAACAGTGGATTCAAGTTTAGGGCAGGTGATTACATCCAGTTGGGCAATGCTAGCGTCTACACAGTAATTGAGGATGTGCCTGCCAACAGCAACACCATAACAGTGCATCGTCCTGTTCGTGAAAACGCTGGCACCTACACACTTAAAATAGGCACAGATGTAACATTCAGTATAATTTGCGTAAGCTTACCAAACTGGACCATATTTGGTTATAACCAAGTGTCTTGGAGCGGAAGCTTTGTGTTTGCGGAGGCTCTATAATGCGTATGTTTCTTAGCAGCTACACCAGCATTCAATCAAACCTATTTGTCAAGATGGACGTGCCCAACTATGAAGTGCTCAGCTTTAGTGACTACCATAAGGACTTTGCAATTGAAGGCGTTACCTATCAGAGTCTTGGTCGACTGCTTAACGTTACCAGCACAAGTGATGACCTTAGAGCAACACCAAAAGAAGTAACCATCAGCATCAGCGGCATCAGTGTAAACAACATAACTGAAATATTAAACAACCGTATCAAGGGCAGTGAAGTTGTTATCAAGCGTGGACTGTTTGATGTGGACACAGGCAACCTGCTAGACATCAGTGGCAATCCAAGTGGCAAGTTTGAAGGCATTGTCAACAACTTTTCAATAGACGATGACCTCAACATGGGCGACGACACTGGCAGCGTGACCATCACACTCAACGTGACCAATATTGTAGAATTGTTAAATAACAAAGTTAACGGAAGAAGAACAAACTACATTGACTTCCCAAATCAGCTGCTCATGAGTAGAGTAAGCGCATTGGCCAAGTCTAACTTTAACTTTGGAGCACCTAAATGAGTTTTCTTAGTGGATTGGCCAGCTTTGGCAAGGCAGCATTTGGTGTGGTTACCGATGATGGATTTCTTGGCAGTGCTATTAGAACAGTAGGCCTTGGACTTATCCTAAGCAAGCTGAGCAGCAACGCAATAAAAAGCAATAGAAGCGGCACACGCAACATTGACCAAGGTGTTCGACTGCAAATAAGACCAGACAGCCAAGCTAAAATACCAGTGTTGTATGGGCAAGCTTACTTTGGTGGTAACATATTCGACGCACGAATGAGCGACGACAACAAGACCATGTGGTATGCACTTGCACTTAGTGAAAAGAGCGGCGGCAGTCTTAGCGCTAGCGCAGGCGGCTACGTATTTAATGATGTCTATCGCAACAACCAACGCATTGTATTCCAAAGCGACGGCATCACCAGTGCCTACAGTGTAGACACCAACGGAACAATTGACAACAGCATTGCTGGACTATTCCAAATTTACCTCTACGCAGGTGATAGCACTGCTGGTCAAACACCTCAAGGTTATTCAAGTGTTGTTCCCGACGCCTACTCATTGTTTCCTGAATGGACACAAGAAACACATCCTGCAACTGATCTAATATTTGCTATTATTAGGGTCAGATACAGCCGTGACAAGAACGTTACGGAGTTGGGCGACATACTATTCCAAGTGACCAACAAAATGCACACACCCGGCGATGTTGTTTACGATTACCTAAGCAACAACAGATATGGGTTGGGTATTGACGACAGCAGCATTGACACTGCAAGCCTGTTGGCACTTAATACCTACAGCAACTCCGATGTGGCCTACAATGACGAAGGCACAGGTGCGCAGACCTTACCCAGTAGATATCAAATTAACGGACTGGTTGACACTGATGAAAACTCATTAAGCAATGTTGAAAACATTTGCAGCGCAGCAGCATCATGGTTGAGTTATGATACCCAAGCCGGTGTGTGGAGTGTTATAATTAACAAAGATGGTTTTTCAAGAGCCAGCTTTAATGACACAAATGTGTTAGGCAACGTAAGCGTGGGCAGCACTGGTCTAACTGATCTTTACAACAGTGTTAAGGTAGAGTTCCCTCATCGTGAACTGCGTGACAGTGGCGACTTTATTAAGATAGAAATACCAGAAGACCAACGCAACCCAAACGAACCAGACAACACACTGGTAATCACTTACGACATTATTAACGAACCAGTGCAAGCAGAACTGTTAGGCTTTATAGAACTAAAGCAGAGCCGTGTGGATCTTGTTGTTGAGTTTCAAGTAGACTACAGTTACTTGGGATTGAAAGCTGGCGACATTGTAACTTTAACCAATGCAAGACTTGCGTTTAGTTTCAAAAAATTCCGTATTATAAGTGTAAGCGAAAGCCAAAGCGACGACGGTATTAGTCTAAGCATTAACGCACTAGAATATGATGCGGATGTTTACAGTGTGCAGGACATCACACGTTTTACCAGAAGTAATGCGGACGGTATCATAACCATTGGCCAAATTGGCACACCAAGTCAACCACAAATAACCAAGTTTGAAAGCAACTCACGTCCAAGAGTGCAGCTAGAATCAATTAGCCCAATTGGAGTTGTGGAAGCACTTGAATTTTGGATCAGCAATGATGTAAACACCAACGAACTTCACGTAGTTACACCCTGTTAACCACACAGCGTCCAACAGGTAACGAAACCTATGTTCCCGGCACCAATGTTACAACTCAAGTAGACAGCATATCTTCAAGCGAATTTGTAATTAAAAGTCGCGGCATCAACAATGTGCTTACTGGGCCCTACTCGGAACCCAGTGTAACAGTGGTATTTGTTCCACAACAAACTACAGATGCCATTGGCCCAAACACAGCGCTAACGGATAACACAGGCGCATTGGCAACAGCGTTGGGTGTGCTTACTCTGCTTAGCAGTCTTGACAGCTTGTTTGCTGGAGCAAACGACGGTGCAGGCCTATTTGATGTAATATTTGACACCTTTAAAGATGTTACGGGCGTAGACCTTGTGGGTGATGCGTCAGAGGGAACTCTAGTAGTAAGTGCGGAACTGGCCACGTTGGTTAATGGCACCATAGTTACAAATAACAGCAACAGTTTTGACTTTGTTGGTAGTGGTTTTGAACTAAGCACAGACGAAGACAACAACGTGGTCATCGACTTTAGTAATTTTGCAGCGCTGCCTGTTGGAGTCAACAACAAAGACATCGTGGCATGGAATGCTGAAGCTAGCGAGTGGCAGGTAATTAGCGATTGTATCACTTGTGACTTTCCACCACCACCTGACCCAGATCCAGAGCCAGGTGAAGCAGGCGGTGACCCAATTGTGTGCAGCATTGGCATTGGTGCGTTGCTGCCCCTAAGCACACCCAACAAAGCCATTAAAAACTGTGATCCCAGCGGCGTTCCCACAACAGGTCCTTACTTTATTGAGTTTGGAGCTATTGATGGTGGGATTATAGATGGTGAACTGCAACCGGACATTCCTTATTATTCACAGCTTATTTTAGGTCCAGGAAGTATCTCACTTTACACTGCGGACGATGTGTTGCAACAAAGCATACTTGCAACCAGTTGCACAGTATACAACAATGTGTTATCAATACCATTTGGCACTCGACGTTCGGGCTCTACCTACTACATACTTGTGGACCAAGGTATTGTAAGCAATTGTGATTGTGAAAGCGTGGCCATTGCTGGCAAGAACACGTGGACCTTCACAACCAATCCAACTCCGGTTGATGAATACACTGTGCCTGCTAAAATATCATTAAGTGTGCCTAATTTTACGTCACCTACTTATTCACGTTTGACAGCAACTATGACTCCGGACTTTACGACCACTGCATTAGCAGGACAAAATATTGTAATGACCTTTAGTGAACCAGTAGCAAGGGCACTGGCACCATACAGATCTTTAACGTTGCTACCAGATACAGTGGTCAAGACCTTAGCAGTAGCAGGGGCTACAATTGCTAGCAACGTAGCTACTTTGGGCAACTCAAGTGGACTACCAGAAGGTGGTAACTATCGTGTTGAAGTGCCAGCGGGTGCATTTGTTACAGATAGACAACCCCAAGACGAAACTATTTGTGACGTCATAAACACCTATTATCCTAATCAATCATTAAGCTTGGCCATTAACACTGCGGTCAACACACCACCACCGCTTGGTGACGCACCTCTTATTGAACAATGTGAAATTTGTTCTAGACCATGGGGTAACAACGTTCTTGACAAGGTCAGTGTGCTTAGTGATGTGCAATTAAACTTTCTTGAACCTGTGTTCATACAGACTGACGCCCCCGCTATTCTTAATATTCACAGTCGAAAAGGTTACATTCACGAAACGTTTGATATGAGAGACTTGGGCTATAGTGGTGGCACTAAGACAATAAAAGTAACACCCACCAACATGTTGGATCCCAACACTGACTATTTTATTACAACTGAGTCGGGTGCACTCAAAGACCAGTATGATCGTAATACGACCATTGCAGACACAGGCCTATCCAGCTTTAGAACAGTTGGACTTGTTGCGGGCGAGGGCGGACCAGCATCACCCCCACCAAGAAAGTTTCGTCCGGACGGTGGACAAACTCTTAGCTTTGAAATAGATCGTCCTGCAATAACAAAAGGTGCAGGTAAGTTAAATATAATTGACAGCAACGGAAGCCTAGTTGGACAGGTTGATTCAGACAATCCAGCAATAAAATACAGCGACACGGTTTAAGGAAAAAAGATAGATGGCAACACAACAAGCACAAGCAAGATTATTCACTAGTTTTAAAATTGATAAAAAGTTAACTCTTATTGACCAAGAGGACCTATATTTTGGCAACGCTGCCTTAACAGCAAGCTCAGCTATTGTTACCGCTGACCTAAGCAGACTGAGAGACTTTGAATCCCAAAGTGGTGCCACGGTATCAACTGCCAATACAAAAGCAATATACGCACCAACAGACCCCGACCTAGATCCAATTAAACTAACATCTTCACTTACAGTTCGTTTGCCCACTTACATCAGCTTTGACTTGGAAGACTTGAACCTGCCTCTAGCAGAAGGAGTAGCATACACTTTTGCTTTGGAAAATGACTTTATTAGAGACGCTACGGTGGGCTTTGAGCCTTTTGGCTTGCCTGCCAAAGAGCTGTTTACTTTTAAAACAGCCACAAATTTTCAAAGTCGACTAAAACCACAATTTAATATTGACCTAGAGGTAACAGAACGTCGTCGACAGGCCAGCAGCACACTTAGTTCTTTTGTATCCTTAACCAATGCTGCCGAACGCTTTAAGACGCGTGGCTTTGTTAGTAACCTAGAAGCTGTTGCATTAATTGATACACAAGCCAACTACACTACAGAGTTAACGCCGTCACTGCTTGAGGCAACTGCGTCATTCAGCGGCGTAACAGGATTCCTAAGAACTTTTGAAAGTGAACAAACTGCGGCGTTTGATCTTTTGGCTTTAAATGAACGTGCTCGTGTTGCTAAAGTTAATATGAATTCTTTGTTTATTATAGATGTAAATGAAATTTATCTTACGGAATTTAATGCTAACATTTCATCACTTACTAATCTCCAGGCAGAGCCTTTTAATTTTCCAACACTAGAAGCATCTTTATTCACTGCATCTTCTGCTGTTATACAACCAGGATTTCTCGTTCAGTTCAGCTCTGAAGTTAATTGTAATACGGCATTAACAGCTAATGTGGTTACTATTCGAGATTCAGTTGCAGTTATGAACACAGATAGTTCATTACAAACTGTTGATTACACAAGAATTATATTAGATAGCAATCAATCTAACAATAGGTTTGCTGCAATTACCTTACTTGCATTGGAAGATACTGCCACCATTGATTGGGGTGACGGAAATACTTCCACCGTGACCACAAATCTCGATCAATCGCCTCGAGAAACCCACGAATATGTTAATTTAGGAATTTACGAAATTACAGTTGACGGCAATTTTGACCGAATTCAATATGGTAGCACAATGCTTGAAGGAATAACTGAAATAAAAGCGTGGGGCACACATAATTCAACTAGNTTATCACTTAGTGGATGTTCAAATTTAACCAAAGTTGATAACCATGTTGAAAAGAGTGTAACTGGTATGAACTTTATGTTTAATGATGCAACTATATTCAACGGTGATATATCTAACTGGAATACTAGTAGTGTAACTAACATGAGTNACATGTTTAGGCGTGCACTTAATTTTAACGGTGATATATACAACTGGAATACATCTAATGTAACCGACATGAGCTCCATGTTTTCAGCTGCTCAATCATTTAACGGCGATATGCCCTACTGGAATACATTTAATGTAACTGACATGGAGCAGATGTTCATCTCTGCTGAGTCATTCAACGGTGATATATCCTGGTGGGATACCGGCAATGTAACTAACATGAGTAACATGTTTAGGCGTGCACTTAATTTTAACGGTGATATATCCTTCTGGAATACAGCTAATGTAACTGACATGAGCTTAATGTTTCAGTTCGCGGCAGCATTTAACGGCGATATGCCCTACTGGAATACATTTAATGTAACTGACATGCATCGAATGTTCTTCTCTGCTCAGTCATTTAACGGTAATATATCTAACTGGGATACATCTATTGTAACTGACATGAGTAACATGTTTGGATTTGCACTAGTATTTAACGGTGATATATCTAACTGGAATCTTAGAAGTGTAACTGACATGAGTAACATGTTTAGCAATGCCTCTGCATTTAACCGTAATATATCTAACTGGAATACAGCTAATGTAAATTTTATGGGCAATATGTTTCGAGATGCTGAGACATTTAATCAAAATCTTAGTGGCTGGTGTGTTCCGACTATTGCTAGCAAGCCTAACAGTTTTGATACAGGAGCAAGCAGTTGGACCTTGCCAAACAGCAGACCAGTATGGGGCACATGCCCATAAGAAAACTTTCAAACACTATTAATCACGTTTGAAAGAAAAGATATAAATACAATACGAAAACAAAGCAGACAACCAAGGAGCAACCCATGTCAGCAGCAAGTGATTACCTAGAGAATAAACTATTAGACCACACGTTGGGCAACACAGCATTTACACAACCAACAGTGCGCATTGCATTGTTTACCAATGCTTCAACCAACACAACTGCCAACCTAGAAGCAGGCACACTCACAGACGAAGTTAGTGGCAACGGTTACGCACGCCAATCAATCAGCTTTGGCACTAGCACAAACGGAACAGCCTTTAACGACGCCACAGTTACTTTCCCTACTGCAACCGGCAACCAAGGCAGGCAACGTTCTATTCTACGGCACTGTGACCACTGCCAAGCAGATACTTAACGGTGACACCTTCCAAATAAGCAACGGTAACCTTTCTATCGCACTGGCGTAGGCTTAGAAGTTAGCACGCACAGGGGTAGGGTATTTGCCCGCCCCTTTTTTTGAGGAGTTAATATGTCAAGACCAGTAACGGTCACCGCCTTAGAACAAGCCCAGGTAGATACGTCTCAAAGCAAGTTTGGCGGTGCTAGTGCGCTATTTGACGGAGTGAACGATAGACTTAGTGTAAGCGGAGTAAGTTCAACTGCTACATCAGGTGCATTCACTCTAGAAGCTTGGACACGCTTTAATATTCTACCCAGCTCAAACGGTGGTGGCTGGATGATGCTAGTTACTGTTGCCTTCTCAACTTACATATTAGTATCAAACACTAGCATTCAACTAACAGACAGTGGTCAGTATATGACTTTTAGTGATGCTAACTTTGTCACTGACACCTGGTATCACATTGCTGTAACACGTAATGCGTCTAATGAATATGATGTTTGGGTTGATGGCGTTGCTCTTACAAGACCTAGCGCGTTTACTCGAGGAGGAAATCTCTTTGATACCGGATTTACCATTGGACGATTCACTGATGTACGTGGTAGTTGGAACGGCCACATTGATGAATTTAGAATTAGTTCAACAAACCGTTACACCAGCGCATTCACAAGCCCAACTGCTCCGTTCACAAACGACAACGATACTGCAATGCTGCTTCATTGCGATGGCACAGATGCGTCCACTACATTCTTAGACGATAACGGTGTTAACAGAAGTAGGGTTGGCGTAACCGCAGTTGGCAACGCACAAGTAGATACTGCGCAATCAAAGTTTGGCGGGGCAAGTGCGCTATTTGACGGAACTGGCGACCGGTTGGTCATTAATGATAAGAGCTTTCACTTAAAGGACGAAGACTCATCTACTATTGAAATGTGGGTTTATCCAACCAACAACGATGGATTCCGCACATTATATAGTTCTAACTGGTATACACCGCCTAATGCGTATTTCTTAATGGCAATAGCTAACGGAAACGTTATTGTTCAACTGTCAAGTGACGGACAGAACAGTGTAAACCTTT
>LV_Brine_h2_0102DRAFT_1000709_pt1 | contig 10916 bp, 5 predicted proteins | sample LakVidmifraction_3_FD_10600 | JGI IMG/M metagenome (IMG submission 10600)
AAGTTGGTGAAGGATATAATGATTTAATAGAATTTCTTACAGATGATGCTGTCTCTATTTTAAAAAAGGTAGAAAGGATAGGAAGAGAATATGACATCAAACTAGCTCAAAATGAGTTTATTAGAATAAATCATGCTGTATTTAACAACCCTAATAGAGAAGTACAGAAAAAATTAAATGCTGTTCTGTCTATGAAATTTGCTAATGATCAAGCAAATATGATAAATGAAAGATTTCAAAAAGGTCTTGCTGATAAAGCTACTAATGAAAACTATTCAGCAGGATTTAGTATGTTATCAGATGAGCATCAGAAAGAAAAAATGGCTCTAGGTGCAGCTGGTAAATTAGCTATTGCAGTATATTCTAACTTCTTAACTTTACATGGTCTTATTGGGCAGTCAGAAGCTGATATTCGTTTAAGAGAAAAGGAAAAGGTAGGTGAAGAAACTATATGGATAGATAAATCAGTTACTATTGGTAATACTACAGTAGATGGTAGATTTGGTAAAATAATGACTCAAGATGATAGTAGAACAATAGCTGAAGCATTTGCTGAAAAACAAAATACTGCAACTGATAATGAAAAAGAACAAGTACTTGGTAGAGTAAATGTAAATAGTACTACTATTCAAATAGATTCATTACTTACTGCTTTAGGATTTGATAAAGATGAGAATGGAAATTCTATATCTTATACGCTACTATCACAACCTATCATTAAAGATTTTGTAAAGAAACTGGAAGGTTCAAGAGGAATAATGGCTGAATACAATGCTAATCCAGAAGCAGCTATCATAGAAGAATTACTAAAAACATATGGTAATGATAGATATTCTTATGACATTACTTACAAAAAAATAATAGATCATTCTAATTCTGAAGAAATTTTAGCAGATCATTCTGGTTCATTAACTGGGGATAAGCTTCTGGAAGGAATATCTGGAGATATAGATAGTGAGGTACAAATAGGAACTCTTATTCAATTCCTTGATTTAAGAACTAGTGCTAAAATTCTTAATACACAACAAAAAATAATAAATACTAACAATCTTGGTAAATCTATGATTGAGACAATTGATCTTAATAATAAATTAGCTGAATTTGCAGATATGAAAGATAGTTCACCTATTGCAAATATGCACTCACTCATAGGTGACTTTAGATATTCAAAAGATGTAGTAGGAAATAATGAATATACTAGAATCGAAGGAAGTAATGTATCTGTTAAAGCTACTACTGCTCAAGGAGCAATAGTTACAACAGGTATCACTATGGGTATGAATTTATGGGGAGGATTTTTTCCATATAATGATAAAGGTTATAGAGATGTAATGTCAGAGATATTTAGTTCAGTATCTACTGATTTATCATCTGATTATAAGAAATTAGAACTTATACATAGTATTGTAAAAGAATCTAAAAAATACATATACTCATCACCATATAATGGATTATTTAGTCAAAATTCTTCTAAAGAAAGACAAGATTTATTTATAGATTCAGAAAGTAATGAAGCATTAGCCACATACTTAAGTAAAATAGAAACACAAAAAGATTCACCATTTGCTAAAGGAATAAAAATTATAAAAGATAACAAGTTAGTCAACAAGTTATTATATGATTTAAATTCCGAGGGTTCACCATCCTTGGTTAAATATAATAATACTACTTCAGATAATTTTGATGAAGAGTACTTATATAATTCCTTTCCTGAACTCATAATTGAAAATAAGCCTTTGCCACCAATCACAAGGGATGGTGTTGAAATACCTTATAACACTATGATGTTAGCTCAAGATTTGATTAACTATGCTTATTTAGAAGGTGGAGTACAAGAAGCTATTCAATTTATTAAATATGTACCAATTGAATATTTAGAAGCTGTTACTAAAAATATAAATCATCCATTTAGTAAGAAAGTTGAGCAAGTACCTGTTAATCAAATGTTACAAATGTTTAACAATAGACAAAGAAATAATCCTTTTGTACAGATATTTCTTACTGGTAATGCTAGAATTAAAGCAGGAGAACAAGAAGTAGAAAATACAGAATGGTATACCTCACCTTTTACTACTCAATTTATGCAGCATAATCCTGACAAGGCTGTACAATATAGTACAAAAGAGCAAGTATCTTTATTCAAAAAAATAAATAAGGATATTCCTACATCAGAAGCTTTCTTTTTAACAGATGATGTAGATCATCCTAATTTCATATCTGTTAAACAAAAAACACGTGGTAGAAAAAAACAGGATAAATGGTCATTATACAAAAGAACATCCAAAGGAGGATATCAAAAGATTGATGTTCTAGGTACTCATGGTATGAATGAATATCAATATACCCAAAGTAGGTCTTATGTTGGTAAGTCTATAATTAAACCAACTATAATAGAAAAAGTTAATCCAGTTCAAAGTAAACCATTACAAGCAAATAAACCAGCAGTCATAGAGACTTCCTTACCTTATGATTTACAAAGGGAAATTACTGTAGAAAAATTAGTAGATGAAATAATGAAAGGTCAAGATTTTCAAAAATATCCTTATTTGAAGGCAATGTTAAAATATCTTAGACCTATGTTGAAAGCTGATATTAAACTGAAATTTACTGATATGGTGAATGTAGGTTCTTATAATTATATGAGTAATACAGTAAACCTTAATCCTTTAGAAATGAGGAAATTAGGTAAAGAAGGTATGGCTAGAATAGTTCTTCATGAACTTGTACATAGTGTAACTTCTACTGAACTTAGGAAATACTTCAATGATGATGGTATTACTTTAAAACAAGGTATTACAATACCAGCTCATGTTTATGAATTAAACAATGTATTCAATGAATTTAGAAAAACAATTGGTGAAAAGAAAATCAATGACATAAAAATTAAAAACATTGAAAAAGGTCTTACCGAAGAAGAAGCTTCATTATTATATCCAGCTACTAGTATATTTGAATTTGCAGCAGGCATGCTTACTGAACCTACTTTACAACAGCATTTGAAGACAGTTGAATATATGAATTCAGGTAAGACATTTATTAATAAGTTTAAAGAAGTAATTACTAAACTACTTGGTGCATTACATCCTGAAAAAATAACAATTTCTGAAGCAGCATTATCTACTTTGTTTGATTTCATTAAAGAAGAAAATACTACAAGTAATCTTAAATTAAGAAAAACTGTTCCTACTAAATTAGATGGAGAAGTAGAATGGGAAGATAGTAATGAAGTTAAAATGGGTAATTCTTATTATATGTCTGATAAAAATGGAGACTTGGTTATTGGTAAAGTACTCCAATCCAGATATGAAGAAGGATATGCTGATGAAATATATGAAGTAGAAATTGATGGTAAGAAAACCTTAATGATAAGAGATAATATTTTTACTACTAATGTTAAAGAAAATGCAGCTATCTGGAAAAAGAAGCAAGATGAAGATAAAAGGAATAGAGATTTATTAGATCAGCCTAATGAAGGTGAAGATAATATGCCTAACTTTACCCAAGAAGAATTGGATGGATTACCAGATTGTATATAAAAAACTGAAATATGGCTTGTAATATAGATGAGATTATAAATGATTCACTCGATGAAGTAAGAACTATCATACAAGGTGATGCTGGATCTATTACTGTAAAAGATAACTACGCTATTTTTGAACATGGTGCTAAATGGAAAATTAAGACAAGAAACCAGGCAGTAAAAGCAGCAGAATCTAAACAAAAAGCAATAGAAAAGTGGGCAACTGCAAAGTTTGGAAAAGCCTTCGCACAAGGCTGGACAAATCTAGCGTCAGCTCAAGATGTAATCTTAGACTTCAGTTTCCCTGGTAATCTGAAAAAAGCATATAATACCAAATTAGGTAATGATGTACAAGCTAAAGAATTTGAAACAAGAGCCATAGAAGCCAATGAAAATGATGTTGATGGTGATATAATGCCAATGGATAATATGGCTAATATATCCACTCCTGTTACTCAGGATGTAGATGATATTGATATTACACACTACATTAAAGCCAAAAAGAATATCATAACTGAAATGGATCATAAACTGGCTGATCTATATGATAAACAAAGAAAAGATAAGTCTAATAAAATACAGGAAGAAATCTCCAGAGTAAAATTACTCAAAGGTAAAATGGAAGATCAATTAAGACAAATTGAAGCATCTATTAATCCTGTTGATGATTTATTTGAATTATTTGAAGAAGACATTCAAACTATAAATATTCTTTTAGAAGGTGATAAACCACCTATTGCTAATCTATATGAAGCTCAAAATTTATTAGCGTATTTAGATAATATTACTAATTATAGTAATCAAAATAAAGCTAATCAACTTATAATCAAAGGAGATAAATCAGCTATATCCCAAGAATTAAAAGATAGATTACATGTTGTAAGCAAACAGCTTGGTGATATAGATGATAAAATTTACAAATCAAAACAAGCATATTTAATGGACATCATAAGAGATAGTCCTAAGCTAAAAAGTCTTTATGAAGAAAATCAGATTGAAGAAATAAGAGACATGCTTGTTAAAGATGGAGAATATAAAGATATAAGTTACATAAGTATGCTTTTTATGCCTTTAGGTAAAAAATTTAAAGGTGATGATAGTTTACTTGCTCAAATGATAAGATCAGAACTTGATACTAAAAGAGCTGCTTCTAAAAACTTAGCAGGTAAACTAATTGGTAAGCTTACAAAACAGACACCTGATGTAAGAACGTATTTGAAATCATTAGGTTATACTGTATCTTTTAAAAATATGGAAAGAATAGGACTTGGTACTACAAGTTTTGAACTATTCAAACAACTAGATGAATTTGGTAATAAATCAGGTAATTTTGTTAAAAGATATAGTGATAGATGGAATAAATTTGAAGAAGCTTTCAGAAAGAAAAATGGTAAATTAATTAATGCAGCTATCACTAACAATTCATCTGAAGAAAAGGAATTTGCATTCAAACAGAAATTTGAATGGCATGATCAACATACTAATTTCTTTGATATTTCAAGAATACCAGAACTTGCTGATGATCCTGAACTTTCTAAATGGAAAAGTAGATTTAATCGTAAAGAAGCTGATGCTTACAAACAATCACTTATTGATGAGATTGGTGAATATCAATACAATAAGTTAGTAGAAGAACAAAAAGATAAGTTAAATGCTTGGAGTACTGAAATGAAAAATGTCATTTTAGGAATATATTATGACGCAAAAGTAACAAACTTTGATGATTTATCAGAAGAAAATAGATATAGAATAAAATATATTACAGCTGTAAATGATCCATTCAAATTAATTGATTCACAGAAAGCAAATCAAAAAGGTAAAGTAGATGTATTAAATGATAATTCTAGTAATCAGCATCAAAGTCAAATGAGGTTTAATTCCTTTTTTCCTAAAAGAAAAATAACTGACTATAATGAAAATAGTGGTGCACAAGAAGAATATAATCCTGGTTACTATGATCCAAAATTTGATGAAATAAGTTCACATCCTATATTGTTAGAATATTGGAAACTTTTAGTTGAAAGTGCTGAATTTATTAATATGGCAGTTGCTGATGGTAATACCAAGTTAAATAAAGAATCTATACCAAATTTCAAAAGAACATTGTTAGATATGTTTTTTAATAAAGATGTATCAAGTGATCAATTAGAAGCTTATTTACTTACAAATACTTGGCAACATATAAAAGATGTCTTTGCTAATAAACTTACTACTATAGATAGGGGGGATGAAATTAGTAAAGGTAGTCTTGCCAATTCAGTAGCTTCTGAAGTTTATAAAACAAAAAGATTATTTAAGCTTAAATTTAAAAGACTTGGTGGAGACATACAAAAAGGTAATATTGATTTATCTGATCAAAACAGGGAAGCTATACAAATGTTATTATCTGTAACCAACAGCATAACTTATGCTGAACTGTTAGCTAAAACAGGAATGAATTTTAATGCTGATAAAATATTAGATAGTTTCATTGGTAACAACATAGTAGAAGAACAAGCTACTGATATACCTACTATCATGAAAGCATATCTTGATATGGCTTCTGAGTATAAGGCTAGGAAAGATGCTCATGCTAATATAAAGATAATGAAAGATTTGTATGCAGCAATACTTCCTAAGAAAACTGCTGCTCAGGCTAATTTTGATAAAAATGATGTTATGAAAGCATCTATAGAAAGATATCAAAAAAGATTAGGTAGTAATACAGATGATACTGGTTTAAGAGTTAATGCTGTTAAAAAGATTGATGATTTTTACAAAAGAAACATACTAGGCACTTCTAATGCTGAAGAATGGATAAAAGGAGGTAAAAATAGAACTAATGAAGAGAAGAAACTTGTTAAAGAATTAGAATATGAAATAGAAAGGCTAGCTGATGCAATGAAAATAGCACCTCAAGAAAAACAGGCAGCACTTGAATTACAAATCAAAGATATCCAAAACGAAATAGAAAATATAGGTGCTCATTTTACATTAGCAGCAGGATACAATAGTACTGTTAATAAAATGGCTATTTTCACAGGACTTGCTTGGAATATAAAAGCAGGTATTATAAACAGATACCAGGGATGGTTTCAAATGACCATTAATGATGGTGGTAAATATGCATCAGAAGGTAATTTCACTGTAGCAAATGCTTTTATAAACAAAAAAATACTTGCTAAAGTAGCACCTAATTCCCATATGCTGAAGAAATAAGGAAAACAAGAATATTTATTAGGAGAATTGGTGTATTACAAGATGCTACTAATGAAATGGATAGAGCAAAAAATAGTTCAGGGAGGACTGGACTTGCTAAAAAATTAAATCCATTTTATCTTACTGAATACATAGAATGGCATAATCAAACTCCAACTATATTGGGTATTTTTGCAGATTCATTCATTAAAGTTGATCCCACACATGCTGAAAACAACAAATATCAAAAGGGGGGTGTTCCTTTTTTTGATGGTAGTGGATTTCCAGCACATGATTTAGTAAATGGTGAACTAGTTCTTAAACCAGAATTTAGAACTCCTGAAAACATAAAAAGTTGGGAAGATTTTGATTCACAAGAATATAGTAATGTAATAACAAAAACTGCTGCTGTATTATCTGTAATGAATGGTGATTATTCTAAGACAGGTACTGTTTTAGCTAAATCATTTATAGCTGGTAAATCTCTTATGATGTTTAAAACTTGGCTTGGTTCTCAATTATGGCAAAGATTTGCTTTTCATCAGACTGATATAGAACTTGGTATAAAAGACTTTGATGGATTTTATACAGGAACTATTGCATCCAAGAAAACTAATTTTGCTGGAAGTGCTGCGATTGTAACAGGAATGTTTGCGGCTAGTGCTGTAGGTATGCCTTTAATTCTTACAGGTGTAATAACCACGTTATTAGCAGCAAAGCTAATACATAATAAAGTTGCTATAGCTAAAGAAAATAGAACTGGATTAACAGCTATAAAAGAAGATGCTGCATACAGTGTACAATTATTAGAATTAAGTAAAGGTATAATGAATAAAGCAGCTATGATATTTGTAAATACACCAGTAGCATTAGTAGCTGGTAAGGTAGTAATGAAAGAATATAAGTATGATAAACTTAATTTATCAGACCAAGAAAGACAGAACTTAAATACCCTTATTACTGAAATCATGATTACTTTAGGAATGTTAGGTATGAAAGCTGCTTTAGCTGGATTAATGGCAGGTGATGATGAAGATGAAAAGAAATATCTTGATGATGGAAAAACACTAAATCCAAATTTCAAATCTAAAGGTCAAAAAGAAAAAAATAAACAATGGTCAAACGTTGTAGAAAATCAAACTACCAGAATGCTTGGAGATATGACTATGTATTATAATCCTAAAGGAATGTATGATGCTGTAAAATTTCAACAATTAGATAGAGTTTTATCACAAATGTTAAAATTTAGTCAAGGTGTTTTAGATGGTGATCCAGATAAAATGTTTAAATCAGCTAGTAAAATGGCTGTACCAGGTGTATTCGATAGATTTGGTTTTGGTGCTTATATGGATAGAGAATTTGATAATGATGAATGGATTGATAAATTATTTCAAACTGATCTTAAAAAAGACAGTGACCAGGCTGAAAAAGATAGAAAGGAATACAGAACAGATAGAACTGAAGAACTTAGAATACTCTATAACTATGACCAGTCTGAACCACAAAAACAAATTTATCTTGATGGATTAATTGATAAAAGAATAGATAGCGAAATGAATATCTCACTTCCTACACCTTGGAGAGGAAACTATAATGATGATCAAAATCTAAAATAATTCATTATATTTGCCATAATGGATTATTAACTAATACTTTAAATTATGGGAAAATTTGTTGATGCAATTACTGAAGCTGGACTTGCTAAAATCTTTTGGCTTATGATTGCTGTTGTATGTTTTTTCTTAGGTGCTATGCTAAATGGATTTTTGCCAGGATTGGTAGGAAGACTTGGTTATGCTGCACTAGGCATTTTTGTTTATATAAACATTAATGTTTTCATTAAATACTACTCTAAATTAAGAGGAGTAATAGGCTGGTCACCAGATATTAGTGATGAAGAAAAAAAAGCCAAATTCAATAGATACAATTAATAAGAAAGGAGAAAAACCATCTAATTAAAAAAAGCCTTGAACTTAATCAAGGCTTTTTCAATTTAGTTACTAAAATCTCCTATATTTAACGCATATACATCTCTTTCAATAAACTTAATTCCTTCTATGACAAGTTCATGTCGAGTATGCTTTACAACATTCTTGATTTCATCATCAATGTCATCTGAATTGTAAGCATCAAAGAAAAAAACATCTATTTCTATAGATTTAGTTGCTACATATAAATCAAAGGTCTTTTCATCATGACTAAATACTATAGTAATTTCTTCACCATTGGGGGAGTTGTAAAAATTACCAGTACCATGTCTTAACTGAAGAACTTCTGGGGTATTAGGATCATACATAACATACGTATTACTATAATAATCTCTTGAACAAGATGTAAAGAGTAACCAAATTATTATCAGGGTAGATAAGTATTTCATATTTTAATTTTAAATAAAGTCATTGTTACTCCAAAACCAATATAACCAGTAGGTTTTAAATTAGAAGTTAATCCTACACCTGTTTGAGGTCCAAAAGAAAATTCTAATTGTTTAATTGGTTCAGTAACTCTATAACTTCTGATTGTTTTTACAGTACTATGTGGATTATAACTAGTTATATCAGCAAATGGTTTAGGTTTACCTAATCCAAGAAATCCTTGCTTGTCATAACCTAATACTAAAGAATATTCATTTTTAATACGGATATTATAATCTGTACCATTTTTAGTAGCAATTGAAGAACCATAAACCCATTCATCAAAATTAAATGAATTTTTATAAATGGGATCACCTATTTCCCCAACAACTTCTGTCTTATCAGATGAGCCAGACACAACTGTCTCTGAAGTAAACACCGTTACAGATGCACCAATTTCATCAATTACATCTTCATATAATTTTACAACTCTCTGTAATTTAAGTACAGTACTGTCTTTTGATTTTAATTGATAAAGGTAATCTAATTTACTACTTTCAAGAACACCAATTCTAGCTACTTGCTTACCATCTTGATCAGTATAATACTTTATGGTTTCATTCAGAGTAGTTTCTAATTGTTCTTTTTCTGTAATTATCCTACCTTTTGCTCGATTATCAAAATAATAACTCACCGCAATAAAAACTAGTAATAGTAAACTTACTATACCAATATATCTAATTATCTTATGTTTATCAAATTTCATAATCTTTCAATTAAAATGTTCATCTATAATATCTTCATATATATCGTGAAGTACGCAATATTGGTCTTGGGCTTCATCGGTATAATTTATATCTCCATTATCAGCTATAAAAGTAAGTCCTTTTGGGAATAGTTTGGGGCAGTTATCAGACAATATGACTAATGCTACTTCAGCACAGTCAGATGCTAATTCTAATCTATTTACATTATTCATTATAATATTTTTAATCTTTACATACTGGGTGCTATCATTTCAGCTTTAATTTTACCAAAGTTTTTATAATCAGTTAATATAAAATCTTCTATCTCAAGCTTATTAATAAACTCATCAAAACTAAATTCACCATTAAAAGTATCATCTACAGCTTTAATGTAATTATCTGAATAACTCAAAATTGGTGCTGCAAAAGCAGTAGGTAAGTTATTCAATTGCTTATCAACAGCATCAAGATGATTACCATAAATATGTACATTGGATAAAGTAGGATTAATTGCTAAAGCAGCCATTCCTGTCATACTAGAAATAATATTAGCTAATAAACCATAAGATGCAATATTAAAGGGAAGTCCAAGAAATACGTCAGAACTTCTTTGAAACCATTTGAGAGTAAATCCATAATTTGGAACATTTTGTAATTCATTATCTAAAAGTTTTTTAGCTTCTTCATCATTTTTTAAAAAAGCTGAATCCCAAAGACCATCAAGATATTCCATATCACCACCAGACAAATTCATCTTTTGTCTGTAATTCAAAGGTCTTGGTAATATCTCAAATGCCCAGTGACAGGGAGGTAAAGCAGTGTGGTCAAGTTCAGCAGGATTCCAAGCAGTAACAATATGTCTTCTGTTAATAGGATTTGGTTTTCTAAGATTTTCAATTAACACAGTAATCTGGTCTGTAGTATGTTCTAAAAGACCTTCATCTTCTGTATAAAAAGAACTTCTCCAATCTCTCCACTGAACACCATAATTCCTACCAATATCTCCAAAATCATAACCATCCCTAGTGCATAAAGCATCTCCTTTTACAGCTGCTATAAATTCATTTATGTCAAGACCAGGTTCACTATCAGCTTTTTCACATATTCTTAAATAATATT
>LV_Brine_h2_0102DRAFT_1000711_pt1 | contig 10858 bp, 12 predicted proteins | sample LakVidmifraction_3_FD_10600 | JGI IMG/M metagenome (IMG submission 10600)
CCATCCACCGCTGAATGGATGAAAAGCGGGGGGTGTTTGTGCAGAATACAGATCAACCGTGTACGAGGGACCCATTCTCAAAAGCGGGGGGTGGGGGTACGGTGGGGTCTGGCAGACTAGATAATTTAACAAAATGATCTGGCAATAGTCATCGTCGACAACGAGGCAACGCACGACCATCGCGGCCACATCCGCCAGCGCGGTCATGCTGTGCGTTCTGCCCCTAGGCTTGCGCTAGTGCGCCAGCGCTACGTTTCAGCCCACCCAACATCACCGCTTTCTTCTTGCTTGAGACTGTTGATCTAGTCAGTGCCAACGGCTGGGTACAGCCCTTGCCAAGCAGCACCAGGCTGTCGCGTTAGCTGTTCAAGTATCGCAGCCATGCTCCGCTGCCAGTCGCTGCGCTTTGTGTCATCGCAACATCGCCGCTCCCGTCCAGTTGGTAGATCTGGGTTTTCAGTCAGTGGTCAAGGCGGCGTACCGCCCAAGCACCCAGAATGTTATCCAGCGCCGCTGTAGCGCGGCGATTCATGGTGCTGCACTCCCGCTGCGGCCACACGCTGCGCTTTTACATAAGGCCGTATTTTAGAAAGTGCTTGGCAGTCGCTGCGCTAAAGCTCCACTTGGTGCCAGTCACCGCTGCGCGCCCTCACGGGTTTCCAAAATAGGCCTTATGTAAAGTGGCCTTCGCTAGGCATCGGGCGCGTCAGCCGCCGCCGCTGCCCGGTCGTGGGTACACGCCCTGCGCGCCGCCATCTGGTCGCCCTGGTGTTGTGCTGTGGCCGGTTGTTCAGTCAGGCGCTTCGCGCAATGTTTTAGCCAGTGGCCTGCGGCCAATCGTGTTGTGGCTGCCCCGCCCACCCTGGGCCTCGCCGCTGCGCGGCATTGGCCTGCGCGGTCTGCCCGTCCGCCCCCAAGGGGCTCCCTCAGCCCGCTATATTTTCCTGACTCTCGGAACGTACAATTTGGTATCGTTTCAGTAAACAGCGCGCGCACCAAAAACAGAGACACATTTAAAAATGACGGTACTTTTGACGGTACTTTTCACAATCGGAAATTGAGAATCTAGCATTCATGAGGGTTGTAGCGCAGACTGTGATTCCGGTCTCGGGCACCATTTAGTAAAATCAAGCAGTATCAAAACCCCTCAAAACCCGCGCAGTCTATAGCTACAGCGGGTTTTTTATCGCCTATACGGTCTCATGGGGTAACATGGCAGCTCAAAGTTTTGACGGGTCTTTTGACGGGACTAGACAAAGTCTGAAAAAGTTAGACCCGTCAACAATGGGGCAATATGAAGCTGACTGATGATTTTTTGAAGAATCTCGCACCTGCTGATTCAAAGGCAGGAAGGAAGTATGGCGACGGCAACTCGCTACTGCTACACGTCAAAGGGGCGGGGAAATACTGGCGAATGAATTACAGCTTTGCAGGGAAACGGAAAACCCTGGCGCTGGGCGTATATCCGGCAGTGTCAATCGAAGTTGCCCGATTGAAGTCAACTGAAGCAAGGGCGCTGGTTCGTGCCGGGATTGATCCGGTTGAAGCCAAAAAAGCGGACAGACAGATTCAACGACTGGCGGTAATCGGCCCACGGCCCCGACACCCTGGCGCAATTCTGGGTGAAATGTTGTTGGGCAGGTTCGCCGGTATGCCAGTCGCTTTTGCAGGCATGAATCAGCTCCTAAATGAGAGTTCGCCCATGACCTGCGATATGGCTTTGCACCTGGAGCACCTTTTGGCTATCAAGGCTGAAAAATGGATGGCGCTGCAACAAGCGGTTGACCTATGGAATGCGCGGGAGAAATTTCAGCGTATGCGTGAAATTGGCAAGTCACTGCAACCCGGCGAAGCCGTATCAAATAACGGAGGATAGTAGTTATGGCGCTGACAGACACGTTTGTAAAAACTGTGAAGTTCACTGGGGCTGCTGCAAAGGAAAAATTTGCAGACGGCGAGGGCATGTACCTGCTGGTCAATAAAAGCGGCAAATACTGGCGAATGGATTACCGCTATGGCGAAACGCGCAAAACCCTGGCGCTTGGCACTTACCCTGAAGTCTCGATAGTGAAAGCCAGAATACGCCGGACTGATGCACGGGCGCTGCTGGCTGACGGCATAGACCCCGGCGCGGCCAAGCGCGAGGAAAAGCAGGCCAAGCTATCAGCAGCGGCTAACACCTTTGAGCTTGTGGCGCGGGAATGGCTGGCAAAGACGGCGGCAGAGCGTATGGCCAGTACGCACGGCAAAGTCACTACATGGTTAGAAAAGGACGTTTTCCCGTGGATCGGCGCGATGCCTATATCGGCTATCGGGCCGCGTGATGTTTTGGCAGCGCTACGCAAAATGGAAGCGCGGGGGGCGCTGGACAGTGTGCAGCGGGTTAAACAAATATGCGGCCAAGTATTCCGCTATGCCGTTGCCAGCGGCAGCGCAGAGCGTGACGTGACGCAAGACTTGAAGGGCGCATTGGCCAAACACGTTGCCGGACATTTTGCGGCCATTACCGAGCCAAAGCTGGCCGGGGACTTGATGCGAGCCATATTCTGCTATCAGGGACACCCTTACACCGTGGCGGCGCTCAAATTGTCGCCATTGGTATTTGTACGCCCGGGCGAGCTGCGCACGGCTGAATGGGCAGAGATTGACCTGGACGCGGCAGAGTGGCGCATACCCGGCAGTAAAATGAAAATGAAGGTTGACCACCTTGTACCGCTATCACGGCAGGCCGTGGACTTGCTGCGTACGGTGCAACCCCTGACGGGTCACGGTAAATATGTTTTCCCAAGCCTGCGCACGGGCGAGCGGCCTATGAGTGAAAACACCATCAACGGCGCATTACGCGGCATGGGCATTGCAGAGCACGTGCATTCTGCGCATGGTTTCCGGGCGATGGCGCGCACCATCATGGATGAGGTTTTAAATGAGCGGGTTGACCTGATTGAGCACCAGCTAGCCCATGCCGTAAAAGACGCTAATGGCAGAGCCTACAACCGCACATCACACCTACCTGCACGGGTGGCGATGATGCAGCGCTGGGCGGATTACTTGGACAAGCTGCGCGTGGGTGCAAAAGTCATTCCTTTGCGGGTATTTATATGAGCGACAAAAACTTAGATGAAATTATTGGTAGGCATCTCGTGCTCAAAAGCAAATCAACTGGTAAGGTGGCTTCGCGTCCAGATCAGGCGCAAAAAGCATTACAGCTGGAGGCAAAGCGATTATCCGGAATCAGGGCTGGGGGAGGAATTACAAACCTACTGCTCCCGAAAACGGAGGAAGAAATTGTCAAGCTGGAAGCTATCGATCAAACGTACAAAGTAGAAGTGGTCAAAGCCCGAAAAATTAAATGTAGCGCCGACCGAGTTAGGGCAACGGATGCACTGATGAACGATCAACTTATGGCCGAGTTGGCAGTGCTCTACGGCCAAACAATAGAAGACCCTACGCAGCCGCGCAAAATATCCGTGAAGAAGTTCTTGGAATGGCTAAGGCGAGAGATGCTCATTAAAAAAAGCCCTGCATATTTAGCTATTCGCAGGCTTGCCCCGATCCTTTTAGACGTAGAACTGTCTGCCCGCTGGTGGGGTGATGCAATATCTGCAAGGAGAAAAGTGCAGAGTTAAGGACTGACAAGCCAGACCTATTTAGAGTTGGGGTATCACTTCAAGAGGTACCGTCCCATGTTAGATGACTCCGAAACAAAACGTTCATCAACCGATGAAATATCACCGTTGCGGCGAGTCCGCCGGAATATGGCTAACCCGTCATTTGACGATCTGCCAGATAGCGCATTCATTCGTGAGTCGCAACTAGTCCAAAGCCGTCACTGGCCTGATAACCCTGTACCCCTGCCGTTTAGTGCGCCCACGCTCTGGCGCAAGGTCAAAGATGGATCGTTCCCTGCACCGTGCAAGCTGTCTGCCCGCGTAACTGCTTGGAAAGTCGGCTCGGTACGCGATTGGCTCCATGCGCTCGAGTCGCAAAAGAACGGAGGCCAGCAATGAACACACACTTAAAAAAAGCCATGCGCAGGCTGGCTGACGCCCGCCCCCCCTCCGGCTTTAGACCAGCGACACCAACAGAGTGGGACAAGCTGCTGCGTGCCAATCAAGAGATGGGATACGCCATGTATCGTGACAATGGCATGACGGAGACAGACGCTCGCAAGCTTGCAGAAATCACCCATGGCGGACCCGTTGGCCGCTTGCTGCTGGACATTGCATTTCGGGAGGACACACATGACAGGTCCTGAAATTAAAAAGATGTGGAGTATTTTCGCCGTCGGCGAATCTAGCGTACTCGAGCTACGTGCCTTATGGCCCAAGGGAGTCGGGGCAACCCAGCCGCCAGTAAACAAACACTTTTGTGCCAAGAGCTACGCGACGCGCGATGATGTGCGGGCTGCCTTCGAGCGAGAGGCGCTACGGCTCAATGTCGAGGGCTACAACATCTACATCGTAATGAACCCAATCAAGCCGGAGTTTTCCGGCTCTGCGGCAACAGACGCTGATGTCGACTTTCGAGACCTACTGCTGATTGACATCGACCGTTCCGGCGATACGACAGTCCCAGCTACTGAGGCGGAGCTTGACGCTGCGAAGCAAGTCGCCGACGCTATCGAAGCCTTTATGGATACGCGGGGCTATGCTGACCCAATTCGGGTCATGAGTGGCAATGGGCATCACTTGTATTACGTCTTGAAGGATGTACCCAATACGCCAGAGATGAAAAAGGAAGTCCAGAAGCTGCTAAAAAATTTAGCTGAAAAATTTGATACCAACATGGTGAAGATCGACACGGGGGTATTTAACGCATCACGCATCACCAAGGTTCCCGGCACTATCGCTCGAAAAGGCATGGAGTCAGTTGGTCGTCCTTACCGTATGGCGGTGGTGCTTTGAAAAACGAGATCACACCTGAGATGTTGGCAGAGCTTAACGCTGAGTTATCTATGCTCCATAGTGGCAAGTTAATTCAGCTACCCGTAGTACGCGCAGCCCAGAGTCCGTTGATGAAAAACCTTCTGGGTAAACCGCTAGAGACGCCCGCTGCAGCGCAAAAATTGCAAGAGGCTCTGCTATACCTTCCTCCTGATGTAGGACGCGGCCAAGGGGCGTTTTACGATGCTGCTGGACATCCTGAGCAGAACAACTGGCTGGCGTCTATTTGGGCCATTGCAAATCTTGAGTGGTCTAGCGGAGAGAGCATTGCGCGCGACTGGTCGATGAAGTGTCCTGAACGCTATGACGAACAGGGGTTTGATACAGCATGGCATAGCTACAAACCAAACCATCCAAATCCTGTGGGTGTTGGCTCACTGTACAAACGCGCAAAAGAGCTTGGCTGGCAGCAGTCGCTTGAACCGGTGGTAACGTCGCCAAATTCGTCACGCTACAAACTGCTCAGCAGCGCCGACATGCAGCAATTACCACCGGTAACTTGGCGGGCGAAGGGCATATTTCCAGCGCATGGGCTGTGCGCACTGTATGGGCCAAGCGGCTCGGGCAAATCTTTTCTAGCATTTGATCTGGCCGCTGCGATAGCAGAAGGGCGCACGTGGTTTGGCTGTCGAACAAAAGTAGCTGAGGTGGTCTATGTGGCCCTTGAGGGCGAAGCCAGCTTCAAAAATCGTGTGGCTGCTTGGGAGCTTGCACATCAACGACCATTGCCAGCTAATTTAAAGATGATGATGCAGCCATTTAAAGTGATCGATTCCCAAGACGTGAATGATCTGGTTTCGGTTGTGCCGAGTGGGTCGGTAATATTTATTGACACGCTCAACCGTACTGCTCCAACGGCAGATGAGAATTCCAGTAAAGATATGGGCGAGATACTTGAGGGAGCAAAGGACCTGCAAAATAAAATCGATGGCCTTGTTGTCTTGGTTCACCACACGGGCAAAGACATCAGCAAAGGGGCACGGGGGCACAGTTCGTTTTTTGCAGCGTTGGATGGTGCAATTGAAACTGAGCGAACGGCAGCAGGCAGATCGTTCTCCATCGCAAAAGCCAAAGACGGCGAGGATGGCAGCCGATTTGCATTCGAGCTGCTGGTTCACAGCCTGGGCCGTGACTGTGACGGTGATGAATTTTCAAGTTGTACCGTCAAGCGGGCCAGCAACCAAATCTTCAAGGTGCCAGAACCTACAGGGGCAGCGCAGAAGGCAGCGCTCCGGGTACTTAAGACCGCCATCAGTTGCAGTGTCACTTTAGGCAAGGCGGGTGTCTCTTTGCAAACACAATGCGTCAAGGTCGATGATGCTGTGGCTGCGGTTGCCGCCACGCTAACGACGGTTGAAGCCAACAAGCGAAACAATCGTTCCCGTAAGCTAATAACTGATCTGACAGGGCTTGGGCATTTGCTGTCGGGGCTTGATGGTGATGAAGCTTGGTTTTGGTTGCCATGAATCAAATAATCGTGTCCACCAATTCGCCCCCTTTAGGGGGCGTGGACATTGTGGACATCTGGGCCGCTATCCAAAAAATCCATAAATCTGCGTTTGGACATTGTGGACATTCACCATTCGCTCATACTTTGTAGAAAAGCAACGTCTTGGTGTATGGGTAAGACTGCCAACTTGGCCACGACATTTGCCGAACATCGCTACACAATTAACATTGCTCTTCCAAGATAAGGTTAACTGGTTAAATGTAACTTGAAGGCATTTAGGCGTTACGATTCAATTGTTTTAAGCATAATTTTTTCAAGTGCTTCCCGCGAAAAATACCTTATCAACAGTCTTTTTACCCATGTGCAAATCTGGTGCTAGGTAGATTCTTTTATTTTTGTCTTTAATCACTTCAAATAGGTCTATGACTCCATCTAAGCCGACTAAGCCAAAACATCGATTAGCCAAGGTTGTGCCGATGTTGATGACACTTTTCGTTTTTGGGTTTATCGCGGGAATAACACTTCCACTAAGTTCTTTTGCGAGCGAAATGTCTTACGGTCTGAGTGTCACTAACGGCTTTCGTAATCAAGCCAGAGTAGCGTATGTGAGCCCACCTCGGGAGACCAAACCGATGACCATGACAACGGGTGCCCCACCCGATGAGGCAAAACGGGTTTTGGACGAACTCTTTAGCCGCAACAACACAAAGGCGCTGCTTGTAGCCCGTGACTCGCAGATTCTTTACGAGCGATACAGCTTTGGAGTTGGAAAACGCAATACGCCGCTGGGTTATTCGATGTCAAAGAGTCTTACCGCACTTACTGTTGGGCGCGCCATCTGTGATGGTCACATCACCACCATCGATGACCCTGTTAAAAAGTATCTGCCCACGCTATCGGGAACGTCTTGGGGAGAGGCAAGCGTACGTGACGTTTTGCGAATGTCCAGCGGCGCATACCCAACTCTAATGCAGTTCAATGGCCATAAGAGTCGTGAACTTGAACAGAGCCTAGGTCCTGCGATCCACGAAGGAAGGATGCATTCTGACTTCAGCGATTTGATGAAGTCTGCTGACGAGCTAAGCCGCCCACCAGGTAGTGTTTTTAATTACAATAATTTTGACACTGTTGCCCTTGGATTGCTTGTTCAGGCAGCTACTGGTATGACTTTTCCTGCGTACTTCGAAAAGGCTATTTGGCATAACGTTGGTTCTGAATCTCGAGGTGCGTGGTTCATAAATACTAATGGGCAGACATCTACCTACAACGGTTTCAGTGCTTCCCCACATGACTGGATTCGCATTGGTGTCATGGTCCTGCGAGAACTTGGTAACCAAGAATCCTGCTTCGGAAAATTTCTTAAAGATGCCACTTCCACTCAGATCTCTTCAAATGGTCCAGCATCTTCATACGGATACCAAATTTGGGTACGCTGTGCTTCCGAGACTGATTTCTGCTTTGTGGGTTTCGGTGGCCAGTACTTGCTCTTCAACGTTGATACCAATACGGTTCTGTATCACCATGCCACTACTTTTTCTCCTGTAGTTTGGTCTACACCAAGAGTGATGGATAAACTGATCCCGGCTCTAGCTAGGCAGCTAAGCCAGTGAGTTGGGTCGATGTAGTTGTATACCTTCATTTTCTGCATGCCCCCCAAAAGGGCATAGAAGGAGTACCGTCCGTGGTTGGCCGCGACGCACCTGCAGCGGCACCGACTGGAGGCCTCCATGGTGTGAGGCGGTCCGATTGTGAGTTTTGCCGTGCGGGCGAAACGGGACCCAAAGAAAAGCGCAGGGATTATTCGAAGCGATAGCGTTGGTAGGGTTGCTGCTTGTACTTCGATGGGGTTACTGATAATATTTGCATTGGGCCCAGCACCCCGACCCCAAAACAAGGTAAATCGCTAATGCCGCTTCGCCACATCAAACACTTTTGCCGCGCGACTTGTCGCCGAAATGGCGAGCCTTGCAAGAATCCCGCATCCTGGGGCATGCCCGTTTGTCGCTACCACGGCGCGCGCAGCCCCGAGACCGTCAAGCGCGGCAAAGCTCACCCGCAGTTCAAATCAGGCGACTATTCGATCGCTGCCAAAGCTGCATATCGCGGTGCTTCAGCTCGCCTGCTTGAGCTTGAGGCAATCGGTTTCGCCTATAGTTTTATGGTCGGTAGCAGGACACGCGGCAGGCGGCAGAAATGAGTATGGGGTACCCCACATTTCGCAAATGATAAATGCCGCTCTAAAGAGTTGCATTAGAAATGACTGACTTAACAACCCTTTTACGTTTTTCCTCTACTATCCAAAGCTGCGCCGCGTGGATTCCGGATGTAGAAGACAAGGCGCTTGATTCAAGGTTACTAGGCCTCTTAAAAAAACGTGAAAATGCCGGATTTATGCAAATCCTGGATCAAATAACACTGGGTTTAAAAAAGCTTAAAGTACAGGTGAGCAGTCGAAATCCACCGATTATGAAGTCGCAAAACTTGCAGGGCTACTTTGATGCACTCATTGGCTTTAATGAGATGCTTTGGAAAATTTGCGCTAGACTGGATGATTAGAGCATTGGCCAGCCTATCAAATGACCTCATACTAAACTAGTTTTAATCCTTTAGAAAAACACAGAACAACGTGTGGCTTGGCTCAAACAAATTTACTAAATTAACTCCGGAGATTTGACTATGTTTGGGCTGTCTAAGCTTTTTGAAATTGACACTACGGATTCCACGAACCGCTCTTTAAGTTATTTGAACGGACTAGAGTCGTATGAAAAGTTAAAAGTTATCGCAAAGATTGAAATATTTTTAAAAATGGTAGCGGATGGGTCCCTTGCACAAAGTGAAGCATTCACAGCAGCAATGCAAGCCAAGAAAAGGTGCTATCTAGGCTTGCGACTAACCGATCATAAACATCCCGAATTTTCTATGTTGCAGCTTATTGAGGACGCATACATGACACTCAATAGTCATGCAAATAAAAATTTTCGTTCTGGTAAATATAGCGCAATTCAATTTACCAATTTCATGTTGGAAAATACGCAAGACAGAAAGGTCACAACATATTTGTTAACGGCCAGCGGGTTCAATCCAGTTCAGCAGCACCACAATTAGGATCTATTGCCGTATGGCAAATGTTAAACAACATACTTAAAACGCTAAGAAACATTGGTAAAAACTTAAATCGCTCTGCATTCATCGGAGATGTTTATTTATTCGAAAAGCGATAAGCAGAAAAAATCATATGCACTTGTTACTTTCAATTCTCGCCATTGCGTTTATTGTCTTTGGCATTGTTTTACTTTTTTCAAATCAGCGTGGAACACTGCTTGCTGCTGTTATTTGTATTGGCGCAGGCGTTTATTCCTATGACATTAGCTCTTTTATTCCACTCTTTGTCGGTTTCGGGCTACTTTGGGTATTACGACTACTAGGGATTGAAAAACGATAGGCAACAAATCCTGCAATTCATAACGTCCTCACCGTTGTCACAACGCTGATCTACTCACGCCCGGTAGCGTACAGGGCAAGTGCGGCACTCATCAATCAGTTCCGCAATCAAACGTTCAGCCAATCCAACACCGCTGTTACGGCAAGTTTTTATGGCCGCCCTGGCTTCATCAAGCTGGCCCAGCTCCCGGTACAACTCTGCAGTCTCTGAGGTGCTTGGGCTATTCGTTTCCCGCTGTACTTGAAGCAACAAGTCAAGCAATTTAGACATGTTTTCAATTTGCAAGGCAGAAGGGTCAAACGCTGGCGTTGTGAACGGTAACCTAACCGGTGGTGGTGGCGCTGGCATTTTCTTGAAAGCAAGTTTGTCTAAAAATTTCTTTACCTCTGATCTTTCGTCCAGATTGTCAGCTTTCGATTTGGCTGTCGCTATCTTTTCTTCCGTTTCACGCAGTGCGCTATAGGTCTCCCGATAGGGGCGGTTGAGGTATCGCCAATATTCACGCCTGGCGACCAATTGCACTGACCTATTTTCAGATTGGATAGCGTCGGGCAAGTCTTGTTCAGACAACCCCACTGCGTAAGGTATTTCTTCGGACACCGCAAGAGGCAATTTAATGGTCGCGGGCAATAAATAAAAGTTGCCGCATTGGCATTTGCGCAATCCCCCATCAGCAGCCGTCAACACTCTATCCTCGTAACCGTCAGTCCAGTAAAACCAGGCACTGCGATTCATTGAGCTGTATCGTGGCGTTTTNTACAAAGTACGGCAGCAGGGCGTNGCAATGTAATTACTACCGTTCACACTCGTCATAAAACTTCCATGCAAGGATTGTGGCTAGGCTTCACTCAAATCGGGGCGCTGAAAAAGAGGATCATCACCATTTAAAGTTTAACAAGGCTGAGATATTTTGATAGAGTTGAGTAGGTTTTTACAAAATACAGGTGTAGCTGCAAGGTACTCGTTCACCAGATTCGGGGGGTGGGGGGGTGGGTGGGGTCAGCACATTGTCGAAAATGATTG
>LV_Brine_h2_0102DRAFT_1000714_pt1 | contig 10783 bp, 15 predicted proteins | sample LakVidmifraction_3_FD_10600 | JGI IMG/M metagenome (IMG submission 10600)
CACCAGGAACAGTGGAGAAAAAGCATCGGACAATAGTTCTAAACCCCAAACCTATTATCAATTTACAAACAAGGCATAAGGCAATAGGACAATAAAAATATGGCATTTCCTAAACAGATAGTTGTGGGAAATTAAAACCTTTTCTAATCAAGGCGAAAGCCCGACAGGGTAACGCACTGGAAGCGAAAGCACCAGTAGAGACTAAACGAAAGGGAGTATCACTAGATACTATGCAATAGTCCGAACCATATTGATAAAGAAAGATATGGATTGAGGCAGAAATGCCCTCAACAACTTCATGAAGATTACAATTCACAATCTATTGAGGTAAGTAACAAAACAGACAACAACAGAAACATTAACTACACTAGCTAGTTACATCCCAGCACTTTGGGGAGACAAAGTAAACGAGTTCTTTAAATTAAAATTGATGGTAGCAGACTTCTTCGTAGACAGAAGTGATGAGTTGGCAAACGGTGGAAACATCCTTTACACTCCAACTACTACAGAAATGGCGGCTAATTCTAAAACTAACGCAACAGCAGTTACTTTGAACGCTCCAACTGACGCAAAGGTTACTTTGACAGTTGACCAGTGGTACGAAGTATCATTTGCAATAGAAGACAGAGAAGCAGCTCAAGTTAAACACTCATACTACCTACAAGAGAGATATGCAAAGAACGCAGGTTACACAATGGCTTCAAAGCTAGAAGTGGCAATCACTGAACTATTTGATAACTTCTCAACAACTGTAGGAAGTTCAACAGCAGCTCTAGCAGACTCTGACATCAGAGCAGCTATCTCAGCTCTTGAGGCAGTAGGAATCGACACATCAACAGATGTAGCGTTCTTCGTTTCACCAGCAGTATTCTGGAAGCAAGTACAAAATATCGACAAGTTCTCATTGGCAGTCAACTCACCAGTCAACGACCCAGTATCTAAGACACCAAGAGCGACTCTATACGGTATTCCAGTATTCGTTTCTAACAACATTCAGTTCATCTCAGGTTCTACAGGACGAGCAAACGCACTAGCACACAAGGATGCTATCCACTTTGCAACATCACCTCTAGGAATGGGTGGCTCAATGGCATCAAACACAGGTTCATCAATGACAGGTAAACATGGAGTAAGAGTTCAATCTCACTACGTTCCAGAATATCTTTCAACAATCACAACAGCAGATTTGCTTTACGGTGTAATTGAGAACCGAGACAACGCAGGTGTATTCATAAAAACACAGGCTTAATCTTGTTTTACAGTTATTAACTTAATTGTTTATGCTGGGGGTCGCTCCGAAAAGAGATTCCTCAGCATAATTTCGGAAACAATATGAACACGATAATTTCACCTAATATAAAAAAAACATCAGATAAAATAGATAGCAACGGAAACATAATAGACAGAAGTGGCAACATACTAAAGAAAAACGAACCAGAGTTTGTGCCTACGATTCAAGAGATACAAGCAGTGCAGACCAAACAGGAGGAAGCACCAAAGACAGATAAGATAGCCGAGATGATTAACGCAAAGGTATCAGAAGCAATAGAAAAGATTATCACAAAGAAAATAGAGGAAGCCTTAAAAAACTTATAACATGAAGATATTTTTTACTAACAGTTTCTTAGAAAGTTGTCACTATGTGAGAGCATTACTTCCTTTAAGGGAGTTAGGTGCTGACGGAGACAAGACTAGCCTAAGAACTACAATGGTTACAGAAGAACAACGAGCTAAGGGAGTTATGAACTCCGACATAGTGGTATTCCACAGACCTAATGACGACAGGAGTTTGGAAGTAGCCAAGATTCTCCGTTCACAGGGTAAGAAAATCGTCATGGATAATGACGACACTTATAAAGGTTTTGACCAGACTAAACTCGGTAAACTCTACCCAAAAATAGACAACGCAATAGACGACTTTGGAAAGTACGCAGACTTGATTACCAGCTCAACAGATTTTCTAGCCGAGGAGTATCGCAAGTTAAATCCTAACGTAGTAGTGCTTCCAAATTGCGTTGCACCAGAGGATTGGCCAGACGAGGATGAGATACTACGGAGTGAAGATAAAAAGGTCAGGATAGGGCTTGTAGGCTCTGTGGGGTGGCATAACGATGTCGCCCACGTTGTAGAGATACTAAGAGAATTAAGTAAACGAGAGGATATACAACTTGTGCTATTCTGTTTACCTATCAAAGACGAAACTACAGCTCAGAGTGTGCAGAAAATGTATGAAGAAGAATATAAGTTTTGGGATGGTTTAAAAGTAGAGTGGCAACACTTTGTTAATATACGAGAATACATACCTACCCTAAACGGATTGGAGTTAGATATTATGATAATTCCACGTTCAGACGATTACTTTAATCATTGCAAATCCAATTTAAAGTTCTTAGAAGCGTCTATGCTAGAGATACCTGTAATTGCACAAGGCTTTGAAGACGGCAAGAGTCCATACCAAGACCCAGAAGACGCAAAACACATGACTGTTGTATTGGACAACTCAAAGTGGATAGAGGAGATAGATAAACTGGTAACCGATAAGGAACTAAGGCGAGAAATGGGTCGAAAGGCTAGAGAATATGTAATAGGTCGCTACTCAATAGATAAAAATATACACTTATGGGAACAAGCATACCAGACATTACTGTCGTAATACCTTGCAGGGTTGGTGAAAGTGCTGACATTACACTTAATTCACTTGCTAACCAGACTTACAAAGGCTTTAAGGTGGTTGTAGTCCATGACACAGACAGTAAAGGTGCTCCTTGGGCAAGAAACGAAGGCTTTAAACAGTGTGATACACCATTTGTCCTATTTAGCGACAATGATATTGACTGGAAACCCCACGCACTAGAGACAATGCGTAATGTCATGGAAAGATTCCCTGACAAGGCTTACACTTACGGTAGATTTATGGTTGGGCCAGTGCTAATGGGACACAGACTCTTTGACCCAGCAAGGCTAGTGGGTGGGAACTATGTCACTACAATGTCACTACTTCGTTCTGCTGACTTTCACGGCTTTGACGAGTCTTTGAAACGACTTCAGGATTGGGATTTATGGCTGACGCTACTGGTAAAGTATAAAAAGCGAGGTGTGTACTGTAATGACTTTATATTCACAACGGAAGTAAGAGAAGGGTTGACACTAGGCAACCCTGTTAGTGAGTGGGAGGCACGACAGATTATCCTAAAGAAACACGGACTACCATATGATGAGTTTGAGAAAAGACAATGAAACTATTTATTTCACCACATAACGATGACGAGGTTTTGTTCGGTGCTTTTACCCTAATGAGAGAAAAGCCTTTGGTTGTTTTGGTTACTGATTCCTTTATCCAACCTAATCGTGGGGAGAAAGGGTGCGATGCCGAGACTAGACGAAAAGAAACCATTGAAGCCTGTAAGATACTAGGTTGCCCTGTTATCTTTCTAGGGTTGAGAGACGACACCTTAAACGAAGATGAGTTGCTTATGTCACTTGCTAGGTTTACAGGATTTGAAAAGGTCTACACTCCATCTTTGCAAGGCGGTAACAAACAGCACGACATGGTTAATCGTGTAACGCATAAACTATTTGATAATGTAGTGGAGTACACAACCTACACACCGACAGAACTTCACACCACAGGAAGTATTGAGGTTAAGCCAACAGAAGAAGAAGTGGATTTGAAGATTAAACTGTTCAAGTGTTATCAAAGTCAGTTGAATCTAAACACTACACGACCCCATTTTCAAGCCGTGATGGGTAAGAGCGAATACTATGTATAAAAAGATATTTATAATGCCATACTTTGGTGAGTTGCCTGATTGGTATGATAAGTTCACTGTGCCAGAAGGCTACGACATACTGTTAGACCAAGACCTTGAAGGATTTAAGAAACGAGTGAAAGAAAAGTTAGGGATAGAATATACTGGGCTGGTTGGAACTGGAAAGCCCTGGGATATGAGAGGAGCATTAGGTTTACTCTATGAAGAAGAAATAAAAGGCTATGACTTCTGGGGACACACAGATTTTGATGTCGTATTTGGTGATGTAGATAAATGGGTGACAGACGAGTTCCTTTCACAACTAGACGTTCACTCAAATCACAACACCTATATTTGTGGTTGCTGGTCGCTATTCCGTAACTGCAAAGAAGTAAATAATTTGTTTCTAAAGTCACCTGTCTGGAAAGAAATGATGAGTTATCCACAACCCAATGGTTGGATAGAAAAGGAGTTTAGTGTATTATTAGAACAATCAGGACTACGTTACAAATATACATTCTGGCAAGGGAATCCTTGGACAGATACTCCGAACTTGGTGAAGATTGGCAACAAGTTGTATCAAGACAGAGAAGAAATTATGATGTTTCATTTTAGAAGAAGCAAAAAATGGCCTATCCAATAAAACAGAATCCATATAACTGTGTCATAGACTTTGAAGAAAGAATAGCTGAGTGGGCTGGAAGTAAATACGCTGTGGCTGTTGAAAGTGGGACTGCTGCGATATTCCTATCTCTAATGTACTGCAAACCAAAAGAGGTGAGTATACCTAAACACACTTACCCATCTGTGCCTTGCTCAATAATACATTGTGGGGCTAAAGTTATTTTCCATAACGAGAAATGGGAAGGAATCTACCAGTTAGAAGGAACTCCTATCTTTGATTGTGCTTTACGATTTCAGAAAGGAATGTACAAGGGTGGTATGCAATGCCTATCCTTCCACATAAAGAAACATCTCCCAATAGGCAGAGGTGGTATGATACTAACAGACGACAAAGAAGCCTACGAGTGGTTTAAGAAGGCTAGATTTGACGGTAGAGACCCTGTTCCTTTGTTAGAGGACAACTTTACTCAACTAGGTTGGAATCTCTATATGGAGCCAAGCCAAGCGGCTAGGGGTATCCAGTTATTTGAGACAGTACGGAACAAAATACTACCAGACTTAAAAGTAGAAGAACAAGGTTATCCAGACCTTAGCCTTTATCCAATATACACACAATGAGATACCGAAAAGCCACAATGTCAGATGCCGACAATTTATTGAAGTGGAAGAATCAAGCAGACACACGAAAGTATGCGATTAAAACACACAAAAAGATAAGCAAAAAAGACCACCTTAAATGGTTAGAGAAGAACTTACTAGGCAACTGGATTATCCATAGTGATTTCGGGACTGTTAGACTGGTTGATAACGAGATAGCCATAAGAGTTGCAACTGTCGCACAAGGAAAAGGTGTTGGTCGTGAAGCAATCAATCACTTTAAGAAACGAGGGATGACCGCCAAGATAGTAGTTGGGAACGTAGCTTCCTTGCGGTTGTTTATTAACTGTGGATTTAAACCGATTAAATATGAAAAAGGATACTACATCTTCCAGTATTAAAGCGTATCTGGTGGGCTACCCAGTCTCACAAGATATAGTACCAGCAAGCAGGTATCTTGTTGAAAAGTATTTGCCTTTCGAGACAACTTTTATAAACTATGAAGGCAACGTTAAATCGTGGAGTGCGTTTATGGCAGACTACTTTCGCCAACTAGACGATGAGTATGTAATCTTTGCACTAGACGACTATTTAATTTCACACCCACTAGACGAGAGAGCCTTTGCCTACGCACTCAACTCCGTAGACGAGCAAACTGTGTGCATAAAACTATGTGATTGCTCGGAAAAAGACCACCAAGACTATCCTGTCACTACGCAATGGTGTTTATGGAACAGAGAATACTTAATATCCATACTAGATAGAACAGGAGACCCTTGGAGTTTTGAAATGACTGGCTCCAACCTACACAAGGAAGGTGGGAAAGTTTCATTAAATATTCCTTGCATAAGGTACGACCCACACTCCTGTTTGTCTAGTCGGTGGGTGGGAGTAAAAGTAGACGGATTAAAAGAAGAAGACATAAATTATATAGAAAAAAATGAACTTATCAAAAACATATCTAGTAACGGGGGGGAGTGGGTTTTTAGGGGTTGAGTTGATTAAGCGACTAGTGGAGCAAGGCTTTAACCTGCGGGCAGTAGCACGAAACGAAGGACAACTTATTAACCTAAAAGAACAGTTCCCTACTGTAGAGATTTTAACTGGGGATATTTCAGACGATTTCACTGCAAAGAAAGCCTGTGTCGGAGTGGCAGGGGTGTTTCATTTAGCGGCATATAAACACGTTGGATTAGCGGAAGATAACGTTAAACAGTGTGTTGATAGTAATGTGATTGGTACTTTGAACATCCTCCAACATAGTCAACACTGCGATTTTGTTATCGGTATCTCCACCGACAAGGCGGCACAGGTAAAAGGAATCTACGGGGCAACAAAGTTAATCCAAGAAGGTTTATTTAGAGAGTATGAAAAGGTTAATCGTGAAACAAAGTACAGGACTGTTCGTTATGGTAATGTACTTTACAGCACAGGTTCTGTCCTTTGTAAATGGAAAGATAAATTACCTAGAGGGGAAGAAATAATCATAACAGACCCCGAGGCTACTCGTTTCTACTGGACAGTGGAACAAGCAGTTGATTTAATATTTGATTGTCTAAAAAATGCCAAGGACTCCACACCCCACCACTTTCCAATGAAAGCAATTCGCATGGCGGACTTACTTGAGTGCATGATGGAGAAATATGGGCAAGCACCTGTTAAGGTCATAGGATTACAGAAGGGCGAGAATATGCACGAAATCATTGTGGATAATGGCACAGATTCTTCTTCCGCACCTCGTTATTCTAAGGAAGAAATAATGCAACTTATATGAAAGTAACAGCCATACTAATCACAAAACATAAGGAGTATCCTATCAAATTAGAAGGCTTTGACGAAGTTATCATAGTTACAGAGTGTCCGAATATCTACACCAGATACTTAACAGCTATGAAGGCTAAGAACGACATAATCTATGTGCAGGATGATGACTGTATTGTGGACTACAAGGAGTTATTCAAACACTATGACGGTAGGCTAACCAACTCAATGACAGAACACCACCTTAATCAGTATAAGGATAGTGGGGTTAGTTTAGTCGGTTGGGGGTGTTTCTTTCCAAAGTCTATGCTCTCGGTGTTTGATAAGTATATTGCAAAGTATGGTCCAGACGATTTTCACCTTAAAAGAGAAGCCGACCGTATATTTACTTATATGAATCAACCCCACAACTCAATCGTTATGCCACACCAAGACCTTGAACAGACACCAGACAGGATGTCGTTCGAGCCAAAGCATTACCAATGGGCTAGGGAGGCAACTGTAAAGTGTAGAATTATTAAATAATTGTGTTATAATATATATATGTACCCAAAAACAATAGTTATCAAGAACGAGAAATTACTAAAGTTACTAAAAGAAAAAGAGCATTTTATAATGGTTGGTCGTGGTGTTTCAGATGAAATAGAAGTGTTAGAAATCCAGATGAACGAAGTGGATGAGCAAATCCAAGTAGCCGAAAAGGAAGTTGATACAAAAGACATATCTGACAAGGCGGAAGAACTAACTAAGCAACTCACAGCTCTAGTAGAACAAATGGATGGTCTAAAGAAGGAACGATATGAGCGAGTAAAAGCAGTCGTATCGCAGGATTTGATAACCAAGTATGAGAACCTAGAGAAAGAGAAAGGAAACAAAGAAACAGAACGCAACAAACTAGCATTAAAAGCCCAGCAGAAAATGGATAAGATTATTCCACTTACTCAAAAGGAAATGAAACCATTTTTAGAGGATAAATACGAAGACTATGACACTATCCGAATAGAAGCAGGAGAAATAGTAGGCACAATCTTCAACCACCTAGAAGACTTCAAGACTACATTTGACAAAAAAGTTGCTAAGAAGTAGTTATTGTAGTAAAATTATATAAACGACCACAGAAGTACTGGGTTAAGTTAATCACTTAATCTAGTAAAATGACAATATCAGACATAGTAAACAAAACATACTTCTATACCAAGACAAACTCCACTTCTTTTAGTGCTGCGAATATGCTCATTTTGATAAATGACGCATATAACCGAGTAGCTTCTTTAATCATGCAAGTAGACGGTAGGTGGATTTGGGACGATACCAACAACACTGACTTTCCAATCGGCACTACCAACCTTGTAACGACAGTAGGTGCAGAACAACAAGATTACTCTCTAGCGGTAACCTATATTGCTATTAACCGAGTAGAAGTTAAAGACTCCGCAGGTAACTTTCAGGAACTACAACCGATTGACCAGTACGACATAAAAGCAATGGCTCTAAGTGAGTTTATGAAGTCCGCAGGTATGCCACAATTCTACGACAAGATAGGTTCGTCAATTTTTCTGTACCCAAAACCTTTAGCGACAGCCGTCACTGCCACAGCAGGACTAAAAGTTTTTTTCCAAAGACCGCCAGCACTTTACACATCAGCAGAAGTGACTACTGGAACAAAAACACCAGGCTTCAATTCTCTTTACCACGACATCATCCCACTATGGGTTTCTTACGACTACGCATTGGCCAATGGACTACCAAACGCTAACCAGTTGTTCGCAGAGATTCAACGCAAAGAGGAAGCACTTGTTTCAGATTACGAAATGAGAAGTAAAGACGAAGGATTAAAAATGAGAACAGCTTATCACTCATCACGCTAAACATGATAGGAAAAAACACAATCATTATTGATATGCAGGAAATTGCTACAAGAGGTATGTCCTCTAGTGGTAATATTTCTGATGGTGCTTTTTCCGATGAAACAAGTGCAATCAACCCTCTAATAGAGCAAGGTGTTCTTTATGCACCACCAACCCCAGTTGACGCTGATACAGACACACGACTCACGGGCGGGATAATTGCTAGTAGTCCTGATATGAACGTTCTATCACCAACTAATAGGCTTATAGTAGCCGACAACGGAACTGCTTACAGATATAATGGAACTAAACTAACTGCTGCGGCGATTAACTTAACTGTTTCTGAAACTTGGACAAAGGGACTAACAGACATAATCATCTTTGAAGGTGAAGCCTATGTCTCTAGTAGAGCAAAACTAACACGATGGCAAGACAATAATACAATAGACGCAGGTGCTTCATGGCCTTACTCTTTTTCTTCTGGGACTTCACCCCATGCAGGTTTGGTTTATGAAAAGAGTATGTACTGGTCAGATAAAAATGTACTACTAAAACAAGACACAGTAGGCGATGGAGTTGCACCCACTACAGTCCTGACACTATCCGCAGACCAAGTAATTACAGCTTTAGGAATAGACCCTGGAAGCGGTAGAATGCTCATAGCGACTTCTACGGCACTTGATGTTAGTAACACCCTAGCAAAGGTCAACCGACTAAGTTGGTACGATGGAAACTCCACTAAACCAGACAAAGTAGTTATAATTGAGGATATGATTACAGCTTTCCACACAGTTGGNGGGACTNTCTTTGTAGGATACGGACAAAACTTGGGCTATATAAATGGTTCAGGTATTTCGTTTCTTAGAAAGCTTAAAAATGTNTCTTTAAACAACGAACAGCTCCCATATAAACACAACATGGCGAGCAATAACAATATCCTGTATGTGCTAGACGGACTGCAGGTTCTNGCATACGGNGAAGTAATCACTGGCAGAAAAATATTCTGGTATGCTTTTAAAAACAATGCTAACGCTAACAAACCAACCGCATTATTCTTTGTAGGTTCTAATAAGTTAGGAATAGCTTATGCTACTACTAAATTTGTAACAATAGACATAGCGTCTTCCGCCATTGATGGTTTCGGAACTACTTTTGTATCCAATGTTTACAACTTTCCTAGACCAATATTTCTAAGGAGTGCTTATATGGAGTTTACTACTGCAATAGCTGACGCTGATGCAAACAGAGTACTTGCTTACAAAACACAGGCTAGGGGAACAGGATTTCAATCGCTAACACCAACAACCAATTCTTCTGGTGGTGCTGTTTACGAACTAGATAACATAATAGGTTTTGAAAACAACAAATGTAACTCAGTCCAGTTTAGATACAAGAGCTTTAGCTCAGTTAATGGGCTTCGTAGGATTAGAATAAGTTATGATGTTGCCGAATAATATGGAAAACAACGAACTAACATTTAGAATAGAGAAGCTGGAAAGAGATATGCTTGAGCATAATCATACAGGACACATGACTCAACGCATTGATATAGAAGACTTATTCGGAAAGTTTGAGGTTGTTTCTGTCGCACCACTAGGGAAGCCCTCCACATTTTCGCAACAGNTAAAGATATACACAAACGGAGCGACTTACAGACTTTANTGGTACGACACCACAGCGGGAGTTTGGCATTACGTCACAGCAACAGCTTAATTTATGTTATAATTATAATACAATGAATCCAACACAAGAACAATTAAACGCAAGAATACTTTCAACAGGAATACAACCTGCTCCTCAAGTCCCGACTACTATTAACGCAGGCAGTCTTGGGCAGACTCCAGGGTTAAACCTTGCACCAACCACACCAACCCCTCCTCCAACACTTCCAATACTAGACGCACCAGGACAACTGTCTTCTTTTGAAAACAAAGTAAACACCGCAGGTAACANAGATGTNGCACTTAACGATGCTATATCAACAGCAACTTCACCTTTTCAANAACAANTAAGTGATGTCAACTCTCAAATAGGAGCTTTAAATGCTAGAGCAATCCAAAATCAAGAAAGAGCTATGCAAACTGGAGAAACGCTAGGCTTTGCCACAAGAGAAGCACAGAACATTGCTAGAACAGACGCTATCCAAGGATTATTCCTAAAATCTCAAGCAGACGCACTACAAGGCAACATTACTTCAGCTGAATC
>LV_Brine_h2_0102DRAFT_1000720_pt1 | contig 10701 bp, 22 predicted proteins | sample LakVidmifraction_3_FD_10600 | JGI IMG/M metagenome (IMG submission 10600)
TCCAAATATAGTTTTGTCTTGTTTGCCCTCAATAAATTCTGTATCCAAAAAATATTTTGCCATAATACTGTTTTTATAAGTTATTATATTTAACCATGTTTTAAGCGTTTATCTATTTTAATTGGTATACTATTACCACTTTTTTGTTTAAGAGGATGAAACCCTATCTATTTTAACCTTTCAAGAGCATTTTTTAATTGCTTCTCATACCACTGAGCATATTCTAGAGAGGTCATGTCCTCTTCCATCTCACACTCTTGCAAAAAGAATGTCTGGTGACCTATGGTGAACCCCACTTGATGTCCCATAAAGGTCTTTCTTATTTTTGTTGTTGCTTTCATAATTTATTATCAAACACACATTTACCTTGTTCATTCATCTCATATAACTCCTTCCTAAAGCTGGTAAATTGCTCTCCATAAAGGTGTGGTGCGCCGTGCTTCAAACACTTTTCGGGGTACATGTACAGTATGTTTGCGATATCTTTTATAGAGCTATCATGCATTAAACCTCCCGTAAACCAGTAAGCATAGCTTTGCATTTGACCCCCTATAAATTTTGCATGTTCCCTCTCTATTTTTTGCGTTACCCCTGAAATGTTCGACAACCATCTAATAAATTTTTTCATACTCTCGTTTTTATTTAAGACAAATATACAACAAAAGAGCCCAACAAATTAATGAAGGGCTCTTTTTTAACATAAAAATTAACTAACATAAAATCATATAAGGTTCCAGTTGACGGTCATAAGGTAATGTCTGTCATCTAGAAACATGCTAACCGTCCCGTCACCGCTTATGGCTGGTATAGCCTTTATCCGCTCTTTGGTCTGTTTAACGTTGAAGGTAGGGTCGAATTTAAGGCACCTCTTTATCAGGCACTCGTCTATCATCAGCATTTGTCCCTCACTTATATCCACCTCTACTTTTTTATCCAAGAGAGATTATATTATTTGTCCTGAGTAGCATTGACGCCACCGAGTGTCCATTTATAAAGGCTACCTTGCTAACTTCCAAAGGATCTATGACACCCTGCTCGAACATGTCACAGTAGATGTCCTCTTTAAAGTCGTACCCACTTGAAACTTCCTCTCCTAGACCGATCATTATAATGTCGGCGTTCTTCTCTGCATTCTGCGCTATTGTCCTAAAGGGTTGTTCAAGGGCACGTTTCATGACCTCGTATCCCAGTTCCTCATCTCTACTATTAAGTTTTACGTCTGCCTTTTCCAACATTTTTTTGGCCTTTAGAAATATAATGCCCCCTCCAGGGAGTACCCCACTTTTAAAGGCAGCTCTTGTGGCATTTATTGCGTCATCTAACCTGTCCTTCATCTCTGTCAGTTGAGCGTCCGTGCTTGCCCCAGCCTTTATCACTGCTATCCCATCAGTGAGCCTTGCCTTGCGCTCTTCCAGTTTTTCCTTCTCTGTGGGATATTCGTAAACTTTTAACCCTTCCTCGATATTCTCTAACCTCTTCTGAAATCTATCTTTATCTTTTTTACCTTCTATGATCGTGGTGGCCCCCATGGTTATTATTGCTCTTTTGGCAGAGCCAAGGTGATGTGCTGCATCTTCCCACCCAAAACTTGAATTCTCGGATAATACGTCTGCTCCCGTAAGTGCTGCTAGATCCTCTAGGGTCTCATACCGTAAGTTTCCAAACTCTGGAGTCTTTACGCAGGCAATTTTAATAGGTATTTCTGGGTTCCTGTTGTTTGCCACTACCATTGCTAAAGCGGAATCGGTAATTTCTGGTACCACCAAAAGTATGTTCTTTCTTTTCTCTATTGCGTATTCCAATACCCCTATTAGATCTTTAAAATAGTTTACGTCCTTATCACTCAGTAGTATTAGGGGTTCTGAAAGTATGGTTTCATTTCTATCTGTCTGATTTATAAGGTAGGGTGACATGAGCCCCTGTTCAAACTGTGCTCCCTCTATCATTTCCACTTTGGTCTGATAAGTATTTGAGTTCTCCACGGTTATCATACCGTTAGGTCCCAGCTTATAAAAGGTCTCGCCTATGATTTTACCTAGCTCTTTATCGTTGTTGCAAGAGACAGAAGCAATGTCTACGAGCTGCTCTTCAGACGTCACCAAAACTTTGCTACTCTCTAAAAATTCTATAACCTTATCAGCTGCCTTTTTAAGCCCACTTGCAATGTCGTATTGACTTCTTCCTGATTCAATCTCTTTTATAGCCTCGTTATATATGTACTGCATAAAGACAGTCGAAGTTGTGGTCCCATCCTTTACCTTATCTAATGTTTTATTGGCAGCCTGCTTGATAATATCGTAAGCCGTTGCCATGATAGGGTCTCTAAATGGGATGTTGTCTGCCACAGAAACACCGTCCTTGGTAATAACCACCCCCTCAATACCCCTGTTTATCATCACGTAAGAACCTTTTGGACCAAGAGTTGATTTAACCACGTTGCCCAGAATGTTCACCGTTTCTTTTATTGCCTTTCTTGACTCTTCCTTTTCTGCTACTACCTTATTTATTTTGCTCATCGTTTTTGTTTAGAGTACTGATAATATTTCCCCGTGATTCATTAAATAGTATTTGCCTTCCGATCCGTCCCTCCAAGTAAGTTCAAAAGGCACTGCTTTGTTGTGAGGTAATAAAAGTATTTCATCTCCTTCACTATATTTGGTGGTCAGATTATCTGCCACCTGAACTACTACTCCAATCTTTCCGCTGTGCTCGTCCTTCTCTTTTTCGGATGTGAGAAGCCCNCTCTTTGTCTTTGACTCTTTCTTCTCCTCTTTATAAGTTATCCAGATATGGTCTTGCTTGACCGATTTTACTATGTTTGCCATTTACTAGTTTTTAATTTACAGATTCGTAAGTTAAGTTAAAAATATCAGTTTTACAAGGATAAATCTCCCCGCTTACACCTGTAATAAGCATATCCTTTGGTGTCATATTATGTATACCTTCTAAGGTTGGTATTAGATAGCACTCATCATTTTCGTGAGTTATAGCATACCCCTCGTAATCAAAGCTCCAAGGCATTCCGTTATTTAAATGTTCGGGTTTTACTTCTGTCTTTCCGTATTCTATAAACTCATCGAAGGTAATTGCTTCAATTACTACGGGTTTTTTTCTAAATTTTGCCATTTGTTTATTTTAATATGCTGTACTCTTGATTTGTCAGCTCATTATGTTTAGTTATCATCTTTTGTAAGTGGTCACACACTTTATACTCCTCTTTAAGTTCAAAGTAGTTTATAAGGTGATAGACCGTCTCAATGTCATAGTCAAAAACCAGCTTATGAAAATTATTGCTTTTAAGATAGGTGCATATTTGAGTTACACAATTGGAGAAGTACCTATTGTCCAACCCTTTAAGGTAAGTTAGTAATTCTCCGTTGTTAACTTCAATATTCATCTTCCTCATAATAATCCTGTTCCTCATCGAAGTCTATAAATAGAGAGCTGTTTAACTTTTCAGCCTCGTTTAGCTCCTCGTAAGCTTTCGTAAATGCTTTCTTATCTGTGCCCCAGTTCCCTGTCATAGAGGGAAATACCTCTTTTAGGGAACTTGTGGACAATAGCATTTCGTAATGGTTCTTTACTTGCATACCTTAAGATTGTTTATTCTGTTACCAGAGTTGGCTGTTTAACTTTTTCTGGTTCTTCGACACTCCCTTTTCCAGCGTCTACATTTTGTACGTGAATATCATTGAACATTTTTAATAGTTCAAGAGCTGCTATGGAAATGGGATCTAAAACCTCTTTATAGGATTGCTTTGTTTTTTCTAGGTCACGATCTTGATAATAATCCTCTTCTTTATAACCTTTAGGTTTATTGTTGGAGTCGAGTTTGGCGTGAGTTTTCTTGTCGTACTTGGAATATCTCGTGTCGGCCTTGGTAGAGGAATGTTCTTGAAACACTGCCCCAACAAACTGATTGATAGCGCTAAGTTGAGCCCACTTGATGATCATATCATCTTGAGAATCAAAAGTATATTTTGAGTAATCTTTAACTTCTTCTTTCTTTGACATTTTAATTGTTTAGTTTGTTATATAAATTTTTATGTTAACTTACTTATTACCAGTTAATTGCTAAAATGGAAGGTCGTCGTGATATTGCTCATCATCTAACCCAGCAGGCTCAAATGCTTCTTGCGGGGTTATGGTAGGGACAGCTTTAGACGTTTGTGCTGCTGGTTTTGTAGGTGTAACATCACCACCAAATTTAGCTTCAATCTCGTTTATCTTGTTGTAAAAAAATACCGTCTGAGGCTTCCAGTTCCACTCAATGCCTCCCATACCATCATCCTCTTTAGTTGGGGAAGGTATCTCTTTGTAATCGATATATCCCGTAGATTCACTTTTACCATCATTTTTTTTGATGTTGTCATAGTTGACGTAGATATTCAAGTTTTCTCTTTCATCGCCTTTTTTGGTAGTATAATTACTTGTTCTTACCGTCATGGTAACAGTCTCTCCAACTTTGTAACCGTTGAAAGCAGATACTAAAGCTTTTACCTCGTCCGTGTAGCCGCCCTTGTTCTTAAGGGATACAGAGATTTTGTTTGTATCTGACCCATCTTCCAAAGATACCTCTAAAAATTGAAGTTTACGTCCTTGGTATTCTACCTCTTTCGTGGTGAACTCTTTGGGTGTGCCCTGCACGGTGTCAAAATATTTGTGGTAGGTTTTTTTTACGGGAGTACCATACTCTACTTCCACATAACCTTCTGTGGGCTGCTTCTCTTTTAAGTAGAACTTCGAGTTCTTTTTTGAAATGCTGAAATTGTTGTAAGCCATTTTTAGTTTTTATTTGTTAATTAATTTTTCTATTTCCTCTATTGTGTCGGTGACAAGCATTGATTCGCCACTGTGATAAACTGCAACTACATAATCTGAATCTTCTTCCTCAAAGAATTCCACCTTATCTGTATTTACCAAAGCTTTTTTGAAGGTATCAACGTAGTCGTTGTCTGTTAATATTATCTGTACACCATTTTCATTATCCTCTATATGTCTAGGTACTGGGAGACCCAGGTTCTTGTAGTATTCTGATCCTTGATCTTCTTCATCTAACCTGCCACTTTTTCTATCAAACATTTCGACAGCTTTTTTCTCGGCATCTTTCATTCTCCTTTGAGCATCATCTGTGAGCTCTCTAACTTTACTTGTAAGTCTTATGTACATATTTCGGGATTATATTAAAGCACAAATATAGGTTATTTATTCCTTTCCGCCAAATATTTATGGGAAAATTCTTTAATATTTAAGCTATTTTCTTCTATCCAAAGTTCTGTCTCTGCCATGGCGTTCCATAGCTTTAAAAATTGATGGGGTAACCCGCTCTCAACATCTTCTTTATCTCTTTCCATATTATGTCTAGCTCCAGCGTCAGCATAAGTCTGGCTTCCACCTTTTACCCTTTTGAAATTCAGGTAATCAATGTCTTGTGGATATTTTGTGTGCCCGTAAAAGGTACATAAAGCTAAAGCCTGAATCGACTTGGGAAACTGAGTTGTAAGAACCTTATCTAGGGGTAGTTTATTTTTGTTGTGTTTTACTCCTAACTCATTTACAGATTCTCTCTTTATTTTTACGCACTCATCTATATAATCTTTAAATGGTTTGTCTTGATCTATCTCTTCTTTTTTTGAACTTACTTTTACATTTCCGTGTGAAATACTATTGTTATTCTTATAGTGTTCATCCCATTGCTTTCTCCATCCCCCCAATAACTTTTCTACAGATGCAGTAAAATTATCCTCCGTGGTATTAGTTGTCCAGTCTTTCATAGGCTTTCTTTTCATTATTTCTCTTCTAAAAACTTAATTATGTCGGTCAATACAGCATTTCTATGATTATTTGTTAGTTCATTAAACCCAACTAGACCACTATCTTTTAGGGTCATCACTCTATCGATACAGCTATTCTTACCTATACTTTTATCTATCTGCTCTTTTGAGCCACAGAATATAAGTTTACTATCCTTGCCCAGACGAGTAATCATTGTCCTAAAATCTACATAGTTCATATCAGTGAACTCATCTACAATTACGACAGACTCTTTATACGTTATACCTTTCGCAAAATCAATAGGTAATATCTCTATAGTGCCATCTTCTATCATTTTTTCTGTCTTGTCCTTACCTTGACAAATATTAAAATTGTGTACTATAGGGTGTATCCAAGGCTGCATTTTCAAAATCATTTCTCCAGGCAAAAAGCCAAGCGAATTTTTAACGATAGGACGAGATATTACAATATGATTGAACTCTCTTTTATTATAAGAGTTTAAAGCTAGCACCGTTGCTGTTAAAGTCTTTCCAACCCCAAAATCACCTAATATAAAATTTACGTCAAAATCATAGAAATCTTTTGATACTTGCTGCTGTTGCTCATCTAGGCTTACACTTAACTTAGGTACTGACTTAGGGACTCGTTTTGCTTTGTTCTCTCTGTTTGACATCTAAATTGTTTTTAGTTTATATTCAAATATACTGATTATTCTTTTAATACCCCTACCATTTCCAATATTTCTTTTAGCTTTGATTTATTTTTTACCCAACCGTAGAATAAAGTTTCAAAACCATACCCCTGAGTTACCAATATTAATTTACCTCTTGTACCTTCCCCTAATATTTCAATTTGGTATTCATCTTTTATAAAATCACTATCCCCAGAATCTTGTTCAAACCCAAAACTTTCTATGTCAAAATTATCAAGGTATTTAACTCTACATACTGTATACCCATCAAAAACTTGAAACAAATCAATCTTATCCTTTATTACTCTCTTAACCCATTTTGTTACTTTCTCTCGTATAGCCTTATTACCTTCTTCATACTCGAGCCCTATGAAAAATTCCTTTTCTTTTGGCGGGTAATATTTTTTACTTTCCATGTTTGTTATCTAATTTCTGTTTTATCATTTCCTCTCCCACTTGATATGGCATCCCAGTTGTTAGGCTTATCCACTGATAAAAATGCTGCTTAAACTGTTGCGGGTATCTTAATACCCCTTCATGCTCGTTATAGTATTTGAACAGGAACTCTGGATCTTCCCTTATCTGGTTATACCTATCTTTTGTCATTATGTTAAATATCTTTATTTAAGTGTTTTTTATATATTCTGGCCGACACCCAAAAGTTAAAGCATTTATCATCTAGTAGTGCGTTAGAGCATATTATTTCAGCAGTCTCAGAGTAGGTCATTTCAGCTTTAGAAAAACAGTACTTGATTATCTCTTTTTCATATTTTACACTTTTCTTTAATACCTCATTAAGTGCTTTGGAACTGCCAGTATATTTTTTCCAAGCACTTTCCACTTCTACATATTTAAAGGTCTTTCTGGTGTTCTCTGGTAGTTCCTTCTCTTTTTTTGTCAGCCTTTTTTTACGTTTGCTATTTACTGTCTTGCGCCCTATATAATATGTTTCGCTCCCGTCAAGTAAGTAGATTTTGTAAATTACACCCAGAACTCCCGCTGGCATATCATCTAAATTCAGTATCTCTTTTCCTTGATAAGTCCAGTTTACTTGTCTCTTAGGCATCCAGTATCTTTTTAAGTTCAAAGTCAACAGCCTCTTTTACTTCTTTGTATACTTCTGGATTTTCTACAAAATAATCTCTTAGCTTGATACGTCCTTGTACCAAACTTTCACCTTGGTATTTTACCCAAGACCCTGCCATCTTAAATATACCAAAAGAAAAGGCTGCTGCTGCTACATCATTTTCTATAACATAACCTTCGCCATAGATAAAGTCTATTTTAATGGATCGATCTACCTTACCCACTTTATTCTTGGTACATTTTATACGCACTAGTTTACCATTGATCTCTTCTTTACCATCTCCTCCCAAAACAAATTCATCCTTACCGACAGCTTCTTTTATCTTAGAGGAAGAAAAAAGTTCCAAGGTCAAAGAGCTGTTATGATGAAGTGATCTTCCACCTGGTACTACTGTATCTGGAGAATACTTGTTTGATTTGTTCATGTTATCCCTTACTTGAGAAAGTATTATCAGGGTGGTATCATGTTGGTTGCATAATCCTACCAAAATCGGAAGTTGACTTGACAGAACAAGTGCCCTATTAGCCATTGTTCTGTCTCCTGCCCCTTTTGTTAGCTGTTCATTTGAGGCAGAATTGTTAATAGAATCTACGATTATAACATCATAATTAGGTATTTGTGCCCTGATTATATCACACATAATTTCCGTGGTTTCTGGAAGTACATGATCAAATTTTGAAGGGTCTGCCCCTAAAAGTTCCAAGTAGTTACTGGTTAAAGTTCCCTCGGTATCGTTATAGAGTATTTTATTTCCAAGAGACTCTGCAATCTGTATTGTTAGACTGGATTTTCCAGAAGAAGGTTCTCCGGCAATAAGTATAACCCTACCTTTTGGTATTCCTCCATCTGTAAGGTAATCTAGGCTTGGTCTTTTGGTACTTACTTTTTTAGGGTATCTTGGGTTAGCGCCTAAGTTTACGATTCCTCCGTTTGCATATAAATTATTAAATGATTCCAAAGCTTCTGATATTTCCTGTTTTGCCATGTTTATTTTGTTATCTGTGATAGGCGACTTGATATCGCGTTCAAAATTTGATTTGTACTTGATATAATAATTCTCACCCTTTCTTTCATTCTAAGAGCTTCTACCACTTTTTTCTCTGCCTCTTCATTTTTTATTCTTGCTATACTTTCCGTGACCGCTACGGTGTTTTTGCTTCCATCTTCATCATACTTATTTTCCTCTATAAGTTTCGCATAATTATGTTTACGGTTCCAGTCTTCTTTATCATAGTTACTTATAGCTAATGATACGGAATCAGAAAGATAGAAAAGGCATAGAGAAATATCCTCCCTCATTGTCTGTAGTTCCTTTACATCAAAACTATCCTTATTGTCTCTGTACTTATCAACTAAGGCCGAGAGTTGAATGAAGGGGTGTGGTCTTTTATCTTCTGTATTCATCTGCTGTCTTTTTATATAATTCTCTTGCAAATATAGTTAAATTCCTGGGTCTTTCCAAGAGATCATCCACTTTTTTATCTCCTATCTCAAGCCTTAACCAATCTTCATACTCCTTGTGATGCTTACTTTTATAACCTTCTTGTGGCTCTTTTGCATCCCACACGTTACTTACCTTAGATATTAGGTGGCAGTTATCAGGATCAAACGCCGTGTCTAAATGATTTCTGTCTCTAAAGTGAGCTACCTGCATATATTTCTCTAAAAACCACTTCTGCTTTAGGGGGCAGTATATTCTATTTCTACCATCTCTCTCCACAATTGAAAGAAGGTGTTGCCTAAACCAGTATTCGGCTATTCTTTTTAATTCCGATATCTTTAGTTTACTCAAATCCTCTACATTATAATCAATCAATATATTCCAGCTTTCCTTCGGAGTCGATAAGTACCTCTTCGTTATAAACCATTTGAAGGGTTATCTGCATGGCATCGTCTACAGCTTTAACGTAGTTGTAGTCAGTTCCATCCCTCTCTATTCTGTTTGTTAGATTTTTTAGGATCTCTTCCCTTATCTGGGGCATTGTGTTGTTGTTTTCTTTTTTCATTTAGTTGTTTTTTAATTTTAACTTTTCTTTTTTAATAAAAATACTCTCATTTTGTTCTGATTTTTTCCTGTTGATTTTTACGTGGCCTATTTCAGGGTCAAAAAATTCATCTATAATAATTCTGTAACCATAGGTGTTAGGCACTATGTTAAATTTAACATGTTTTTCAAAATATTCTTTGTAACCAAAATATTTTGTTAGTTGCTTTACTCTTACCCACACATGATCATTGAATTTACCCTTGTTTTTAAAGTCCATAATAGTATTGAACTCATTATATACCTCATATGTTCTTTTATCTCCTTCTTTAAATTCTTCAAAATAAATACCTGCAAAAAACTTTTTTAAATCAAATGATTCAGTATCATCACATTTTTTTATCTTACTATTTCCCTCTATAATTATCATACCTTATAATAATTTAATTTTACCTACTCCGTTAATATTCAAATAATCTCTGTCACTTTCTGCAAACTCAAACTTTGTTTCTTTTAACTGTCCTATGAACTGCATGTATTCTTTTTCGTTTAGCTCTACATTCAGGCGGCCTTTATTGTCAAGGTTTAATCTGTTGTTTAAAAGTTGTAATTGGTTGAGGTCTTCAAAGTCTGCATTATATTCTATCCCGTTAGATGTTGCTTTCATAATTTTCTAAAGTTACTGTTATCCGTTTTTAAGTATAAAGTTACGGTTAGCCCTATGTTATAGGGCATTTAAAAAGAATCCGTCAACTTACGCAATTCGTTTTCTTCTTTATGTTCTCTTTTTAGTATTGATTCTTTCCTTAATCTTTCAGAATCTTCTTCTTCACTTACCCAATTATCTATTTTATCTTTAACAAAGGCTCTGATTTTATCATTGGCTTTGTCAAAATTTTGATGACATCTATCTGGGGATATTTCCCATAAAATGTGATGATTTTTCCCGTTTTCGTCTTTGATGTAAACCGAAAGCGCATCACTAACATCCCCAGTTGAAAATGATATTTTCATCTTCTCATTTTCAAAAACTTTGCTTCTTTTTAATTTTGAAATATTTACTGACATAATAAAAACGCCCTATAACACTATGTATAGCAAATAGCCGTGTTACGGGTCTTTTTAAAACTATTTGCTTGATTGTTAATTACTGTTTATTTACTA
>LV_Brine_h2_0102DRAFT_1000725_pt1 | contig 10668 bp, 6 predicted proteins | sample LakVidmifraction_3_FD_10600 | JGI IMG/M metagenome (IMG submission 10600)
CAAAACGTTAGGCCGATCAGAATAAGTGTGCAGATACTGTAAGCGCGCATTTTACCGCGGATGTTTGATGCAAGTTTCATGGGGTCTGCCTTTCATTGACAATTTGCCGCAACAGGTTGGTTATTTCTCGCTGATCAGTTTTGAGGTCCTGAATGGCCCCATAAATCGCATCAAACTGGACGCGACTTTGGGCCATTGAGTTTTCCAGCGCCCTAACCCTGATTTCCAGCTCCGCTCGTTCGGAAAATCCGATAGATGAAACCTCGGCGAATTGATCCATCCGCCTGCTGATATCCCCCATGTTGCTACCGAGCCAAAGCGATCCGGTGGTGAGACCGACAACCATCGCCCACGCCAAACTCTTGTTTATTGTAATGCCCCTGTCCGAATTCTCTATTCGCTGTGTCATGTGCTTATTTTCGTCTTCATGTGCCAAACTCGGCTCCTTCACGACAACTGTCGTTTTTCGGTATTGCTTTGGCGGTTAAAGTAGTTTGCCCAGAAGCAGCTTAAACGCCACAATAGGCGACAGCACGGGCAAGATGCGACGATGCCCACAGTCTGGCTTCCACTCGGGCTTGATGTTGTCGATCCAGCCATTGCCGCGCACCCACAACGCCAAGTGCAGGACGCCGCTCGTCTCGGCCCAGACCCACCACGGCACCGCTTGGAACGTCAGCAACCACCACCATGCGCGCCACGATGAACCTGCCGTGATCCAAAGCGCCGTCATAGCGTAGTCGTCACAGTCGCCGTATAGAGCGCCCTTGCCTTTGAGAACGCGCCACGTATCAAGCCGACCGTCTTTGCGCCATTGGAAGCGGCTATTTAGATCATCAAGGTTCATGGTTCAAACATCCACATAATCCAGCCAGGCATTCTCCTCGATCAGAGCAGCATACGCCTGCGACCATAGCGGCTTGGAAACGTCAGCCTGAAACTCGACATCAAACTCTGCAACGTAATGCGACCCATCNGCAAAGGTCGCTTGGCTCAAGAACGCGCGGAACAGTGCTTTTGCAGGCATTCCGTGATTGCTAGCCTCCATATTATTGAGGCGAATATAGCACTCGCGCTCTTCGCCAAAGCTGGTCTTGATTTGTGCTGTAATAGCCATTGTAACACTCCTTGTATTAGTTTGTATTAAGCGTTGATTGCGCCGAACTCTTTGAATACGGCGGTGCTTCCTGCCGTGCCGCTCACTGTGCAAACAGTGCCTGCCTTATTTCCCGCAATGGGGTACGAGTTAAAAATAATTTCACCGCGTTGAAATTCACCCGCGACTGGTTCCGCGCCGTAAGTGATACTGCGTTCAGCAGCACCCGACCCCAAAAGCAATCGTTTCGTAAATAAATGAAACTTGCGGAATTTAGCTGTATTCTCTCCGCTGAGGCCAAATGCTTCACGCAGCGGAGAGCCCCTGCTGAGCATGACAAAATTACCAGCGGTGAAATTCATCGACCAATAGTCGCTAGTGGCATCGCTGCTATGCGAAAACAAGAAAGATGCGTCGCCTCCGCTTCCCGCTACGAAACTGTGGCCTGTTTTGTCGCGTGACTCTGTAGTGAATCGCGCACCGGTCAACTCACCGCCATTCACACCTTTAATCGCCGAGCCGTAGACTACATCTCCAATAAGCCCACCTAGAACAAGGCATGGCCCAATGAAGGACGAACCTGACGAACCGCCCTCGCTGTAGCATCCGATAAGAACGTTGCGCGCGTTACTATTAGTGCAGATATAGGCACCGCCGTTGAAATACGTCCCCTCGGGCTTCCCGATTTCCCAGAGTGGTATTGTGGGATGAGTTGATCCCGAACCGCTGTCCACCCAAATCGAAGCGTCTGTTCCCGGTTCTGTTGCAGCAAGCTGAGTTTCCGTTGCCTGCGGGTGAGCCGAATAGCGTCGGCCACCAAAGCTGACGAAAGATGAGCTGTCAGCGGCGTTGTATCCTACTCCTGCAACTCCGTTACTAACACAGTGATGGGCGCTGTGCGTGTTGCCCAAAAAGGAGTGGTCAGCAATGCCATAACGTCCGTTTCCGACTGCGTTTACAGCATTAAAATACCCGGCGTTAGCATCGTAACCGTCAACACGCAGACCATCCTCACCGTTGCCATTGACTGTAACGGCGGAGACCCATGTATTGTTGGCGTTGCCCTGAGGGTCTGGCCCGCCAAATGTCTGGGCTCCGGGACCATTACTGGCGGCCCATACCGCGATCCCACACCCTCTGAACCCGCTGACACGAACGTTCCGGATAACGCACCTGGCCCGCGCCCATATCCCGTGGGCAATTCTGTCCGAACCACCACCACCGACGAGCCACAGACCTTCGATAATCGAAGCATCGGCGGCTGTTGTCGCTATCGCTTCAATGCCGTTGTTGAGGGTGTTGTATCGGTTGACAACAATGCCCCGTACATCGGCTGGAAATATCAGCTTGGCCGGGCTGTCGCTTTGCTTTCCGGACGCCCGCCCCCAAAGCCGAACAGACGCTTTCAACTCAATAGCTTCCCCAATGAAGTATTCACCACTCGGGAAGAAAATTGATGGGCCAGATACGTACCAAGGGGTGCCCGTTCTCTCCACGTCGATCAACTTTTTCAACTTAGGGTAATCGTCAGTTACCCCGTCAGCCGCAGGGTTCATACATGCGAAGTTGTAGTGGCCTGCTGGTGTTGGCATTACATACAGCTTGACCCCTCCGGCCGTGGTCAGTTGATGGTCAGTCGCGTCGGAAGCGGCCACCTTGTAGGCGAAGCCTTCACTACGTGTACGCACGAAGTCGCCCGCCAAAATAGAACCTGTCTGCCCTGCTACGTAAGTCAGTGCTGTGTCGGCCACGAGCAGAGGAACTGTGGCTACAAAGTACCCTTCGTACAACGCAGCGGAAGCCGCGCTTGCTGCAGCTGCGATAGCCGAGGCGTTAGCACCAGAAATGTCAGTGGTTGTCGGCCCGTTTGCCAAAGCCGCTCCGTCCCACACGATAGCCTTCGTGTCTTCAGGAACTGGAAAGTCTGATACCTCCCCTGTAAATGTCAAGGGCATACGAAGGCTACGATCAGTATCTTCGCGGATGTCTTGGTCAATCATGCGACCTCGGTCCCACACACCTTCGACCACTCCAGCATTGTACGCCGTTTGGTTTGCGACCGAGACGCCTTGCGTGGCAGGCACCTTGCGGTAGACTGTGATCTGGTGGGTAGAAGCTAGGGCACTCCCGGCCTTCGGGTAGATGACCGCGCCACCATTTGACTCCCCTAAGCCGGATATAGTGTAATCAGCTGCATCAACGGTAGACACCACACCAGTAGCGATGACCGTCAATTTCACATTAGCAGACGCCGCGTCAGGTATATTAAAGCTATACGCCCAAGATGTTGTGGCATCGTTTCCAGTGTACGTGATCTTTCGATCAGTGTTTGTAATCGTCATTGGCCTCTAACCTCCGGTAAGTAGCTGGCTAATCCATCTTCGACTTGGTCAAGCAGTCGACGGATATAGAATACATTTTGATACGGCACCATTGCTACGCGAGCCTGGTGAAGTGTTGATTGCGTTGGTGAGTCAAGGCTTTGCGCGATTGTAGCAAGACGCTCGGCCATGTCGTAGCTTGGGCCAAACACTGCGCCGAGGACAGAACCGGCACGGCGAGAGTTCCTGCCCTCCCCGCCAAAGACTGCGTAGTCGTTAAGCGCAGGAATCTGCTCGCCAATCCTTGTGCCCTCGGAAAGAACGCCGAGTAGTCCGGATCGTTGTAGTGACTCGTAAACCCATGCTTCACCTGATGCCTCCATTGCGCTTTCATAGCTCCGACCACCTGAGGTTATGGCCCAAGTATAATACGAAAGCCCGCCTAATGCAAGGGACATCATCGCCCCATTGAGATAAGCCATATCGGCATCCTGCAAACCGGACATCATAATGCGGTTAGTGGAGGTGTAGGTGAACGACCGGAACTGGGCGACGAGTTTGTATGCAGCATTCTCGTCCATCCAGCTCGGGCGATCGAGTCCTGGGGTGACGATTAGGTCTGTAGCCTCTTGGTTAATCGCTGCCCGCATAGCCATGATTGTTTCGAAGTCGTCCCATGACTCGGTGTTGGGCAGGCGGAACCCACCATCAAACTCGGTTGAACCACCGGGCAGATCATACTGCCGATTGATCCGCGCCACCATAGTCTCGTCGAGACTTAGCCGGTTCATCATACGCATTGCTTTGTCGTACTCCGCCCCTCGCGTACCCTGCCGGATTACGCCGAGCGCGTTTGAAAACTCCGCGAACACAACGTCCGTGGCGAGCATCTGATTACCAGCAGTCCACCGATCGAACAGCGCGACCATGCCTGTTTTATTCGACAAGAACTCCAGCCCACGTTCGGCCATGTTTTGGCGAGTTGAGTGGTTCTCGCCCACGTCAAACAGCGCCTGTGAACGGTTGTGCATGATGGGGTCAGTGGCGATGTTGAACCGACGCGCCTCTGCGTGGGACATTTTAACTTGTTGTGCGCCCCTAATCATAGGAGCCCATGCGTTTTTGAACGTGCTCGTCAGCCCATAACGCATGACAGGGCGGGCCACGTCAGGAAGGGAACTCGGCATCACTGTGCCCATGTAGCGGAACACGTTTGCGTTCTGCAATGCGCGACCGAGGCGGTAGCCGAAGCTGTTACCATTTTCCGGCGTACCACGCTGGCGCCGCATCCTAGTGATAATCACCTCCATGTCTTGAACGGAACTCTTATAGTCAGCTGTTTGCTTTGCGTTAAGCACCTGCCTGCGCTCAGGCGTAAGCGGCACCTGCTCCCGCGCACTTGCGTCGAGTCGCTTGGTGTACCCCATACGATAGCCGTACTCGGCTTCGGTCGTGGAGTTGATCAGGGCTTCTTGCGCATCCTTGAACTCGCGCTTCATATCGTCGAAGATACGAGCGCCGTTGGGAGAGCCGGTGATACGGTATAGCTCGAGGTCTGGGGCCATGCTATAGTTATGCGCACGGATCACGGACTCAGGATTTTTGTTCAGATACTTTCGCTTCTGGTCGTAGGGTAGGCTGAGCATACGTTGCAGCTGTGACCCTCGGTTCGCGCCGATCAGGTCCATGCCCACTGCACGGTTAGGGTTCCCGACAATCCGCATGAAGAGCTCTTGCGCGTCTTCGAGTGACTGGCGGGCGAAGTTGGCGGAGCCATTTGACTCGTCCAGATCATCCGCGCCCCGAGCCATCCACTGGTCCTCGAACGCCCGCTCACGTTCTATCATTATGCGGTTGTGCTCCGTGGCTGCAGCCTCTTGCTTTACCTTCCGCTTCTTAGCATTAGCGTCCCACACAGCATCACGGCCCGCATTAAGTTCCTTCAGCTTCGCGGTGTCGGCTCGTTGTTGCTTGATTGCTGCGTTGTAGTCCGGGCCAAGGTCCTCGCGCGCAAGCGTCATGGCCTCGCTTAGTCCCTTGCCGGAATGGCCCTCCGCTTGCATCGACTTGCGATAGTCCACAAGCGTTTGCATCTCTTTGGCGTAAGTCTTGCTCACGTCAGCGATGTCGCGCTCCAGCCCTTTGGTCAATTGGCTGAAGTCCTTGGCGTTCAAAGTGAGGTCAGAGTACCGCTCCACCTCAGCCAGCCGCGCTTTATGATACGCCTGCCAGCTTGTCTTGAACGAATTGTTCATCAGCATCTCACCGTGCGCGCGCATGTCATTGATGAACTCGTCCATACGGTTCTCAACCTGCACAGTGTCGTAAATGTGATTGACGTAGTTCTGCACGTCTGCATCTTCGGCAAACTCTATCTTCGCGTAAAGGCGGCGGGCGTCTTCTCCATCCTCGACAAGTCGCTGCGCATAGTACTCTTCATGTCGCTTGTCCATGTAGGCGAAATACTTATCCATCGCCTTCGCAGCTTTGTTCACGTTCTCGTCCGCGTGAGGCACGGCTAGGTTGCCCACGTCATACACAGCCTCGCCGAATTCGCGCCACGACATCTTGCCCTCAGGGACAGTCATGCCCGCCTTGAACCGCTCGAGAAGAACGCGGCCCACTTTAGTCTCCGGCATGTTGCCGCCAGTCAGGTGTTTGAAATACTGATCATCATACTCCTGCACGAACTTCACAACCGCTGCGCCGTGGACTTGGCTACGCGCGTAAGCTGTGCCGGAACCCGCGGCTGGCCCGTTCTGCAAATCATCAGCAACCCTTACGCCAGGTAGCTGGATTTTAGCTGCCCAGTTCCGAGCCGTTGCAAGGTTCCCGTCGATCAAGCGAGTGAGTGGATTGAGTTTCGCCAGCGCTCCGATGGCTGCACCGCGTAGTGGGCCAGGCCGAGCAAGTCCAGTGGTCCGGGTGTTGCGGGCTTTGGCGCCAACTGAGTCACCCGGCTTACCTGCGCCAACTTCCTCCGGCTCAATCGCCTCCTCTTTGTACGCCAGCTTCTCCTCTGGCACTTCTTCACCACGACGACGTGCCTGCTCTGCGTCGAGGATTGCCCGTTCATGCTGCGCGGCGTTTACCCGTTCGGTGAGGAGCTCGTCGGTGTTGCGGGCGAGCGCCTTAGTCATCTGCTCGTCGGTCAATTCACTTACCGGAAGCTGCTTACTTACGCCCGCTTCGCCTACCTCGATCAGTGCCTTGGCCGAGACAGGGCTGTCGGTGAAAACATCCCGGCCTACCTGCGCGGTTGAACCATCCTCGAGCACTACCTTGCGCACGCCAGCAGATGTAACGGGCTGGACCTTCCCGCGAACAGGCTCCCCGCCAGGACGGTAGACAGTTACCTCCGACCCTGACTTTGCGGCAGGCGTCATTGGCGGTAACTCAACATCGCGGATGGTGTTTAGCCGAGTGGTGGAAAGTGCCCCCGTTGTTTCGTCAGCATTAAGTATGGCTACTTCACCGCGTTTAGAAGCCATACCGGACTCGATCGAAACCCTTTCACCTGGAGTCATATACCTTGCCGCCGATCCAAGCAGCCCGCCAAGCACTGTACCCACGGCGATACCTACAAACACTTCGGCGCCTGTCCGCGTTTCCTGCACCCCGTAAAGTAACGCTTCCTGCGCCGTGATCGCGCCACCAGCAAGCGCGAACGCCTGAGCCGCACCTTTAATCCCTCTAGCCGGCCCAGCTAGAGGCACGAGCGAAGTTGGGGAGATCATACCCGCAAGCCCTGACGCTACAAACCCCCCAAAACCCGCAGCAGAAATAATTTCGCGTTCCTTGTTCTCCCGCGTAATTTGCTGGGTAATGTAATCAAGTTCTTCTTGTGACTGCGCACGGCCTACCCTATCAGGCATGTTTATTGCGTATGGATTGTCTTTCAACGCCTCGATAATGTTAAAGTTAGGATCGTCAGTAAACGCGGGGCTTACCGCATACCGAGCAAGGTTATACAAATCGTTTTCTGAAGAGAACGCCGCGCCTAAAACTTCAAAAGTTGAAGGATCAGGCACAACCGCTGGGCGGTACTGGCCTATTGAAGCGCCTAGTGTTTCGTCGTTGTCTAAAATTTCCATTATTCCGAAGCCCCTAACGCTGTAAGCTGTCGTGTTAATTCTTTAATTTCGCGAGCCGTTGATCGCAGCTCTAGCAGTGGATAACTCTTTTGAAACTCTCTGTGCGCTGCGAGTTCTTCCTGCAGAGCCACTACACTTATGGTCTGGGAAGTCTGTTCGGCTAGGGTGTCGCGTGAGGCCTCAAGCTGCATAATCTTCACCATCTGATCCTGCACAGGTACGCCTGCGTCAAGGGCCTCAAAAGAGTCAAGTCCATTTTCGTTAACCATACGACGCTGCATACTCTCCAAGTTTGCAAGTTCATTGCGCGCACGATCGAGGCCTTCTTCCATGTTAATAAGCTGTGTCCTGCGACTGTTATTTTCAAGAATGGAGGCTGAAATAGTGGGGCGAATACGCATAGCATCAGTGCCTGCGGTGTTCATTACAACATCTGTAGTGCCATCAGGCAGCTGTCGTGTCAGTGTGTAAGACGCAGGTTCTCCCCGCTTACGGTCTCCGAGACTTTGAGCATCCGTGTTAAACGAAAACACGGTGTCGTCAGCCCAGCCCATAGATTGCAGCACGTCTTCGCGTACCCAATCATGCGAGCCATCCAAGGCCTCATAGCCCGCTCCAGGAGAGCTAGGCGGCAAGAGGGACAGCTGGAAAGTTCCGCCGAGACGATCTGGCGCCCAGTTGTTTGACATGATTTCCCCAACAAGTTTCGCTGTGGCATCTTCGTCGCGTAGAAGCGGATAATACTGCATGAACAGTGCATTAGAGTCAGTGCGGAATTTTGCCAACGCCTGTGGGGACGCGGGCATTAGCAGCTCGCCCCGCTCAAAACGCAAGTTCATTCGGTCCGCAAAAGTTTTGAAGGGGCCGAGGAAGTCGTCGTCAGACATTTCAGCGAGTGCTTCTTCAGCTTCATCGGCAAATATCTTACGCTGCTCTCGCTGCTCTGGCGAACGGAACTCTTGGAAGCGGGAGAAGACTGCGGAAGTGTTACCTGCCTCACTGTACTCATTTGCCAGACGCCAAGCGGTTGTAGCTTCAACAAGTTCTTGCGGCATAGATGCGCCAAACTGATTGCGCCCCTTAGCCTGCATATCGGCAAGAAGAGTCATTCCGTAAGTCATGGTCGAAGCGTCAGTGGAGTTATACATGCCCAGTAGAAGGTCCGAAAGTTCAGGGGGCACCACACCACTGCGGGCGACTGACTGTGAAATAAACGCCCCAGCCTCTTCGTCAAGATTAGCCAGTCCATCCATTAAACCGTTGCGACGATAGTAGTCAAACGCTGCGGCCTGCGTATCAGAGTCGTTAGCCATGCGCACGCCGTTGACCATGTTTGAGTTGAAGGTCTGGCCTGAGGCCTCGGCTTCCCGATCAACCCCACCCAGCTTGAGGATATCCGCAATCTCATCCACAGGAATTTGGCCGTTAGCAAGAAGCTGCTCAGACATGGAGCGCGCGTTCGGGTCGCCAGCAGCAAATGCGATACGGACCTGCTCGGCATTGCCTTCAAGCACAGCTTGCTGCTGGTTGAGAATGTTATTGGTTGTAGTCTGCGCAGCGTCCTCCATCTGTATGCGACGGTCTACACTCAGCCCTGCGTACAGTGGATCAGTCCACACGTCAGGAACTTCAGAGGGGCCTGTGCCGCCACCAGCTTGGCCCTGCGAGCCCCGAAAGATGTTGAGGAACGTATCGTCCTTCATTGTCTTAAACGCGGCCCAAGTCGGTCCTAGAGTGTCCCGCAAAGTCAGCAGGTCTTGGTCGGAGCCGCTAGTAATAATCTGCTTAAAGCTTCGTTCTCCGGGTCCTATGAGCTGGTTGTACCGCAGCCCGCCTAAGTAAATAGCGGCGCGGTCTTGGTTCTCTGGAGTAAAGCCGCCTTGACGAAAACGTGCGGGCAAGCTGTCCCAAGTAGATGCTGTGATCTGGTAACGGCCAGCCGCACTCGACACATCACCATGCCCATTGTCAACGAACACGCGAGGGTGGTCGGAGAAGTCAGTGAAGTATGCAGGCGCATTTCCGGGCCCGTTCCAACGAATATTATACTCGTCACCACTCTCTTCTTTTGCGACAGCGTTTAAAAAACCGCGCTCAGAAGGGGAAACTACGGCTACTACTTCCCCATCCCGCCAGTCACGCGTAGGCCCCATCGAAGTCTGCGCCTGCGTCAACGCGCGATGAAATGCCGCTGCGTGAATATCATTGTCCATCGCCTCAAGTGCAATAGTTTTGTCCGCATCGCTAAGGTTGGAAGTCTCGATCATACCTGCCGCTGTACGGATAGCCCCATTAACGTCAGTTTCCCCCGCAATAACTGCGGCTGACATATCGTTAACGATAGTGCCGATCTCACGGCTCTCGTAATCGTTGTTCAGTTGAAACTCGGCCTGATACATATTCGTGGTGAGGTTTTCAATCGCTACCTGTACCTGTCCGGTGAGGCGTTCACGTTGAGACTCAGGCTGGGATGCGATAAACTCTGCACCTCGGGCTTGCAGAGCATCGTAGCGAGAGTTAGTTATGCCATGCCCGTTCTCTGGCGCATTCTGTATCGCGTCGAGTTGTGCTCGGTTCATTTCACCCTGCTCAGTAGCCCAAGCCGCCTCCGAGCCAAAGCGTTCGTTATTGCTCTGACGAGCGGCTTCGGCATCCGCCGCTTGTTGTATATCTACTCCAAGGCCGCGCAGGGCTGTGGAAACGCCTGCGCCAAAAGCGTTAGCGGATACACGAGGCTGGGAGTACTGCTGTGGTGTGCCGCTGAGTTTTACTGTTCCGATTGCCATAATTTAGCTCCTTGGCCGCGCACGTGGGCGAGTTGGTCCGGTTATTCTTGAGGCTGTCCCGGGGGCAACGGAGGGTGCACCGGAAATTAAGCTGCCGCCGAGGTTCAGGCCAGACTCGAGTAGCCCGAACTTTGCGGCGCTTTTCTGCATCTCCGCCTCACTGCGAAAGTCATCACCTTGTTGGGTGTATGCTGCGGCCTTAGTCTCGCCCGCATACTTGGTGTAGGCTCGATCCCGCGCAGCTAGTTCTTTCAGCCCTTTACGTTGCAGGCCCATTGACCCGACTCCAAGCGCAAGACCGCTGGCCCCACCTTGCGCCATGAACGCGCCCATCTCAGCTCGCGCTTGCATATCATTGTCCATGCTTTCGA
>LV_Brine_h2_0102DRAFT_1000726_pt1 | contig 10667 bp, 26 predicted proteins | sample LakVidmifraction_3_FD_10600 | JGI IMG/M metagenome (IMG submission 10600)
AATCATTGATTATTCTTGCTAAATCTCTGTTCCTTGTTATGAACAATTTATACATTTCTCCCCACGTCATATTATCACCCCACTAACCTATAAAATGTTTGCCATCAAGTTCTGTTAATTCATTATATTTCTCATCTAAAATTTTCTTTGCTTGCTTTATAATATATTCCAAGTAATCTATTTTTTGTAAAAGTTTTTCTCTATTAGTCATACTCTATCTCACCCCTATATCTCTAATTTCTCTTCAGCAAAATCACTACTATCGGAACGACATCCATATAACGTATCCATCCATTCTAATAACAGTAATTTTGCTTTATCTCTAGGAACTCTAAATTCTTCTATTATATATGGTGCAGCACCAAACATATTTGTTATACCACTATCTCTTAGGTTATCTAAATATACAAATATTTTTTCTTTATCCACTATTAACCCACCTTTCTCTAACCTTCCACATAATATTTAGAACACAATTCTATAAAATGTTTATCTTTTAATTCAATATATTTTTTATCTAAAAGTGTCTTTGTCAGAGTTAATAAACCTTCAACATTATATCCTAATGTAGCAAACCTCTTACCTTGCTCTATATTATATTCCAAATGATTTATTTCTTGTAAAAGCTTGTCTTTATTAGTCATACTCAACTTCACCTAATATCTCTAAGTTCTCTTCAGTAAAATCACCACTATCGGAACAACATTCATATAATGTGTCACAATTAAAACAGAAAAATCTTGTATAGTGTAGTTTAAATGGTGATGAGAAATCTATATTAGATTCTACTAATATTTCTGGGCATTGTTGGCACTTCATATTACCACCTCCTTTTCTCTAACCTTCCACATAATATTTAAAACACAATTTATTCATTTCATTGACAACATCTACCCCAGTTTCTTGTAGTAAGCCACCCAACCTGGCAATCTCACCCATCTGATAACTTCCTAATGGATAGAATTTAACTGCATTGTTTATCTTTTCTAAATCTTCGTCAAACAGTATTTGTTCTGTTTTATTATTAGTATTAAAATAATAGTTGTATTCTTTTTCTAATCCTGCTAATGTATATCTGTTATTGTAATGTCTTTTAGCATTTTTCCAGTCACCATCTGTTATTTTCATTCCATTATCTTCTAATATCTTTCTTTTCTCATATAGAATGTTTAAATTCTCTCTAGCATTTCTGTTAATCATTTTACGCTCTTTGTCAGATGACGGCATATACTGTTCATATTCATTNCTNCCTGTGCAAATTGTGCTATCATATAATTCACATTGATAGTTATACCATAACCAGAGTTTTAAAGCTTCTGTATAACCCTTNTTATACATTTGCTTGAACCCACATCAAAATTTTCTCAGCATCCCCTAAATCAACCACTGTTTCATAAGTATACCCTTGTGTATATCCTACTAATATTAATAGCTTTTCTATAAATACATCTTTATCTATTGCTGGTTTATATCCTGAGCTTATTAATATATTTTTTTTATCAAATATTATTGATTTAACCATATTTATCCCCTTTCTGTTAAAAGAACCATTTTATTTTAATCCTCAATCACTGTCCTACTAGTTGTATCTGGAACAATATCTCCGTGTAATTGTTCTTGTATATCGTTATGTTTCCAAGATAACAGACCCAGTAGTTCGAGTGGATTAAATCCATCATTTGTAGTCTTGACACTTAAAACACCTTCATCATTCTGTGTTAGTGTTAATGTATATTTTTTCATTTTTACTCCTCCTTTTTAGTTTTAAAACATATGGAACTTCAAGATACTGGCTAATTGGTTTCAAATCTATTGTTCTGGCTCCAAAGTACTTTTCCATTAATTCTCCCTTTGATAATATTGCTATTTTCCTTCCTCCTTTGATTTCTACAACTATTGGTATCGTTAGTCTTGAAATTATCTAAATGTACAAATACTTTTCTTTACTCATTTCACATTACNATCCCTTGCACTTGTAAATAAAATAAATATAAATATAAGTAGATACCAGCACCTATTATTAAACTAATTATAAAACATTTTAACATTTTACATCAATTCTCCTTTCATCAAAATTAACCTTTTAAGCTAATTCCTCATTAGTTGCATTATATTGATACTCCAATTCTTCTTCATCTAAATATTTATGTCTCACCATATATCTCTGCATATCTTCTTCTTTATACTCTCCTATAATATTAAATATTCTTACATAAACTTCATGTGTATTATCACACAACCAACTCTTTACAACAACACCTATCAAACTATTCTCTACTACTACTATATCACCAAAACAATATTTCATAATTTGTCCCTCCTTCTCTATAATACTATTATACCATATTCATAACCCAATTACAATAAATATTATATTGTTATATTGAAATATTATAACCTAGCTCATACAAAATATTTATATGTAAATGTTTGCATGAGCTGTTAGTGGGTATTATAAGTTTAACAATGATAATAAATTATTTTCTGGACTATGTAAATGCTTTTCGTAAACATCAACCATAGTTGTGTTAGTCTGTTCCATGAGATTTAGAAATGTCTGTATGTCTTGGTGAGTATGATATTCGAGAATCAACTCATTTAAATCGGTAGTGAGAAGAGGGATGTTTTTTTTATCAAAGTGATTTGCAAACTTTGTTAAGTCAATTATCCCTCTCCCTCTTTGCCTTAATAGCTTTTTATATTTACATAATGCAAACACCATACTTCGTGAACTCATATAAATTTGTTTAAATTCATCCTCACAACTTCCTTCTGTTAGTAATTCTAAACATTTTAACTGCTTCTCTGTTGCTACATAAATACATATTCTTGTCATATTCCTCCTCCTTGAGTGTTTTGCCAGGCGTGTATCGGATTGGATATCTAATACTTGATCCCGATTACTAATTTTATTTTTTGTAACACATTGTAGACTTGGTTATAGTTTAGTTCATAATTGTTCATCACTTTTGCGATTGTATCAGTGTTTATATCTTCAATAAAACCTTGCTTATATTCAAATATAACTTTGTTAATCATACCACTTGTATAGATACTAGATGGTGTTATGAATTCAAATTCGCCACCCTCATATCCTCTTATCCTTCTAATAGCTGTGTTAAGTGTAGACAACATCATCGGCTCATCTTTACCTTGGTTTTTACTGCTTACCCCAACTTTAAAGACATAGATAGAGCAAGCCAATGGTCTTAGTAAACTTTTCATACCAGGTGTTTGAACACCATTATTTTTTACAATAAAATCTTGTTTGTTAGCTTGAATGAGTATATCTACAAGCTGTTTTGTTACCTTTATAGTTCTAATACTACCACCTTTGTTAATTAATTTCAAGGTATTCTTTTCAATATTTATATCTTTTATACTTAAATATCTTAGTTCGTGCATCTCAGTACCCTTCACACCTTCATATAGTGCCAATAATAACGCTTTATCTTGTGCATTTACTAATCTTGTTAAGATGATCTGTAATTCTTCTTCAGATATATACATATTATCAATTTTATCAGTAGGTACAAACTCTTTTATATTCTCATATTTAGAATATAGTTTAAAATAGTTCAACCCTATCCCATATCTGTTAACATCTTCCCTAACATACCAATCTCTGTACATTGCAAACACAGATAATGTTCTCTTAATACTTGCCTCACTGCTTGCTAAGAGATATTTTAACACCTCACTAATGTCTTCATAGTTAAAAAGTGCTAAATCTTTATCTAATTTTTTCTCTAATACATTTATTCTTTGAAAATCATATAAAACCATTTGTTGCGTATCAGCGTTTGTTGAATAATTCTTTGCAAAACCTATTTTTATATCTTTATTATAAAGTTTAAATTTTTCATACATATTGGACACCCCCTTATTTTATTCTATTTTTAGTTATATTTATATTATACCCTATCATTTTATATTAAACAACCTTTATTTTATTATATTATTATTTTATTATAAATTAACACTCTTCAGTAAATTATCAATTCTAAACATTTTGCTGTGCGTTTTATCCATACATTCGTGAGTCTTAATTATGTTATTAAATATATAATCTAAATCTTTTGCATACTTTTGTTTGTGAAAATGGTGTTTTTGACTTTTGTTACCACATAAATTTAAATGTTTCACAAGAAACTTGTTGCTATTTCTTGTAGATTCTTTTCTCTCTGCTATTATTTCCCACGTGTCAACACCAGTAGAAATCATCGCTATATCATCAAAAATGTTACTTTTATACCCTAATTCTGCACAATATCTCTCAATTTCAACTCTGTTTAAATTATTTTCCATTTTATAGCCTCCCTAGTATTTTATGTTGTTAGTAAATCTTCCATTATTCTACTTGCTTTTTGTAGTTGCTCATCTAATACATGTGTATATTTTTGAGTAGTTGCTATTGATGAGTGTCCCAGTATCTCTTGTATAGTTCTTATATCTATCTTACCTGTTGCCATCATAAGTGTTGCTGCTGTATGTCTTAGTTTATGAGGAGATATATTTTGTTTAATCTTTGCAATCTTAACATATTTTTTTACTAATAGCTGAACTGTTTGAGTTGACATTCTATTACCATGTTGTGATACAAACAATGCATCCCCACACATATATTGATTGTATTTGATTTGTTTTCCAATTACTGCCATACATAGCTCGTTCAGGTAAATATATCTAACTTTATTTCCTTTACCATGTACTGTTAATGTTTTGTCTTTAATGTCTTCTTTGTTAATATCTACTAACTCTGAAACTCTAAGCCCTACTGTTAACAGTATTGTTAGTATTGCCTTGTCCCTTATCTCATGGAACTCACCATGAGTTGACTTGATTAATCTAAGTGATTCTTCAAGACTTATATAAATAGGTCTTTCGTTCGATATAATACTTGGTACTGTTAGATATTCTGCTGGATTGTCATTAATAACTCCATTCCTTTTAAGATATGAATAAAATTCTCTAACTGTAGTTGTCTTTCTTGCTAGAGTTCTTTCTGCATAACCTTTCCCATTACTCATAACTAGATGCTTCAGAAACACTTTATAAGCGTTTAAGATTTGTAAGTTAACGTTTAGTATGTCTATACCTTGCTCTATAGCCCATCTCTCGTATGCCTTTAGATCTACCCTGTAGTTTGTTAAAGTGTTTATGCTTTTGTTATCCCCATCTAAACTATTTATATAATTTGTTATTTCTTTATGCTCTATATATTCCATATATTTTACACTCCCTCTGTTATATTTTTTCTGTTATATTGTAATTTTATTATATCATATCTCTTTTATATTGTCAATTTAATTAGTGATTGTGTATCTCAGTACAACATTAATCACTGTTTATTATTTTATCTATCCACCCAATCTGATTCTGTTACAACTTTTGATTTTTCTTCTGTATATTCAATTGTTCCAGGTATTGTTTCGGGATGTAGATATAACCCCATCTCTCTATTAAAGCTCTTGCAAGCACTCTCTAAAAACATTGCTTCAGATTTTGTATCACTTTTTTCAGTTTTTTCTTTTTGTATAAAGATTAAATATTTAATATCATCACTCTCAATATAGGATATAACCATCATCTTTAACCCTTCTTTTGTTCTTGTTTTTCCTGCAAGTCCAACTAATGCACCAATCCCACCTAATGCTAAAAAACCTATTGCTGCTTTCCCCATTGAAAATCCTACTCTAGTCTTAATACTTTCCTCACTTTCTATTGTTATCTCTACTACATTTTCATAAGGTATTGTCTTCTCATAACTATTTGATGTTACTTGCAATTCTTTTTTGTGTGCTATTACTAACATTTCAGTCTTTGGTCTTAAATCATCGCATTGCACACATAACATATCCATCTTTGGAAAATTATCTTCAGTCAAGAATCTTTTCTTCATATGTTTAAAATTACTTGAAATACTGAATATACCCACTAATATTATACAAGCTATTATGAATATCGTTGTACCCATTACATACACACCCTTTCTTTTTTAAGTTGTTTTACATAGCTCTCAATCTCTGTTAACTCTTGATCGCATAAATCTAAGTGACTCTGACTTTTTAAAGTCTTGGTAAATTGATTATATTTTACAAAACTAATATTGTATTTTGTGTAGTCTAAATATTGACCGTTGTTTACAGTTATCTCATATGCTAAATGCTTATTTATTTTGCCATATCTTATTATTTTTTCATTTGTTGCTTTACCTACTAAACAATTTCTAACTGTTTCTCTTGCTGTTAATGTACCCATTTTTATCTCTCCTTTTAGTTTTTATAACACTAACCCATCCATCCACATACAAACCATAAATGCTACTACAAACAATGTTAATCCTATATAAGGATATAAATTTCTAATCATATCAATCAATCCTTTCTATTTACATGTATTTTACTTTAATATAATTATAACCCTCATTTTTTAAAAGCAAATATGTTATATAACCATCTTTTAAAACATTGTTTTTATCTACTTTTACAATATCTATAATGCCTTCTGACATTAGTTTTATTTTTGTAATAACCTTATCATTCCTTGGTATAGTATTTTTAAACTCACCTGTTATCTTAATAGATTTGATATCTATTAATTCATTATCTTTATTTCGATACACATTATTTAAATAATTTACTAAATATTCCCTGTCACAACTAACTACTATAGCTGATATTGTCTTTTTGTTTAAGAGTTTTGCTTTTATTAATTGATTTAAACCAAATAATAATTGGTGTTTATTATTTTTTAATTTTCTTAAAACTATTGGTGTTGCTTTATTATTATAATAACTCAAGCTATTAATGTTACCATTAAAATTTATGATATTTGTTTGCAAGTGTATATCATCTGTTACTACTATATGACTAGTGTTGATTTTTACAGTATCTCTACTATTTTTCCACTTATTTAAATTGTTAATTAATACACTTTCTTTATTCATTGTCTTCATCCTCCTCATTTTCTATCTCATTTACTAAATCTAGCAGCTCAGTATATAAATCTAACATCATAGCCTCACAACATTCCATGTCATTATATAAAACTTTCATATCCCATGGTGCTCCGTTCATTCCATGACCTTCTTTATCCAACCAGTAATAGGTCTCTTGAGATACATCAAAATTTTCATATGCTTTATACATATTTTCTATAAATGAGTCATCTTCTGTATCGACTTGAAAGCTAAAATCTTGTCCTGCTGGTGAAAATTTTGCTAATCTATAAAGGATATTATTCTCTTTTCCTATGCTCCAACCTAAATCTTCAGCTCTATCTAGTAATCTTTCAATATTATTTTTCATTTTATACACTCCTTTTAGTTTTATATTGTTATGTTATATCTATATACTTAGTCTATCATATATAGATATAACCGTCAACATCTTTCTGCTAATTACTTTATAAAGTTATCTCCCCAGGTTGATTGATCTGTTACGTCTACCGTCTTATGGTAAAATTTATTTGTAGTTCTGTCATGAATATATTGACTTGTGAAGCTACTTGTCAAAAACTCACTCATGCAAAACATTTCAATATTATTTTTAGTTCTCTGATATATAGGAGGCAAAACATTCATCATCTCAAAATATCGGTCTTCTGTTATTTCTGTTAATGGTAAGCTATCATAGTGATTTTTTTCTAGCTCTACAAACTCATTCATACTCATAATTTCAAATTGCCTATTTTTTGCTTCTATTAGGTAATCTTCAAAACTTTTACAAGTACCATATTGTTTTATGTTAGCCTCCCAGCTTTTAATCCTTTTTTGTGTTTCCTCAATTGCTTTGAAAAATTTCTCTTCTACTTCCTCTTTAGTTTTTGCTATGCTATATAATGTTAAATGTTTTATATCTACGATACATAATTCGATTTTATCATTGTTAGTTGTCATTTTTCCCACTCCTTTTTTAGTTTTCTATCTCAATTTTGGATCTGTATTTATAAGCAATTCAGTTCTGTTAATTCTAAACGGTATCAGATAAGCTTTTACTTCCTCTTTTATTTCTTTCGTTATATTACTGTTGTCAGTGTTTAACAATCTTAATTTTTCATATGCCTCCAATGTTTCAAAACTAAGATTGTATGGTCTTCTTTTTTTATAAAATTTTCCTTGCTTGTTGGTGTTAGTTCTTTTAAAGTCTGCATATGCTAAGTTGCTAATGATACTATTTAAATCTTTCCTAGCTTTTGTTATTGTTTTATCATTTGTCATTTTTCCCACTCCTTTTTTTTTGTGTTAAACTATTATAGTGTTATGTATATACCAGGGTATCATGTAACAAGCTGATACCCTGGATTTTTTATTTTAATATACTAGCAGCCATATTTCCCCAATTTAACTTCCTTCATGTTATCAATACAGTTTTCTATGCTTGTATCAATTGCCCAATGTTTGTTATATCCATTAAAATGTTTTAATAGGTGTAATATATTTGTGTTAACTTGATCCACCCAAACCGATAAGTTAGGATGTTTTTTTCCTTCTGATTCCTCTAATTCATAAAAATGTTTTCTTATACCTTCTCTTTTTACTGTTAGATTTTTATTGTACTTAAATGTATTGACTAAATTGACTCCTCCGCCGTCTTTGTGTACTCTATACCCTGCCAAACTTGGTAAAACTTCTATACTATCATAATCTGTATTGCATAATTTATTTATTATTTTTGTTATATCTTCTTTTTGATATGAATATAAATTAATACTATCTCTATTGTATGGTATTCTGCTATTGTTACAATCATCAATTTCAGGGTCATCTGTTATATAATGCATGAACATTATTTGAATACCCATGCCTATAATTTTTTTATTCTTTTTATCATGTTTTGGTATATCTCCCAGCTCTAAATAAATAATATCATCTGTTAAATTCTTAAATGAAGTCCTTATTCTAAAGTTTCCTACATCACTAATTTTCTGCTCCTCTCCATAAAATTCCATTCCTGCACCTTCAAAATATAATGTTTTTACTTTTTTGTTTTTCATTTTCAACACTCCTCTTTTTTTTGTTTGCTAGTTGTTTTTATCTCTTAATTTATTCTACCATATATATATATAATCTGTCAAGTCTTTTTATATAATCATGTTATAAGGTATATAATTTAATGTTATACTGTTGCATACCTTATGCTTTTAAAGTGTCTTAAAACGGCTAATATAGGCGTTAAAACTGATATTTTAATAGCTTTCAATCTGTTAATTATTTTATGGTGTTTAAATCTTTCATTTTATACACTCCTTCAGTTTTTTAGTTTAGTATTGTAAATCTTGAATGATTCCTAGATACTCTTGATTTGATATATACAATATTATTACTATTATTAATACTGTTATCAATACATTTTTTAAGTTGTTAAAACATCTTTTATAATTCCAATGATATATTTTTTTATTTGTTATTATAATCATACTTGTCAGCTCCTTTTTAATTATTTATAATTAATTCAACCGTCATAAAACTTCTTTCTTTTATATCCTCAATTAAACTTGATATAACTGAGTACTTCCGTATTTCCATTTTATCACCATTGTAATAATTTACTTCTATAAAAGGTATAGATATTATAGTTATTATCATTACTAACATAGTTATAATATAAAACTTTTTCATCTGTTAACAACTCCTTTTTTTTATTCTGTTAATCTATATAATAAGCTGCATAATATCCTAACTCATTATAACTACAATTATAATATTCAAATTCATTTATATGTTTATCAAAATCAGATCCATCAGATCCTTTTATAAGCTCAAACGGTTGTATCCAGGGATTATTAATCGGTCTCACTTTACAAGCTACTACATGTATTTTTATACCTTTGTTATATAATTTCCTAGCTCTTGACTTGTTTATTTTTTCCATTTTTACCACTCCTTCAGTTTTTTATATTACTATGTTATATCTATATATAAAGTCTATCATATATAGATATAACTAGCAAGGTTTTTATAATTGACGTGATAACTCTTTCAGTTGGTGTATACTCATATGATTATTTTTGTTATCTGTTAGATAAACATATATGACATCAAATGTTTTTGGTCGCTCTTTCATATAATTACATAGCATAAATGTATAACTATATAATATTGTACTTTCAAGTTCTTTTTTGTTTCTGTTACTATTCAATATATTTTTTAAAGTTTTTTCAGCTTGTTTTTTTATGTCAGCGCTCCATGTAATATATATTACATTTTTTAATAATTTTATTTCACTCATTAAATCATACTGATAATTTTTTTTATATTCTCTGTATTGTATTAGTTCTATTTTTTCCACTGTTAACACTCTCCTTCTAGTTCTGTTAGTTCTCTCAATCGCTTCAGACTGAAGCGTCTTGACTCTTCCAATTTTATACTATTGTTATTAGTTGTTATACTCCAGGAGTTGCCATCTTTGTTTATTTTACTACTGTATGACTCTCTTATATATTCCCCATTGCCGTCATAATGTTTGAAATACTTTAATGTTATAAAGTGTTTTTGAACTTCGTCTTCTGTTATCAGCTTTTTGAAGCTTGGATATTCATGGTCGTGACTTGGATTATAAATATAATTTGCAAGATCAATTTTAAAATTGTTTGATGTTATGATTTCAGATAATTTTTTTAAATTAGATTTTTTTAAGTTCCTACTCATTTTTTTAATCTCCTTT
>LV_Brine_h2_0102DRAFT_1000729_pt1 | contig 10654 bp, 17 predicted proteins | sample LakVidmifraction_3_FD_10600 | JGI IMG/M metagenome (IMG submission 10600)
ATGAGCTTCGAGAGCTCGCGGTGCCCGTAACGCTTGTTGAGAGCGCCCTGCTTATCCATGCGAGCATTCTCTAGAACCAAAAGCTTCCCAGCCGGAACTACTTTCTCGTCAACGGCCTGGTTTAATCCCTGCCCAAAGATTAGCGATATGTTTTGTTTCTGCAACATCGCTTACAACTCAAAGGCAATGAGCTTAATGTCTGTAAATATTCTCTGCGAAGAAAACGCGGTAAGGTTAGATGTTTGAGCTTTATATGTGTAAGTTCCCGCCGCTACTACGTCTATAGTCGAGAGCCCTGAAATGGCAGAAAATGTCCCGTTTAACGCTTGTTTCCCTAAAGCTGTCGCGCCCCTTAAATATCTAATCAAAACGCTCCCGCTCCCGCCGGTGACTGTAGTCATTGATGACGGGTCTCCCGTGGTCGATGCAGGGATGAGCCCAACAAAGATCGGCCTGCCAGTTGTCGTTATGGTTACCGTGAGATTTGTTATGTCTGAGAAGGACGTGGAAGAGCTCGTGAGATTAAACACCCCACAGCTAGCGCTAATTTGCTCACCCAGCGCCGCTCTTTTAGCTGGCGTAACGGCCCCGTCAGCGATCTTAGCCGTAGTCACGTTAGCGTCTAGAATCTTTACCGTAGTCACCGCAGCGTCAACAATGTTTGCCGTTCCAACAGATGCCGCAGCCATCTTAGCTAATGTTACGTTGGCGTCAGTAATGTCCGCAGTGACGATTTGTGAGATAGACATATCGCCGGAAGCCGACAGCTTCAGAGGAAGGGTCGAGCCTGGGAAACTTGCGGGGAGCGTGATAGTCCGGTTTGCCGCAAGGCCTACTGGGTTTTCTATCTTAGTGTAGTTAGAGGCTACCGTGTTCTCGTAGATAAAAATTGGGCCACAAGCCAAGTTTGCAGTCTGCGTTGGAGATTGCTTGAAGAGGAACAGCTTTGTGGCGTCCGTGTAAATCACCGAAGCCGTCGAGGTAGAGTAATCCCCCCCAATGGTCCCGAGAGAAGTTAGGTTAATGCCAGAGCCCGCCGTGATTTGGATAGCAACCCCTGCCGAGTTGTTGAAGTATAGATTACCTCCAACCACATAAACCGCAGACAGTTGAGCCGTCACAAGCGCCTTGCTCTCGTAAAGCGTTGCCGCGACTTCTATCAAGTCGTTGCCGTTGAGCTCTAAGTCTCCAGTAATGTTAAATGCGCCTTGAGTAAGAGGCTGCCCGTTACCCGAGGTGTGATTGTGAGCGTCGACCCGCTCCAAGGCTACGTTTAGATTTGTAGCGTATGTAGGTCCAACCTGGCCGGATGGGCCCACCGTTGGGAGAACAAGATTCATTAAAGGTGTTGTAAAAGTTGTTGGCATTTATTCTCCTAGAATACCCAAAGTTTAACAGTTGCCGTCGAGCTTGTGCGCAAAAGCAAGGAAAGATCGGTTAAATTGTTTACTGTCGGCGAGCGCCACACATCGCAAGTCACTTGCTTGTCTATAACGACAAACCCGTTCGGAGAACGGCCTAGCCCGTGATTGACTGTGTTATCAACCCCGCTAGTAAGCACGATATTTTCTAGCAAAACGCCGTTCATCCATGGCAGATTCTCAATAGTCCTTAGGGCTTCATTTATGTTGGCCTGAAGACGTATCACGTCCCCGTCCTTCACAAAGAGTGTCCTAAAGTTAAATGCCATCGTAGCCCACTAAGTTCGTGTCATATTGTGGACGAAGAACATCGGTAACTCTTTCGGGAGCCCCTTGATCACGGTTAGCCGCCATGTCTATGACTCTTTGCTTGAGCATGGATAGCTCTTGCATGAGAGCCGCCGGATTCGACTCTTCTTTAACGAGCGCACGAATCGCGGAGCGTACTATAACGTAATCCTCAAAGCCGTTTACCCCGTCCATAGTGTCAGAGTCTAAAACGAGAGGCGTGGTCACGGGCACATACCATAGAGTAAAACTCTGGGCGCTGGCTCGTGGAATGAATTGGATCTGGTTTTTCACAAAGCGATAACGTAAGACGTTTTGCTCTGTCTGATTTTGATAGTTGTTTCTATCTCTAAACATGAACTTGTCCATTGGGCGCTTTCGCCCTGATACGTCGTAATCAACGCCTATGCCCTTATAGAAATTAGCGGGAAGGGCAACCGCATCTTGTGAGCCGTCGACGNTTATCGTCGCAGAAATGGTTTTATAGTCCTCAGCGGTGGCGATTAGAAGATCTTCGAGCTCGGCATAAGAAAGGTTTATGTAGCTGTTCCACTCCGAGTCAGCGATAAAGCGCGATTTCAGCATGTCCGCACGCTCTTTTGCCTGTGTTCTAAGTGATCCCAAGGTGACTAAGCCCATGTTTCTCCTTTAAAGCAGGGCCCCTCCCCCTAGAAGGGCCCTTCAAAAATCAAATATCCGAACTGCCTTTGAGCATCTTCATNTCGAAGAAACCATCTAGAGCAACGCGGAACCCCCTAGCGTCATTGGATTTGACGGCTAACATCATGTCCTCAGAGAGCGCAGTGAGCGCAGTCTCGTTAGCATTGCCTGTNTCGTCCTCTTCTGTTTCCTCTTCCTTCTTAGAAGGACCGGCAAGCATCGCCGCGAGAGGCTTTTCATCATCTTGAAGCATGCCAGGGATCATTAAATCACCACGCTTGAATCACGGAGCAAGATAGCGACGTTGATTCTACAAACCGCAGAGGGATTTGTAGGAGTCGCGCCAGTGTTCAGTCTCACAACGATAGTTCTCGCTGTAACCACGTCGGCTGCTCCGAATTGAGCGACCAAATCCACAGCAACGGCTGCGGAAAGAGACGCCTGCAAACTCATAAGAGCCTGGTAGCTAGAATCGAGAGTGATTGTGTACTCACCTGTACCCGTTTTAGCTACAGTAGCGCCGATGATAGTCGTGCTTGTAACCGAAGCGTCCGCAGCAATAAGAATTTGCCCATGGATAGCGCAAAGTTTCTTAGTCCTGGAATAAAAGAATTGTTGAAGATATTTATTAGCCATTATGTTCTCCTAATAGCGCCTGAGCGCATCGCGATTTAGGCCCCCGCGTAGGGTAAAGAGTCGGGGCTCCCGATTAAGAGAGCCCCGCTTGTTGATTAGATCTTGAATACGCCGTTGTAGCCAGGTGCGGTACAAACGAGCTGCGAGTAGTGACCGATGCGGATCTCGATACCGTCCGAAGTCGCTTCGCGCAGAGCTTCGAGGGTGTCAAGATTCAGAATCCCAGGTGCTTCACCGAGGGAGTGCAAGAGCCAGCTATCAGTTTGAAGGAAGAACATGCGTTCCTTGGGACAGTTGCGATCACTGAAAACTTCAACAACAGAATCGTTGAGTTGCAGTTGAACGCCACGGAACCCGATTTCGCCGATCTTCATATCAACGTATTGAACTTTAGCGCCGAGAGACTTAACGAGGTCTGCCATCTTGACGGGGTTCATCCAAACGCGGTCAACCATAGAGCCGACGACTTGCATTTGTGTTCCGGCTTCGATCAAAGCCTCTTCGATGGGGAGAGCCGACAAATCAGACCAAACGCCAGCGAGACGCTCAGAATCAGTTGTACGGTTAACGCCGAAGAAAGTGGTGGAACTTACGCCGCCGTAAACCAACCAAGCCTGAAGGCCTTTCAGTTTAGCGTCGTAGTCGCCAGCTGCGAGGATAAAGTCGCTAGCAGCAATGGCCGCAATCAAAGTGTCAGCAGCTGCGGGAGCGCCGCCTGCAGTAGCAGCGACGACGAAAGAGCCAACCGAGCGGTTAACGCTAACAACGAACATGGTTCCAGTGCGGACAGCGCCGCCGCCGTTAGCAGATGAAACTTGGAGTTGCATGCCGACTTCGAACTTCACAATGTCAGAGCGATCCGACAAGGTAAGGGTCGAGGTGTTGATAGCCGAACCAGCCAAGATTTGACCACGAACGCCTGAGCCGTTGCCGAAAACGTCAACAGACAAAGCCGAAGTGATGTTCTTGAAGCCGTTCTCGATCTCTGTCTTACGAGCTGCGAGGAAAGCGCCAGCGTCGTTAGCAGATGCCTTAAGCGTCTCGCCGTCGATGGAAAGGAGTTGATAGTCCTTGTTCCGTGTGACGAGGAAAGCGATTGAAGCAGTGTTGCCCTTGTTGCCTTGAGCAGTTGTGAAGCTAGCCGAACGACCTTGGGGGTTTCCGTAGATCATGGGAACCTTACGGTCAGAGCCGTAGAAGTCGGTCTTCTTAGGCAAAGAAGCTAGAAAGGGATTGCCTTTATAGACGAGATTCTCGACCTTGGAAGGTGTGAAAAGAGTTTTGAGGATGGGTGCAAAATTGGTCAGGTTAAGTGGCATTGTAAGCTCCTATTTTTGAAGCACCCGAGTAGCCCAAGCCATAGTCTCGTCATCGCTCATTTCGCGAGGAGGCTGTGTCGTGCCATTGGATGCTGAATTAGTTAAAGTTTTCGTCTCAAGCTTAAGGGCATTTGGAGCGCTTTTGTATTTAGCTTGGTACTTTTTGGTTTGATAAGCCTTGTCGGCCTCTGCTTCTAGTAGTTTTTCGATTTTGTCTGCAGCTGCTTCTATAGTTAGTTCTTCGTTCGTCTCTTTATAATGACGCACAATCTCCTGACAAACAAGGTCATGGCGTCCGAAAGTATTAATCAACTCAAACTTATCTCCGGCTTCTCTTACCTTGTCAGCGACTTGGCGCTCGGCATGAGCCTTTTGAGAATCTGCAGATTGAGCCGCAGAGCGCTCCTCAGATTCTTTTTTGTCGCGAGACATTTGCTCGATCCTAGATTCTAGCTCACGATACTTTGCGTTAGCTGGGCTTTTGCCGTCTAGTAAATGCATGGTCAACGCGTCGTAGAACTTCTCAACCTTGTCCTCCGTGATCCCTCCGGAGTTTAGAAACGCAAGCGGATCTTTCTCGGCGTTTATCTTTGCTTGCTGAAACTCTTTGAAGCCCTGAGATTCTGCCTTAAACTTTTGCATCTCTAGTTGATGCTGTCTCTCACGCTTGGCTAGCTCGACAAAGCGGCCTCCAAGCGGGCCCTCTTTAGCTGGCTCCTCTACCTTTGGGGCTTCTACAACTTCCGCAACCTCTGCGGGCGCTTCAGTAGTTAAGAGTGCCGCTAGGTCTGCGTCAGTTTGTGTCACGGTTTCAATAATTGGGTCCATAGTATCTCCTTATTTTATACAGCTTGCATTAGTGGTGCGATGGGAAGCGGGGGCGGGGCTCCGACGCCAGCGCCCATTGGGATATCTTGAGCCATTGGGTCGCCGGTAGGCTCTTCGGGAACCTGCATTTGCTGGCACTGCTCAATCAAACGCCTAAGCAACTCTAGGGTTTCCTCAGGTGCCTCGTGAATTCGTGCAGTAATTATATGACATTTGTGCATATTTCTTGAGGAACTCTAGGTCGTCAAAGGGCTCGGGCGGGCGATATTTGCCGTCATCAATGATCATTTGAACGGTTTCACGCGCTACGTTTCTAGCGGCAAAGCGTAGGTTATTGCTCTCTTCGAGGTCGGGGAAGTCTAGCAGCTCAACGCCGGTATCGGGATCAATCAGGCCCGCAGTCATTAGCTCTTGAACGTATTGCATGCGTCCGGCTGGGGTGTCGGGAAGCGACGACGTTGGGAAGATCTGCATCACATACTTGTCTTCCGCCATGTCTACCTCGGACCACTTGATTTGCTGAATGAACTTCTTACCCCGAGCCGTGAAGCTCAATCCCTTGTCCTTTTCGTACATCTCTTTAGTGACCATTACGTTAAGGCTGGCAATGTCCATATGGAACTGCTCCCATCGCTGGCCTACTTGGACGAAACGCTCTGAGCCGATATCGTTATACTCACGCAAAGCCTTGCCGCTATCTAGACCCGATGGCTTTTGAGCGCTGGCCGACAGTTGACTAACGCCAACGAGCTCGTAAGCCTTGTTGTAAAGTGACTCAAGCTGTTGAGCCTTCTCGGGGTGATAAGTGGCCCAGACCCTAAGCTCGGGAGGAATGCCTGTGTACTTAATGATGTGACCGATCTCGTTGTTGATGTGAGCCGAGACAATCTTAGACCCGTTCTCGACCAACCATGTCGGAGCCGAGTTGAGATAGTCCGAGAGCTGAATGTCCATCAACATCTTGTTGATTTGCACTTGAATCCCGACGATCTGCTCAGCAATGCCCTTATCATACCAGCCGAGTTGCCTTGGCTTGTAGGGTAACTTGGCAACGGGGAACACGGCGCGCTTGTATTCTTCGCCTAGGAGTTGAGCTCCCTGGATAGCTATAGCGTGACGGCCATCCGCAGAATTCTTATAGGGTAGGTGCCATGCCTCGTAGCACACGACAAAGTCGGAGCCATAGCCTGGGTCCATAGCGTAATCCTCAGGCTTGAGCGCTGAGATCGCTAGCTCGTGCTCGGGGAAGTCCTGCATCAAAGCTTGGCGACTAACATGCTTGCGCTGATAAAGGTTTCTAGGCTTGCCGTAATGCGCCTCTGCAGGGTCGACGATAAACTCCTCGACTAACACGCGCTCGTTAACTACCTGCCCGTCACATCCATAGACCTTCATGATGCCTGAGCCTAGAACCGCAGCGTCAACAAAGCACTTGGCTGACTCGACGTATGTCTGGCACTCATAGAATTGTCCGGTGACGACCTTTTCAAGCTTCTTAGCCTTTTGTTGCATGCCCCAATCTGCTCCAGAGGTCAGAAAGGTAGGCTTAGGCTTGTTCTTTGCTATCTTTGCCGCCGCCGTATCAATGCAAGACTCGATTACGTTCCATGTAACTCTAGAAGAACTCAGCGAGAGGATGGGGCGAGAGTAAGCGCCTGGCGTTAGCCCTAGGATTTCTAGGTTTCCATACAGCCTAGCGTGCTTGAGGTTCTCAGCGCGTAGCCCCGCTTGGTTTTCGTAGAGCTGTTGGACTAATTTAGTAAGTGATTGGGAGCAGTCTGGGTCTGTCCACCAGCTCACAGCCTGCACCCCGAGATCCAGATGCCAGCCGTTCCAGTGCCAGAGGTGCGAGTGTAAACCAACCGAGCTCTCTTGAACGGGAAGATTTTGTTATCCAAGAACCACACAGCTGAGCCGGTAAACGCTGTGATTGCGGTAAAGCCAGAGTAATCAACCCAGTTGCTACCGTCATCAAGAGACACTTGCAGCTTGAGCGAGCCAACCATGTCGTTAGCAGCCGACCAATTGAATTGGAGCGCTAGGCCGTAGAGATCGAAGAGCTCGGGCAGGTTTACGTTAACTGTGGCAGCAAAGGATTGAGCCGCAGCGACTTGTGAAGGATTGATAACTGTTTTCATAAAACCTCATCTTGACGAGTAGAAAAGGACTTCCTCATCTATCTCTTTTTGTGACTTTCGGGGCATGTCTACAATATCTTTGACGGCTTTATTAGGGATTTTATCCAGTTTAACTAGCATTGGCCCATTTGCAAACTCGGTTACGCCGCTATCTTGAAGCAGTTTTAAGAGTTTCTTGAGGTTATTTAGCTCTTTTTGATTCATTAATGTGCCCACCATGGCTCTTTTTGTCTCATAAGTCGATTTTCCAACTGTTTTTCCATAGCGTCTTCTTCGGCTGCGGCGCGTTCATACTCATCCAGTTCTTTGACCGGAACATGTGCGTAGGCTTTGGCTTTTCTCCATGCGTAGAGGCTTGAGTCGCAGTAATCGTTAGCCATCCCGTCCTGCTCTTTACCCTTGGCGTTCTTTACTAGCGTTTCATACTCAGAGATAAGATCAACGCAAGAGGCGTGTACCCTTAAGTTACCGTCAATAAAATCGCCGTTCATCAAGTGAATGTTGGTCAGCTTCTCGGTCTTCTCCGCGGGCTTGATCGGTAGGCTGTAGCGCCTAATCATCTCCTCAGTGATAGATTTGCCCAAGCCTCCGGTGTCAGCAACAATCTCGGAAGGGCTGAATTGCTTGATGAGCCTTAGCGTTGTCTCTGCAATCTGGGAAGGTATCATCTCGCTACCGCCCTCAACGTGTTGAATCCAAGTGTCGGGCAGCCTGTCCGAATAGGCGACGATTGACCACGTTGTCTTATCGTTCCAACCGTAGTCCATGCCCATGATTCTAGTAACAGTCACGCCTTTGGGCATGTCGCTGTAGACATTGCGCGATCTTCTAAAGCGGTAAACCAAGGCATCAAGATCGATAACCCACTCGCCCAACCACTCCCTTCGGAACGTGGGATTGTCCCGAGTCCAACCACGCTTAACGAGCATGTCGTCGATATAGTTCTTAGCGTGCTGCATGAAAGGGTTATCAAGCACAGACCAACGATGCACAGAATAGCCGTGCTGCCCGTTAGTCGCATCGTAAAAATAGCCGTTAGGGATCGGGCCAGGCGTGCCGAGTAGATAGATTGTGGCTCTAAGGTCAAGGCATGCTGGCTCTAGAACGTCTTCGACAAGGGCTTGTAGATGAGCCCTAAAGCCCTGAGCCTCGTCGATAACCACGACAGAATACTTAGCGCCGCGTAGCCGGTCCATGATGTTTACCGCGTCAGCGCCGACCAAGATGATAAGTGATCCATTGGGAGTCTTGACGGTTAAAGACGACTCGCTCATGTCCCAGCCGAGACGCTGCTTGTCGTTCATCTTAACGAGCTCGGGCCACATGATGCGCTTTGCCGAGTCCCGAGTGAGTGAGATGTAGAGCGCTATCTCGCCAGGATGGTCCTGGGTAGCTTGAGCCAAGACCCTAGACGCTGATACGGATTTGCCTGCTCGACGCGTACACAAGGCAGCCTTGCGGCTAGCCCTGTCGTCTACAAAGGCGCGTTGCTTAGGAAACAGCTGTGCGGCGAAATCGACAATAGCCGACCTCTTGACCAAGTAAGCCCTGAGAATGTCATCTCGGCTATACAGCTGTTTCCTTTTTAGCCTTTACCTTAATGAGCTTGAAGCATTTCACGTTTGACGTGAAGACAGACGCCTCGCCGCCCTTCGAGTCCTTGATAGTTACGATGCCTTGCTCGAAGGTGATCTCGTAGCCCTTCTCCGCGTAATAGCTATATTCTTGCTTGTCCCCGACCTTGATCGAAGATCCTAATGTGATTGATTCAAACTTCATTTTGCAGCTCCTCATATTTTGTGGTGTCCTCAATGTTGTATCTGCGCGTTACAATAACGCCGACAATGTCCTCGATCTCTTCTCTGCTAGCCCGACCGAGCTCGTAAAGCGCTTGCTCGATATCCTCTTCACGGCCCTTGAGCATCTCTCGGATTTCTTTCTCAACGAACCGCAGATTGTTAGCTGCCAGCTCGCCGTCGGATGGTTCTACTTCGATCATTTTGCCCCCAGTTCGTAGTCAAAGAAAGGATCGTAAACGAGCCCAGCCTTTTGGATTAGCTTCTTTGTTGAAACTCCCCCGTGAGTTGCTACATGGCACTCGCCCAGAGCCTCGAATAGCTTGCGAGCCATCCCAAGCTTGCGGAAGGTATGCTTCACATAGACGTAGGATATAATGCGAATCGCCGGCGCGTAGTCTCGGTAGACTATAAAGCCAAAGATCTGGCCCTCGTCGTCGGGAGAGCAGCACACGCTGACCTCTGAGACTTTGAGAACTTCAGCGATAAGATGGCGCTGCCTCTTAAAATAAGATTCTCTGTCCCAAAGAGCTGGGCCGGTTTTGTATTCCCTGGCTTCGCTGACTAGATCTTTTAGCTTTAAGACGTTGATTTCGCGGAAGCTTTGCAGCCACGACGAATAGATAAAGTGAGAGTCGCCATCGTTAGACGGACGAAGCTTAACCGCGTCCAATTTCGCTAGCCTGTTTCTTTAGCTTTGCGATCTCTTCGAGGATTATGTCGAGCTTGATGTAGCTCTCGCCAAGCTGAGCCATGATCTTATCCCAAGACTCTTGAGCAGTCATGACGGCTCACGGCCATTCAGTTGGACAAAGGCTCTGCGCTGAGCCTCGGTCATTACTGCGGGCTGTGCAGCTTCAGGGAGTTTCTTTGGGAGTTTCTTTTTGCGCTCGGTTAGCGGGGTTGATTTCGATGATTTTGCCATGCTTGGCCTCCAATACTTTAAAGACTTCTTGCTCTAGAGCATCGCCTGAAAGTGACTCAAGCGCAAGCTGCTCGGGAGTTTTAGTCTCTAGAGTATGTGACACAAGCTTAGGATAAACGTACGGCAAGAGCGCGATGAGCGTCTTGACCTGCACCTCTGGCTCTAGTTTNGGGATTCTAAANAGGATCTGCTCGACTAGATTGATGCCATTTGTGTCTAAAATATCGCGTAAAATGAGCGTTGTTTTGCTTACTGAGCCCTTTGGGCGGCCTTTACCTGGGTTTTCAAGCGTAAACACATCTCTATCTTATATTAAATTCTTTGGATTGGCTAAGTTCGTGAATACCTTCTCTACGCTCCCTACGCTTGTTTGCGAATTAGTCTTTTGATGTCTGATTGCCATCACCACTTTCATATCAGGAGGGGCTGTGTACTCAGAGACGAATATCTTGTGAGGCGATGTGCGCACCCATTGCCAGAATTTATCATGATCAAATGACCGCGTGTATCCGACTGTACCGGCGTAGGGAGGATCGCAGTAGATAACTGAGTTTGGAAGAATTGGCACCGACTCGTAACTGAGTGATGTGGTCGAGAGCCGCGTCGCCGAACGTTCGAGCTGTTGGAGCTGTTGGAGCCGTTC
>LV_Brine_h2_0102DRAFT_1000732_pt1 | contig 10602 bp, 17 predicted proteins | sample LakVidmifraction_3_FD_10600 | JGI IMG/M metagenome (IMG submission 10600)
TTCAGTTGAAGAAATTAAAAGAGAGATAACAAATTTATTAGAACAAAAAGAAAGATTTTTAGAAGAATTAGATAATCAAATAGCTATTTATGAAAGAAGACTGCAAGGTGCTTCTGATGTTGGAATTGATTTGAAAGATTAACTATGAAAGGTGAGGCAACAAATAGGGAAATAATGACAGCGGTTCAGGGTATAAATAATCGCCTTGATATTCTTAATGGTTCAGTCAGTAAGAGTAAAGACAAACTTGCAAACCACGACATTATCCACGCACAGATGACACTCACACAACAGCAAATAGTTAATGACCTTATCGGGCTTAAAGATGTAGAGAATATAAATAGTACTTACAGAATAAAAGCACAGGCTTCTATTGATATAATAAAATATTTACTTGGTATTATAGGGATTGGAAACATTATTACACTGTTGAAAGTTTTTAATGTGGTACAATAAAAAGATGCCAAAAAAAAACAAAGTAGAGCAAACAGGTTTCCTTTTTAAAATAACGCCACAAGACTACATCACAGGTGCATCGCCACTTGTATTTGAAGATATAAACCCGTCAGGTGACTGGACTAAATATATCCCTAAAGAAGAGAAGCAGTATGTCTATGCAATATTTGATACGTTCTCTTGCACTACGTTCTCCGCACTTAATAAGATTGAGATAGCGATAAACTACCTGATAAAAGAAAAGAAGCTACCAGATGAGATACGAACACGACTCAATGAACTTGGTTTCTTTGCTGATGGGTCTTTCAATGCTTCTGATAGGTTTACAGCTACAATGTCCGGCACAATGCCAAATGGCAACTATTTTCAAAATGTATGGGACTCAATTCGTAAAGACGGAATACTCCCAGAAGTACTTCTCCCATTTGGCGGAAATAACCAACTAGAGTATCTCAACAAGAACCTTATAACGCCTGAAATGAGAGCTGTTGCTCTTGAGTTTACTAAACTGTTCGATATCGGATACGAATGGCTCTCAGACACCAAAACACTCGATAAGGAGCTACGACAATGTGCTATTCAAATCGCAATCCCAGAGATAGGCTCTCACGCTGTTGTTGCAATAACAAAAAACACTCATTTTGACTCTTATGACCCTTTTATAAAAACAAATCCTGCTATTGCATATGGTATGAAATCATTCATAAGACCAAAGGCACTCAACGCTACATATCAATTTACTACATTGATGAAAATAGGAATGAGAACACCTGAGGTGCTACAACTACAAAAAAGATTAAAAGATGAGGGGTTCTATACCTACAGGTCAATAACTGGCTTCTTTGGTTCAATCACTGACAAAGCAGTAAAGGCATATCAAAAAGCAAACGGATTGAGACCTGATGGAATAGTAGGACCGAAAACACATGCTGTTCTTAATTTAAAAAAGAAAGTACAAAACAGTTTTAACCTAGACAAGTTTGATCTTATTCCAGAAATAGAAACAAAGGCTATCACGTTTTTAACTATGGCAAATAATGCAAGCTATAAACTAAGAATTACTAGTGGGCGTAGAACACAAGAAGAGCAAAATACAAAATTTGAACAAGGACGGACAGATAAAACAAAGCCTATTGTAACGTGGACAAGAAACTCAAAGCATATAGGAGGGAGAGCATTTGATATCGCCTTTACTGGTAGAAATCCCTATCCTGCAAACTTTGACTGGGAGATACTTGGAAAGATGGGAGAACTTTGCGGACTAAAGTGGGGCGGCAGATGGAGAAAGAATAAAGACAACTTGCATTTTGAGATATAGTATATATAATAATAGTGCTACTGTTTCTTTATATATCAGTAGCTACTCGTATTTTACTTAACTAGAAAAGAACCAATAAGCCCTGTTGGTTCTTTTCTTTTGTTGTATAATATAAAACTGTGGATAACTTTTATAAAAACATTTACTTTTATTGGTATACTATGCAGACCAAAGAGTAATAAACTTTATGGTAAAAAATTATGGAATCAAAACAAGGAGAACTAAATAAACAAGACTGGAAAAGTATTGGCAGAGGAGCTTTAATCGCACTAGGCGGTGCTCTTGCAATATATGTTGCGGCGTTACTTGAAGTCATTGACTGGAGTACTGTTTCTCAGTACGGATACTTAATTGCACCTATAGCATCAATTTTCATCAACGCTCTGAGAAAGTGGGCAGAAGGAAAATAGGCGTATTGTCCTCGTAAGGGACTACTATGAGTAAACCAAATATGTGTATACTAACAGTTTTGCTAACCGTTTTAATTTTATTAAACGTGCCTGATAAAGAGGTAAAAGCAGAACCTGAACATATCATTCCTATAGTTGAAGAATTAACTCTTACACCAAAGGAATATGTTACAAAGTATTCAAAACAATTTTTAGTAGATGAGCAGACATTGCAAAAAGTAATGCACTGCGAGAGCGGAGGAAGAATCCACGTCTACGGGGACAATGGAAGGGCTTATTCTGTAATGCAATTCCACAAGCCTACATTTGAATCATATTCAAAGAAACTAGGAGAGGAGTTAGACTACTACTCATACCAAGATCAGATTAAACTATCAGCTTTTATGTTTAGCATAGGAGAGGGTGATAACTGGACAGCGTATCGAGCACTTAAAAATGGAGGGACTTACAGTTTCTATTCAAACCTTCTACAAAAACACTATACAGTACACTGTAGATAATAAACTACCCCTTAGTGGGGTTTTTTATTTGCATTTCTTTTTTTAATTGGTGTATACTGTAATAAACATCTTTTCATCTTTAAAAAAACAATAATGAAGTATGAGCCAGATAACTATTCGCGAAAACTTGGTCATCTCACAAAACACCACCGTCTCGCGAGAACTTTGGGTGGAGGGAGCACAAAGGAGAACATCTCTTTTGTACCTGAAAAAGTGCATCAAGCGTTTCATCAAGTATTCGGTGCGACTTCGGCAGAAGCTGTTGCACGCGAACTGAACCAAAATTGGACAGACCCTGAGTATGTCATGGTAGCAGTACCAAAAAAACTACTCTCACTAGTAGAGAACGCTCTCTATGGTAAAAGCAATTATTAAACAGTAATTCACCTTTTAAAAAACAAGTCATGAGCAATCACGAAGTATGGGCAACATGTCAATCTTGTAATCTATCTTTTGATTTACGAATGACTGACATCTGCGACAATTGCGGTGCATACTATGCCAAGTACACCGCCAAACCTGTTATCAAACCAGTTTTTCCACCACCAATCAAAAAGTAACCAAATCATTAAAACTATGAAATGGAAACAATCTCAAAGCGAAACCGTGTTATTGATTATCTTCATCTCATACATTTTAATATGTCTTAGATGGAAATGCTCCTAACACAAAAGACACCACGTAAGGTGTCTTTTTTTATTACTTAATTATTCCAATACTCCTCATACAAATCTTGGAATCGCTTTGGTTCTATACCATTGCTATCTAAGATAGTTTCACAACACTGGATGATTCTTTGCAAGGATACCATGTTCTCGTCTTTAGCAAAACTACAAAGATAAAAATAGATATCACGTGTTTGATATTTTGTGTCATCGTCTGCCATGTTATTGAGTGCTATCTGTAATTCTTTTTCTTTTTCTTTCATACAACAAGTATATACTAAAATAATAAATACAACTGTGGATAACTATTGGTTGTATAAAATAATATGTATGACATAATTAGTATGTGGTATAAAAGAAACTACAAAAAAAATTACAAAGATTTATTTTTAATAATGATATACTTAGAGCAAATATAAGCACTATGAAAAAACAAAGATTGTCAGTAGAAACACTAGGCAAAATCGGAAAAATGATTACTGATAATCCAGAGGTGAGTAACCAAGATTTATCAAAGATGGTACAAGATGAGCTGAAAATCAAGTACTGTGTAGACGCTGTTAGAGCAAAAAGAAATCGTATGGGACAAAAAAGCCCAGAGATATTATGTGCTCCTATGGAAAAAGCAGAAAGAGTAGAAAAGAAATTAAAATCTTCTTTTGAAGTCCATGATGGTTATGTGTACAATAGTACTACAAAAACAGTCATCACAGACCTCGGAGAATATGGTAGCTTTGTATGCTCGTTAGATATGCACAAGGCTATCCAACGTGCCTATGTAGACTCTTACGAAGGTAAGGGAGATACAGCATCACAAGTTGCTATGCGTTTTGATTTCACACACGCTAAGGCTGTGTACAAGTATGCAAAGATACACGGCTTTACAAAATCAAGTGTCCCTCAAACAGACCTTGAGTTTAAAGAAGGTCTCACACCAGATGAAGCTGTTGCTGAAAATGTACAAGCTATGAAGCGGAAAACATACAAGCTAACAGAGCAAGCAAAATGGAAGTATCAACAAGATAGTGCTGAGAAGTGGAATAACTTTCATCACTCAGTCCTCAAGTCACTTGAGAACCATCTTGAAGAGTATTTACCTAAACACAATCCCCCTGTATTAGTTTTAACAAAATCAAAACAGAAGTACGCAGTAGTTATGGGTATATCAGACCTCCACTATATGAAATTCTGTCACGATCATCTTGGTAAACCGACATACAATAGAGAGATTGCAATAAAAAGATTACAAGAAGCACTCACAACCATGATAGGTCAAATTACCCGTCATGGTGTGCCTGAAACAATCTTTCTCCCTGTTGGGTCAGATAACCTCCATGTTGATAATGCACAACACACCACTACGAAGTTTACAAACCAAGTAGGTGCAACTGATGGACACTGGGCATTAGAATTAAAAAACTATGTCTCTCTCACACTCAATATGATTGATATGCTCTCACAAGTTGCCCCGTTGGTACTAATCCCTACCGCTGGCAATCACGACAAAAGCACTTCTTTTATGTTAAACGCTTACCTTTCAATTCACTACGCTACAAGCAAGCGTGTTAAATTTACAGAATGTTATGACAGTAGAGTCTACGCACAGTATGGTAACCAAGGATTTATTTTTGGACACTTTGAGGATATGAGCGAGAAGAAAATACAAAGTAATGCACACAAGTTTATAATGGCGGAAGCTAAAGACCGTGGCATCACAGCAGATAGATTTTCAATCTTTTCTCAACACTTACATACAGACTCTTTCAAAGCATTGGGCGGTGGTGTTCAACACTACATACTACCCTCTCTCTCTGGTACGGACCAGTGGCACAGAGACAATGCCTACATAGGACAGTCAGAAGCATCTTGTTATATATTTGACAAGGAAAAAGGGAAGACAGCAATCTTTTACGCATAAACAATTAAACGCCATATCTCAGCAGTATGGTGTTTTTTATATTCTATTATATCTGTAGTATGCCTTTAATTGTGGTAAAATGGCACTTGTAAGCGTACTTTGCACTAATAGTTGATACAACATACCTTTAGTAGATTAAAACCACAAAAACCGCTCTTTGGCGGTCTTCATAGTTAATCCAGTATTTATCGCTCTAATGGTCTGGGAAAAGAGTAGGTTGCATTAAGCAACAAGACGTAAAATATATATTTGTATGAATTGTAGCAAACGTGATACACTTTGTCAATTATGAAAAAAAAAGTCCTTGCACAGAAAAAAACAATCACAGAAGATAGTGTAGAAAATGAAACAACAAGCAAGGGTAGAAACTACGGCAAGCAACATATTTCTGAATATATAATTGAGAAATGGATACAAAAAAATTGTAAATAAGTATTTTGAAAGTTATCCACAGTTCATTTATTTTTATTGTTGTATAATAAAAACATGTTATTGAGCGAATTAAAAGATAAAGAAGAATACGAAAAAACAATCCACAAAATTGATGACATCTTTAAATCCTTTTTAGACTTTCCACAAAATATAAAACCTATTACTAAAAAAGAAAAGAGAGAGATACTCCTTATTGAGATACACGCTTTTTACAAGAACGAGGGAAATCAAAGAAAAGTAGAAAACTGGAAAAGATACTGCTCTTGGTTGAGAGCGAATAGAATACATGAAAAGACACTAGGAAGAGATAAAAACTTAGCAAAATTTAAAAGAACAAAAAAATACATTCGTGAAATCAGTTTATCAAGTCTAGGGTGGTTACTACGACATATCCCTATGGAGGATTTGCACTATTTTACATCAACAGGAAGAGAATTTAGCCATACAGGTAAAAGTTTTGGTAGCTGGATGAGTCAATGGTTTGAAAAAATAGATCGTTAATGTCACCAGAGTAACTCGGTTACACCACAAAACCCTTTATATATTGGTTTTTATATATACCGATGGACTGTGAGTCACTCGGCTAGTGTATAATTGCTCTAATATCTTTTAGATAAAATAAAAAACTTAGTATCTTGTAGCATATCACCACTAGAACCGTATTCTTGATGAAACTCTAAATGACAGCTTTTACACAATGGAAATAAATGGTTGTCTTTATCCTTTCCGTTATATTCACTATATTTTGCATGATGAAGTTCAACAAATATTGTAGATAAACATACGGCACATACTTTCTTATGTCTTTTCCAATATTCATTCCTTCTATTTATCCAAACATTACTTTTAATATACGTTTCATAACTTACTGGAATTATTCTCGTTTTTCTTTTTTTTTCTTTCTTTGGTTTCTTTACCTTCTTATGTATTCCAACTACAGTATTCTTTCTCCAATTACTATTCCATGTATTGGTTATAGGTTTATATTCTTTAGTTAAATCAAGTAGATTCATATTGTTTTCATAGTTGTGCAATACTCCCCCAAACCCCCACTACATAAAAGTAAGAGAAATCTAGAAAAGTATAAAAATCGTTTTCACTGTCGCCGCTTTTTATCGTTTACCCATTTTAAGACCGTAAACCCTACCCCCAGTCTGTGCTAAACACTATTCTATTCAAACAAAACAGCCCGTCCATGTAGAATGAAAAGGCGGGCTGTTTTGCTCACGACTCATTCTACAGAGTCATGCTATTTAGTTATACAGATATAATATCATTTTACTAAAACTAATGTCAAGTAACTCTTATTACTACATAAATAAACTAAATAGTTATCCACAGTTGCATTACGTAATACTATATAGTAAGATATAAGAGTACCAGAATAAGTAAAACGGTATGAGTAAATATGCTAATAAAGTATAGAAACAATAACGCTACAGATTGTCCTGTATATATGTCAGGAAAATGTATAGAAATTAAAAATTGGTTAACGGGGGAATCTTTTACACCATTTATAAAATCAGTATTTGTAAATAATTTTGAAAATGAAGAAATGACAGAACATGATATAAAATGGGAAGCAAATCAACATTTAATAGAAGATGCAGAACAGGCAATACAAAGTTATCAAGAATCAATAAGCGAGGAAACACAATGAATGTAAAAACAACAACTATTCAAAAAAACTACAAAGATAAGAAAACTGGAGAATTGAAGTCTTTGACTATCAATCACGCAAAAGTAAACGACAGACTAAAAGCATTTTGGGAGGCAAATCCAAAAGGAAAGATTGAAACATCAAACAAGAAAGACATTAAGACTATAGAGTTTAAAACATTTATACTTGCAGATAAAAGTGATGAATTTTCAAGAGAAGCAACAGGTCATGCACTTGCAAATCTACCACTAGGAGAAAAAGAATACGAAAAACTTGAGACAATATCAGTTGGTCGAGCACTTGCACTTCTTGGATATTCCGCAAGTGGTGAAGTTGCTAGTACTGAAGAAATGGAAGATTTCATAGAGTATCAAAAAAACAAGAAAAAAGAAGCTATCGAAGATGCGATTATAATGCTTGAAGACTGTAAAACATATACTCAACTTCAGGAGGTATGGAAATCACTAGGGACTATTATTACTCAAAAAGAAGTGGTCGAAAAGAAAGATGCATTAAAAGCTATACTTAAAATTAAAATAATATGAAAATTAAAAAGTTTGAAACAAAAGAAGATTGGCTCGATGGTAGAAAATCAAAAATAACAGGCTCAAGACTTAAAGACATAGTAGTAAAACGTGGTACAGGGGAAAAGATAGCATACTATGAAATAATCGCTGAACGTATTTGTACTTTAGAAGAAGAAGAAAACCCTATGGATCGTGGCACAAGGTTAGAGCAAGAAGGCATTGAGAAGCTACAGGATGCCACAGGAAAAGAGTTTGATACATCTTTGGTATTATGGGAGCGTGAAGACAACAACGCCATAGCTATATCACCAGATGGATTTAACGGAAGTACTATCGCCGCTGAAATAAAATGTCTATCATCAGCAAAGCACATAGAATCATACTTAACAAAAAAAATACCAGAAGAATATACTTTTCAAAAACTACAATACTTTATAGTAAACGAAGAACTAGAAACATTATACTTTGGATTTTATGATCCAAGGATGCCAAAAAAACTAGAACTTCACTATTTTGTAATAGAAAGAAAAGATGTTCAAGAAGATGTTGATATGTATCTTGCATATCAAAAAGAAAAGCTAGAAAAAATAGAAGAAATAATAACAGAACTAACATTTTAAATTATGATTTACTTAAACAAAATAACAATTATCGGAAACCTTACAAAAGAACCAGAACTAAAAGCACTTCCAAGTGGTACTAAGGTTGTAAACTTTTCAGTCGCTACAAACAGAACATGGAAAGATGCACAGGGAATAAAACAAGAAGATGTAGAATTTCACAACGTAATAGTTTTTGGAAAACAAGCTGAAACAGTAAAACAATACTTTAACAAAGGTGATCAAATCTTTATAGAAGGTAGACTACAAACAAGAAGTTGGGAGGTAGAAGGAAAGAAAAACTACAGAACAGAAATAGTACTTGAAAGTTTCCAGTTTGGAAATAAAAACACAGTTAAAGCAAATACAGAAACAACTAAAAAAACATTTACACCTGAAGAAAAAGAAACTATGTCAGTCGATGATATTGCATCACTTAGTGAAGTAGCGTTTCAAGAAATGTCAGAAAGTAACCCTTTCTAATATGGAAAACTATAAACAGTTTATTTTAAGTAAAGGAGGACATGAGTTAGGTTTACTTTTCTGTGATATAGAAAATGAATTACTTACACCTGTACAGTGGAAAAGATTTCTANATTATACCCAAGGAGATACTGTAGGATTGATAGGAATGAATGATTCTGCATCATTTTGTTATGTATGTGATTATCAAAAATTTATAGCAAGTGAATTAAAAAGAAAATAATATGCAAAAACAAAGAACTGATATTCAAAACAAATCACTTCATCTAGGATGCCAGCAAATAGCAGACCACCTTGTTGAAAATAACATACCACTAGATGTAGCACTTAAAAACCTACACGTCAGACCTAGTATGGAAACTATTAAAAGCATTTATAGGGACATTGCAAAAGCAAAGTTTGAAGTAACTAGCACGGCAGACCTAGAAACAACACAAATAGACCAAGTATGGGAAGACCTTACAGCAACACTGTCGTTAAACACAGGAGTATACTTTCCATTTCCCTCACAAGAAACAAGAAAAGAAGCATTACAAGCGTTAGATGATATGAGATAACATATGAAAAAATACAACGAATTAACAATAGAAGAGAGACTAGCTTGCATATCTTTATTCCCAGAAGAAACGAAAAATGATAGTAACGCCGAGGTTAGAAGAGAATCATATAGGGCATTTGGTTATACAGAAGAATGTAAAAAAGACGAATACTTTGCTATCAGAATAGAGGCACACGTAGCTCTAGGTTTCACAGAAGAAGCAAAAAAAGATATTAACAATTACGTCAGAAATGAAGCATACAAAAACCTAGGCTACACAGAAGAAGCTAAGAAAGACGAATATTGGGCTATCAGAATGGGAAATTTTCGAGCCCTAGGATACACAGAAGAAGCTAAGACTGACAGTGACAGCGACATCAGAGAAGAGGCAGAAATATACTTTAAAATTAAAAACCAAGAGTAACATATGAAAGAAACAAAAGAAAAAAAAGAAANATATTCGTTTAGATGTAAACCATCAATAGAAAAAAAAGAAATATATTCGTTTAGATGTAAACCATCAATAATAGAAAAGATTGATGAGATAGTATTAAAAAGAAAAACAAATAGGTCTATCTTTATTGAAGAGCTATTTAGAATATGTATAGACGGTAAATAGTTATCCACAGTTGCATTATGTAATACTCTTGCTATAATAAAAGAGTAGGACATTAAGTAACACCTACGAGTAAAAAAATGATTACATACAACAAACTAACAACAGAACAAAAACTAGCTTGTCTATCATTATTTCCAGAAGAAGCTAAGAAAGATGAAGAATGGTCTATCAGACTAGAAGCATACCAAAATCTAGGATACACAGAAGAAGCTAAGAAAGATACAGAATGGGATATCCGAAGAGAGGCATACCGAGCATTNGGCTACACAGAAGANGCTAAGAATGACGAAGATAAATACATCAGAATAGAAGCATACCGAGCATTTGGCTACACAGAAGAAGCTAAGAATGATGAAGAGTGGGTTATCCGAAGGGGAGCATACCGAGCATTTGGCTACACAGAAGAGGCTAAGAATGATACAGATATCGACATCAGAAAAGAAGCAGGACTATACCTTTACATTAAAAATCAATTAG
>LV_Brine_h2_0102DRAFT_1000734_pt1 | contig 10579 bp, 7 predicted proteins | sample LakVidmifraction_3_FD_10600 | JGI IMG/M metagenome (IMG submission 10600)
TAAGCGTTTCTTTGATATAAGATTCTGAACCGCTTAAATTTCTTAGTCCTTTTACTTGTGCGTGAAATTGGTCGGTTGCCTCATCTACCATTTCCTGCATAGGGCCAAAGTCACCATCTAGCATTGAGCGCAGTTCGCCTTGCTTTTTTGGAGCGTTTGTGCCATAAAAGGACATGAATGTTTCTTTGTAAAAATCAAGAAACCTTTTATCTACGGTAAAGACTGCGCCGATGCTACCTATCATTGAAAGCGTCGAACTAGCAATAATTTCATCCGCTCCAGCAAGTGAACCGTAGGCAGCCGATGCGGCAAAGTGCGCCCACCCGATAACAGGCTTGTTGCGCTCACTAATAGCGGACATTAAAATTTGCATAGCGGTTATTTCGCCGCCGCCGCTGTTTGTTTGAAGTATTACAGCGTCAATGTTATCGTTGGTATAAGCCTGCCGCAAACGAGCCGCAAGCGTACTAATACCGTCGCTGCTTATCTCGTCTTCTGCCATCATCATTCCGGACAAATTAAGAATAGCCTTAGACCCTGGAGGTGTAAGGCTTGGATTCCTAATAAGATAAGGGTCGGTAATTGTGCGGCCTGAGGCGGTAATCACTTGCACCTGCGCGCTTTCTTCACGTCTAGTCGAAAGGCCAATTTGAGAATACGGCACACCGCTTGCCACCATTTCAACCTCGCTCAAATAGCGATTCAGCAATTTAATCCCAAACTGTGGGTCAATTGCCAAATGAGAATATGAAAGGATTTTTTCAATCCCTCGGTTCTCAAATGCCCGTAAAGTTTGCGTAGTTTGTCCTTCCATTATGACGTGTGATAGTGCAAAGGTTATACCCTAACACATCAAACACGCCATCAAATGGGCCTAACTGGTACGGGTTTCGTTCCAACTTTTGCGCGATGCCCCGCGTGAATTTTCTTTTATACCTTGTATTTGCCGCCTTGTAAGGCCATATCTAGTTGCTACCGACCGCTCGCTGCGCCCCCTGCCTAGGTCGCCAATAACCAACATTGAGCAAATGCGCACGTACCCAATTAGGTCGAAAAACTCAACACATTGCGCTGGTAGTTTTGCGTATTCATCTACCTGAATGCCTAGATATGTGGCAAGTTCTACGCATCGGCGTTGGTAGGCTTCCCTAGATACTTCTTTGCCTCTTTCAATCATGCTGTGTGTTTTTTAGGAATTGCCGTCTTTATTTGTCCGGTCTTTATTCCGTGCTTAAAGTAGTTTTTAAGCCCTGTTTCATCACAGCAATAAGAGTACGGAGAAAGTTCGTACTGGTCATGCACTTTTGAAAGTTCGCGCCAGTCGCCACGGTTAAAAAGGGCAATGACGTGTTCGTGCGCCTCTATTGGCAGTTTTGAAAAGTCCCACATAGGCAAAAGTATTTTTTCGTTTTCTGGAATGCGAAGGCGGCACCTGTCGCACCCCATCAGCAATGTACCGACCTGCACAGCACTTGGCTCTACCCAAAAATCAAAGTCGCTGCAATTTGTAAATTTCATTCCCGCCAAAATCCTTGCTAGGTTTATATGGCCAAAATCCACCCCATAACCGCCGCTAACAAAGTCCCCCCTGACTTGACTACCACACGCATAAACCTGAAATCCGGGAAACCTAGAGACAATATGCCCGTAAATTGAAAGTGCTTTTTTGCTAAAATCACTAACATTTTGAACGCGCCTCTTTTCCCGTATTTCGTTTATCGGCCCAGCGTTGCAGCGCGTAGGCTCGCCCCAGTCATGGCGCAGGCGTTCTCTTTCTTTTAAGTTTAGTGCATCCATTTAGTACTCAGTTGTGTAAACGCAGTCCTGTGGCTCACTGACCGGATTGGCAGCGTAACCCATGGCCTCCCAATCCGCATTAAACCATTTTTGCGCCATATCGAAATCGCGATACCTGTAAACCTCACCGTCTGCGTCTGAAATAATTATTTCAAAAGAATAACAGGTTGGAGATTTTATCTTGAAAAATCTAAGGTCTGATTTGCCTACGTAGTCCTTGGTAGAGGGGGCAAAGAAAAAGTAAGGAATTTCAATGCCGTTCAAAGCATCTACCAAGTTCCTGACAAACTGCCTGCCTGCAATTTGCACGACATTTATCACTCCAAAATCTACGGGCGCATTTAATTGCTCAATCTCATTTACTTTGAACGAGGTTATTGAAAGCGCATCTAAAGTGTCCTGCGTGATATATTGGCCAAAATCTTGGTAGTAATTGCATTCCCTGAATCGGCACGAACACGGCTGGTCACAGCAAGAAGTGTCGGACGGCTCAACAAGCAACCGCATGGGGGTCGGAAATTCCAAGGCCGGGGCAAAGTCCTTAATATTTTGCCCAAAAGCCAGTACCGGATCTCCGTTGTAGGAAAATTCAAACGGTACTCTGAAATTCCACGTATCAAAGTCAGTTTGGTTCATCAAAACCAACACATCTAACCACATTCCACGCTTTTGAGAAAGCGAAGACTTTAGGTAAAACATTACATAAATGTCGCTTGCTTCCTTGCCATAAACCAAGGTGCCGTTTAAGGTTGGCGGCACGTCGAAGTCAGACGTTGGTAAGTGCGACGCATACCCGAACTCGGTCGTAAGTGCTCCCTCAAAATATAAAGCATTTGGAACGCCGTTTAAAAAATTAGGGTCGGTATTGTCCACCTGCACAACACTACCAAAGTAAAACATTGACCTAGGGGCAATTTCAAATGACCTTTCGGAATCCATGTTGTCGTAAAGCCTCGGCAGGAATGGCGATTTAATTGTGCTTACTTTTCTTAGTTCGTCATTGCTGGCCTCAAGTGTAGGTTCAAAGAATGGATTTGTCCACTCTTGAACCGCGTCTTTTAGTTCTATGCCGTTCAATACCCGTCGGCTAAATGGTGGTTCAGGCAATTGCAGGCTGTCAATGTAAGCGTCCGTTGATTGAGCAAACCCATAGCGGGTGTATCGAACCAAGTCGTTTTTTATGGGCGACATTTTGAAACTGCTGCAAATAATCTTTTCGCCTAGACTAACAGGCACTTCGCCGTCTTGTATGAATCCGGGGACGGTGGTTCCTAATACATCCGACGTTCTTTGAGGGTGAACCGAAAGAACGCGGTTTGCAAAGTCGGTTTCTATTCGCCCATTGCATTTGTGAATAAACCCCTTGAAAAAATTCAAAAGGTCGTACTCGCAATTTATTAGGCGATTAATTTGCACAATGTCCCCCCTGATAAGGGACTTTGTAGATGGCTCAATTATGATTCTAAACCCTTTAAGGAAAACTATATCTGATGGCGCGCCAAAAAGAAAAGACCCGCGCTGACCTGACTCTAGGTCAATTTCCTGCGAAACCAAAATGTACCTCGTTTCATTTGCCGTAAATGGGTACTCCTGTTGCCAAAATATTTGCCCGTCTGGCAGGCCAGTTGAAAGATTGAAGTCTGAAAGAAACAAATCAATTGATTTACCAGAACCCGCAGTGTTTTCCAAATAACCCTCGAAAGTGAATTTATACTTTGCCTTATATGGTAGGCTGTTTACAATTGCGCCTGCCCATGCTGGCCCTACTGGCACACCATTTCCGCCGGGGTCATACTGCAAAGAATCGAAAATGATTGGGAAAGCACCAATTCCGCCCGTGCCAATCCCTACTAAACTTTGCCCAATAATTTTATGTAGCCCCCCCTTGCTTTGGGTAAAGTATTCGCGACTAAGTATGTAGCACATTTGCGCCCGCGCCCAGTCCGATTCAAAAACCAACCCTTCCAAAGTCCAGCCTATTTCGCAAAATCCCTGCTTCAACAAATAAACCTCGTAAATCCAAGGCCGCAAGTCCTCCAAATATATATTTTTTACGGGCGGGTCGGTAAACTGCACAGGCTCTGACTGGTCAACCCACCCTCCGTAGTCCACGGGAAACCACCGCGTAGGCTCGCCCTCGTCAACGTAAAACTGGTCTGCCCACTCGGTTGCAAGCGCAGCATTAACCTCTTTACTGCCTACGTCAATAGTGCAAAGTTTTTTGTTGCTGGAAAGTTCTAGCCAATGATTAGGCGACCTCCTAAATTGCATTTCCCAGCGGTTGTCGCTGTCGTTTTTTTCCACAAAAAATATGCGGTCAAAGGGCAGTTCACTTGCATCAACCGACAACCTGGCCTCTATGCCGTCGTCTGTATTATTCGTTATTATCGGGCTGGAGTACCTTAAAAAAGCCGCGTCGTTTACCGTAGAAAATGGAACGGAAAAAGCCAACACGCCCTCGGTCAATACCTCGTTTATGTCTGAAAGTTGCTGCACATCCTTGGACACCCTTGGGGAAAAATCCGGCTCTAAATCAAGCACCGCCCAATTTATTCCACCCAAAAGAGTATTCCCTTCGGGGCTTAGCCTAACTTCTATTTTAACGGTAGATGCCATTTATGCGCTTTTTTTGCCCCATTGTACGGGAATGTCGTCGGCCATTGTCCCAGTTACCAACAAGTCTATGTGCTCGCCTGTTTGTAAAATACGAATGCCGCCCGTTTCTACGAGAAACTTTTTAGCAATCCAAGTATCGGCTTCAACGCCGATACCTATTTTCTTTTCTTTTATTTGAATCCACCGTTCGGGGCTTGCCTTAAAAGATCGGAAAAACTCAACTTCTTCATCGCCAAAGTTGTTTCGCGACCTTAATGTAATTTTATCCTGCGACCTGACATTTGTAAGCCCCCGCCCTTTATATTTTGCTGATTCTAGCCTGCTTGTTGCGCACGACGTATTCAGGCAAATCTCCGTACCGTTTTGGATGACCTCCCTTTCCTCGATTGTCGCACTAATTGTGCCTATTCCACCTGCTGGGGTCAAAAAATAAAGGTCGGTATTGTCCTCGCATTGCACGGACACGCCGTAGGACATTTCCATTGTAAGATTGTAGGAGTCTCCGTCACCAAAGGGCCGCGCGGTCAATCTGGCCTGATACCTGCCTATATCAGCAATGTTTATTCCTGACTCAAATGCAACCCTAACAGGGCTTACATTGCAGCAAATGACCCGCCAAGCGTCCTCCGAGGCGTATTCTATTGTAAAACTATTGATAAAAATACCATTTAATCCATAAACCCCAACAACCAATGTATAGTGGTCAAAGGCAAAACCAAGCACCGCATCGCTCGGCACAGCCGCCAAAGTCCACAACCAACAAAAGGACGTGCGGCTTACTCTGTGCTTTTGTGGTTGGTTGGTTAGAAATTGAACTACGTTGTCACCACCTATTTGAAGTACTGGTATTGGAAAGTTGGGGGCGTGAATTGAATAGCGCGCCATCCGATATGGCTCCTCGGCCTCAAACACCGTGTTTATTACAAGTGCATCCACCGTTTGCGCAAATTCGCCCGTCAATGGCTCGCAGTTCACACCCCGATAAACCCAACCGTACTCAACCTTCACCAACGCGGTCATGGTGTTGTCTATCGCTGGAATTTCGCTATCAATCAAAAGGTCGGGCATGGGCGTAAAAACTATGCGCTTTGCGTCGCCCATGAAATCAATGCAAATGCCGTCCACCTCATCACAGTTAAATCTAGGCATAAAGCCTTTGAACTTTGTAATCGGCTCGCCCAAATAGTTTAATAGCCGCGCCTGTATCATGTAACCGTCAACAAAAACAGGCGTAATGCCGTTGGTGGCTGCGCTTGTTGCCCCCGCTGCATCCAGCCCGGCAAAGTCCATGTTTACCCCTGTGAAGTTGTCCTGTTGCCCGCATTCGTTCCAAGTTATTACGGTGTTTCGTACCGTAATTCCGTCCGTTCCTATTTGCGTCGCTGTCGTAAAAAAGAAGTTTGCGCGAAGCATGGCTCTAAAATTGATAGCCGATGTTGGGCCGCTCACCGTCACACGAAAAGTGCTTGCGGTAAATGAAACGGTGTTGTCTATCGTAAAGGTTTTACCCCAAATTACAAAAGTGGTGCCGTTTGCTGGCACGGTTGGAACAGCCGGAAAATTTACCGTTACCGTCGCAAAAGTACCCGCCGTTTCTATCGCGTCTGCCGCATCGCCCTGAAAGCACCATTGTAAACAGTCTGAAACGGCGGTTGGTAGCGGGCTTGCCGCTGGGCTTGAGTCAATTGTAATCATTACCCTCTACGGTTTGTTTCTAGTGATGCCTCCCTTTCGAGGCGGCGGTTTGCGTCGTTTAGCCCTTGCCCCAATGCTATTCTAACTTGCTTTGAGACCTCGCCTGCAATTAATACGCCAAGCGTTGATCCGAGTTGCCTTGTTTGGCTATCTGAAAATTCAGCAACCGACTGGATAGAAAGGCCCGCCTCCCTGTTGGCTGCTTCAAAACTTGACCTAAACCCGGCCTGTGGAATAAAGTCTATTGCCCCGCCTGATACTAGGCGTGGGGCATTTGTTATGTTTATTCCCGGCACGCCTATGTCTGCCAAAATAGAACGCCCAGCCCGTTGTTGTAGCCTATGTTGCTGCGCTCTGTTTAGTACGACCTCCTTATTTTGCAGATATGCAAGTATGTTGTCACCCCCTGCCGTCGAAGGGGCATTTGCTTGCTGCTTTATCATTCCCGATTTTTGGCGTGTTACCTGACCGCCCGCCGCGAATTGCTGCGAATTTATTACCGCGACCTGCACGCCTGTGGCCAATGCTGCTGCCGCCGCTAATATAAAGTTGCCTACCGCGAGCGCACGAATTACCGCCAACGCCCCTTGTATAACCGCCTCTACTTTCGCAATTTTCTTTCGCTTTTCTGCGCTTTCTTTTTCTAGGGCGATTTTTCTTTTCTCGTAATCGGCCCGAATCGCGGCCTCTTTTTTCGCGTTGCCCTTTGCTTTTAACAGGTCTTTTGCCAATTTAGCATCCAATGCCTGTTGTGCTAAAGTTTGTTCGGCGGCTACCGCATTTTGTTGGATTTGGGACACCCCGCCTGCTATTGTGCTGGCTGTGTTGAGTGCTTCGTTTACCATTTCCTCCCTGTCCTGCTCTCGCTTTTCTAGCCTTTCCGCCGTACCCTTGTCATCAATCGCATTTTGCTTTCTTTGTAGTTCAAATAGGGCATCGTCTGCGCCATCTACATCCACCGTGACGGGCAAAACTATGCCAACACTTGCCGCTAAATTGCTAGCAAGTTTTTGCAAATCCGTTTTTAATTTGTCCGCATCACTTTGTGATACCCCGCCTAGCGTTAACAGCCCCGCATTTCCTTGGTCAAATTCGCTGACATCTGGCCCTGCTGGATTTTTGAGCGCGTTTATTTTTGCCTGTGCAACTGATAGGGCAATTTCTACTTTTTTCAGGTCGTCTAATAGCCCCTTTAGTAGCGGGCTGTCTGCCGATGTTGTATCAATTTGCTTTTGCAACTTGGACACCTCTTCGCGAAGGAAAGACAAAGAGCCTGCCGCGCCAAAGTCTTTATCCTTTCCTTTACCCTTCCCTTTGCCCGCTGATGCCCCCTCGCCCAAAGCCGCTGCCGCCGCTAATGAAGCAGCAACGCTATCCTTTTGGGCCTGCACCGTGTCGTCAATAGCAGGTATCAACTCCCCCGTAGTTAGGTCAATAGTTTTTCTGAGTTCGCCTAAGTCAAGCCCAAGAAGCCCCTTTTTGCTTTCGTCACTTGTAAAAAAGCCCCTTAGCCTTGAAAGTCCAGCGCCTAATGGCCCGATAGCTATGTCGGTAATAACAGAAACTGCATTTATTTTTTCGCCGAACAAAGTAAAGCCTTCAGTAATCGAAGTAAGTACTTTTAAAAGGTCAGACCCCGTCGAAGTTGTGCCCTCAAACTCTTCTTGCAGGCTATTTAAGGCCGTGTTTTTTAGATTCTGAACCGCCGTTGTTACGTTTCCGGCTCTTATTTCTGCCTGAGCAAGGGCCTCATTTGTGCCCTGTATGCTTTCTAGTAGCCTGTCGTAGTCTGGTGTTGTCTGCGCTAAAATCAAAGCCGCGTCAATGTTCTCTTTTCCAAATATCTTAAACATGGCCGTAACGTCTCCGCCAATCTTTTCCAACTCCTTTAACCTTTCGCCGAGCGTTAAGTTTTTGTTTGAAAGAATGTCAACATCTACTCCAAACCGCTTAAACTGCTGCTGGGCTTCTTTAGGCAATGCTTTTGCAGCCGACAACGTAATAAGCACATTTCTAAGTTGAACGGCAGCGCGTTCCCCCTCTAGCCCCGAGTTGGCTAAATTCTCGAAAACAGCAATTGACTCGGCAAGTGAAACGTTTGAGTTTTTTGCAGACGGCCCAAGCCTTGTTAACGAATCAGTAAGGCCGCGAATTTCTACCTTACCCTCTTTTGAGCCTGCCGCTAACAGGTTGATAATTTTAGATGAATCGCTGGCCTCTAGGCCGAACTGAGCAAGGGAGGATGTTATCGCACGAACTGATGTATCTAAATCGTCGCCAGACGCTCGACTTAATATTATTGCTTGCTTTGACACCTCGCCTAACGCTGCTGCGTTTTGCAGCAGCTCGGGCCTTGCGCCGCCCACGAGCTTAAGGGCATTAAGTATTTCCGGCCCTGTGCTTACCACCTGTTCAGCCCCGACCTTTATGTTTCTTAATTCCTTTTCAATAGCCTTAAACCCTTCTAACTGCGCACCCGATACGCCTGTCAATGCGCTTAGGTCATCCAAGGCTTTTTCGTATTCAATAGCCTGATTTATCCCTATCTGAAAAACCTTCCCTATTGCAGCCACCCCAGCCACAACGCCGCCTGTAACTAGGCCGCCTGTAATCGCGTCACCAATGCCGTTCAAGGCGCTCCTGTAATTGCCCACGTTTCCCGTGAATCGTCCGATACTTTGCTCCACCTTGTCAATCTCGCCCTTTATCCCCGACGCGCGCTTTATGAGGTTTTTTCCAAAATCACTATTCCTTTCTGCCGCGCTTAATTTGTTTATCTGGTCGGTTAGTTTTTGGTACTCGACCCTCATACCAATCACGCTATCCTTGGGGAATTGCGCGGCCTTAAATTCCTTGTTTAGGTTGCGCTGCTCCTCGCGAAGTTTTCCAGCCTCCACCCGCGTTTGTGCCAAATCTTTAATCAGCCCGTCGTATGGGTTGCCTATCTTTTTGGCATCGCGTATTGCAGCGTTTATTTCCTTTTGACGGTCGCGTATTGCCTCCAACTTGGTAGCAACTCCGAGGTCTTCAGCGGAAATCTGAAATAATATTTTAGTTGCCATTGTCTTTAGGTGTAAATTACAAGGTGTTCCATGTTTACAGACGGGCTTAAATTCAGTTGAATGCGCATACCCGTCACTTCTTCAATCATTCGCGCCACCTCATCAATGTCTTTTTCAAGCGTTGTGCTTGCAAAGCCCGTGCGCCTACCGTTTGTACTGAATGCAAAAGATGCGCGTGTTGGCAGCCCCTCTTGCTTGTGTTTGTTTGCCGTTGCAAACGCTGCCCCTTTTGCCTCTGACTCGCCCAAACCTTTGCTTTCAAAAAAACTAATTAGCCCCTGAATATATTTGCTCCTAGGTGCGCCGCTTCCTCGTGTGTAGGGAATATTTGAGGCTGTTACCCCGAACTCCATAACAAGACCGTAGTCCTCGCTTTCCATCGTTGCCGTCACCTTATCGCCTATCGTTTCAATTTTGTAAACAATAGAGTCGTGTAGTTTGCCTGTGTTGTAGTGCCCCTGCGCTTTTAGTTCGCCTCGCATATTGGTCTGGAGTTTTTTCATTCCAGCCTCTAGCCCTTCTGCTATTGCTTGTAGTTCCTTGGACATTACCCGCAAGTTTGGCAGCCCTGACTAATAGCAAGCGTGCCAATGCAGGGCAGGTTACAAAAATCAAAATCAAAGTCATAGCAAGGCCGTAGCCGAACTCGAATGTTCACCGCTGTGCCTAATATGTCTGCGCCTACTCCTGTGCGGTATCCGTTGATGTTCTCGTTTTCATTTGCTATCGTTCCGCCAAAGTCCTTTCCGGATTGGTATGGCGAAATTTTACCACCCGCTAGGAGCGAGGCCAATACATCTGAATTGTAAAGCCCCTCCTTTTCGCCTGAAAGAGTCGCAAATACACCCTTTGAAATAAATCTTAAGGCCGAAAATAAAAGCACCTCCGTGTCGTGGTATATTTCTTCGGGGTTGCGGCCCGTGCATCCTGTGCATTTACCTTTTTCGCAGTCATGGGTATATGTATCTAGCACCGCTAACTGAAAGTTATAGCGAACCTCGGCCTTGTTGTCAAAGCCGTGCGTAATAGAAAAATCCCGCTCTGAAATAATCAAGGCAGGGTACTCCCAAGAAATCTTCTGTGGATAATTTTCGGCGTGCCACGACCGCGACCAGAAAAAAGGTTTGTCTTTGTCGCAAAAGTTTGCCCCGAAGTTCTGGTCTCTCATTTTTACCCCAGCGTCTGCGCCGCCGACCCGCCACGTTTGTAACTGGTTGCACTTACCCTCACCGGGTGGCGAAAACATTACGGCCTGCCTAACAAGGTTAAAAAAGTTGTTGGTCGTTGCGCTCATGTTTTGGCCGTAGTGTTTAACTCAATTAGTTTTGCAATCTTGCCCCGACGCTTCACCTTTGGGGTTTGCGAATTTAATTCGCGGCTGTCTGAAACCTTGCGTTTAAGATTTGATA
>LV_Brine_h2_0102DRAFT_1000742_pt1 | contig 10469 bp, 15 predicted proteins | sample LakVidmifraction_3_FD_10600 | JGI IMG/M metagenome (IMG submission 10600)
CAATGAGCTTCAGAAGATGCTACCAGGACTTGAAAAACTACTAGCAATGGCAAAGCAAGGCGATGAGTCAGTAGACCCGGAAGCTGAAGGAGAGGGTGAAGGCAAGCCAAAAGCTTCACCATTCACAGACCAAGATTTTAATGATGCAGTCGATAAGCGTGTAGTGGCAAGACTAAAGGTAATTGAAAAAGCCCGCGAGTTCTTGCCAGCAACCTACGCTTTCGGTGACACAGCAATGCCCAAGATTATGGCAGATGCAGTCGCCACCCAGTTGATGATAAGTTCTCAGATGTCGAATTGCCAACAGCATTCAAATTGCTTAAAATGAACAAGCAGTATGAAAACTTTGCCGATGCCGATGGTACGGTTAAACCCTTCGATAAATTAAAAGATAAGGAGCTATAAACATGGCTTTCGCAACAGGTTATTTAGCCGACCAAAACAAAATCGGCTCAGGTGAACTTTACGGTTCAAACAACATTTGTCTAACAGCTAAGACATTCGAGAATGGTTTAGTAGTAGGGCGTTTCGCAAAAATGGACACTGGTTCATTAGACAACATTGATGCTTCGACAACCCCGGTTATCGCTGGTGTGGTTTTGCGCTTTGTATCTAACGCATTAGAGAGCGGTGCAACGATCACAACAGATCTTTATTCGCAAGTTGAGTTTTTACGCGCTGGTCTTGCAACAGTTGACGTTGTAACAGGAGACACCCCGTCTTTCGGTGATGTTGTTTATGTCGAAAACCAAACTGCTGGTGAGTACGGTAAAGCCACAACAACATCAGCAGGTAATGTCACAACCGCATACGAGTTTCTAGAAGAAGTAACTACCGAGGCTTGGTTAGTACGTCTTAAATAAGGAGATACAAAATGAAGATTGGACAGTTATTTAATTTAGATTCTGCGGAATTGCTAAAAGCCTCATCTAAGCAGTCAGGCTTCGCAGATGCTTACGCTGGTACAGTGCTTGCACGTAACCTTACATTCATCAGCCCAACTATTTTTGAAAAGAAATACCCGGATTTGACGTTTGTAAACTCAGGCATTCAAGCGGATAACACTGGCGGTTACGCACGTAGAATTGGTTCTTTACGAGTTCTTGAGCAGGGTGGTTTTACTACTTCTGGCGACAACTCTGACAACAAAGGCCGTATTAGCCTTTCAATGGAAGACAGCTATTTGAAAGTTTTGATTCGTGAAGCTGAATCGAAATGGACGGAAGACGAAGTTAAGGAAGCAGAACTTCAGGGCGTGAACATCGTTGCTAAGTATCTTGAAGCTACAAACAAGGTTTACTTGCGTGAAGTTGACGAAATCGGTTACAACGGTATTGACGGTAAGCAAGGCTTGCTAAACTATACTGGTTTTGCATCAGGTGGAGCTACAGGGCTATTTAGTGCCTTAACAGCTATACAGATGTACGATGATGTTAAAGATGCAATCAACGCTCAGTGGGGCGCGGTATTTAATACAGAAGGCTATATGGCAGATCAGTGCGTAATGCCAGTACAGGTTATGAACTTGTTGCGAGCTACCATGCTCAATACTGCGGGTTCTACTGATTCAGTATTGATTGCTTTACAGAAGAACTTCCCAACAGTGAGCTTCTTTTCTTCAGCACGTTGCTTGACTGATATGGTTCTTTTCGCATCAAGTGGGGAAGCGATGATTATGCGTATTCCACAGCCGTTGATGTACGGAGAAGTATTGAAGACTGGTTCTTTCTCTTACCAAAACGAATCTAAGTACCGCATTGCCGGACTAGACGTTTTAGAAGATACAGCAGGTTATGTCCTAACTGACGTTTGGGCTTAATTTGTACCGGGGATTTGCTTAGGTGAATCCCCACTAATTTATATTGGAGAATGAAAATGGCTAAAATATCGAAAGCAGAGCTTCTGGAGATGATCGAAGAAGAAGCTACTAAACAGGAAATTGAAGTTGAGATTGCAGGGTTAACTGTTCCTCAGCTACAAGCATTATTAGATGAAATGACCCCACCGAAACATGGTGAAGGTGATGATTCAAGCGATGATTCAAGCGATGATGAACCTAAAGATGATGTAAAAGTTAATTCAGCAGAATACAAGCTGACTAACTTATCCAACCGTAAGTTTATTATTTGTGGTGTTGACATCGACCCCGGCAAAGAAAGCAAAGTGCTTGCCCGTTCAGAAGCAGACGTAATGCGAATCGAGCATACAATCAAGAGCGGTAAATTAGCGAAATGTTAATCGATGACTTTAAGGCGCGTTTTCCCGAATTCCCAACAGCGACAGCAGATGCTTACATTCCTGTCATTGAGCCAGTTTATAAGGCTTACTATAATTTCGATTATGGTCTGAACGTGTCTACAGATGAAGCAATCTTAAACTTGGTTGCTCATTTGTTATTGACGGAGATTACACCAAACCCCCAGGCAATCAAGGACGTAACAAGTCACGGTGCATTGGGCGTATCAACGTCATTCACGGCAAGCGGTATAACAGGCCGTGCCAACGAATTTTTTAACTGGTCAAAGTATGGCCAGAAGTTCTTGATGATTACAAAATCAAGACAGGGTGCGTTTGTAGTATGAAACCTGAAGAAGCACTGAAAAAGCTGAATCTTTACAAAAAGAATCTTGATAAAGCTCTAAGCCTTAGTGTGGCAGTTGGATTACCGACAGAGAAGGCCAGCAGTAAAGTTTACGATAGTGGCCTGACGGTCATGGAAGTTGGCTACAAGCATGAATATGGCATAGGAGTTCCAATGCGTTCATGGTTGCGAGAGCCTATCCATCTAAACCAGAAGAAAATATTGAAGTTTACTCAAATTCAATTTCAAAAAGTTATTCAGGACGGCATGGACTCAGAGAAGGCACTAGCTAGAGTCGGAGTTTATGTTGAGAAGTTTATCGGTGAAGCTTTTGAGACGGGTGGTTATGGTCAATGGGAAGCCCTAAAGGAATCAACTAAAGAGGCTAAAGGTTCATCAGCAATCCTAGTTGACAAAGGTACACTAAAACAATCAATATCAAGCGCGGTGCGAAGTGACTAATTACAATATCCCAAATATGCGAGCCGGAGTATTATTTTATTCAGTGCCAGTCATTAGAGTGGTCAATACTCAAACAGTCGTAAACTTTCACCCAGTTATCACGGGGGTAGAAACAAACGAATGCGCAACAGTAGTTCCAGCGCCACTTGAGAAGATAAACAAAGCGCTTATTGATTACAGCCTGAGATATATCGAGACCGTATGCACCTTCTCTATCAATATTGGAGACCAATTAAGATACGATGATATTCTTTGGGTAGCAATCAGTATCAAGGCCGGGGCAGAATACGGAATGTACGGCGCAACGTATGAGGAAGTTAAATAATGGCAATTCTTGAAAAAGTAGCAGGCCTGGTAGTTGAGATTTTAACCTTTGACCCATCCATGGTTTTGATTGGCAGAGAGAATTATAATTCGCCACTTCTTCAAAGCAACACGATCGTAATAGATTCAATCGGAAACGATTCTTTAAGTGAGACTTATGACTATGATTACGCGACCGAGACAGAGTATTACAATGCCGTAATTAAGACCCAAGTTACAGTTTCATTTTTTGGAAGTTCAGCAAGTGCCAATGCAAATAAACTGCGAGTATTACTAAAGTCAGAGGTTGCATATCAATTCTGTGTATTAAATGCCCTAGCGGTCTATAATGCGAGTAGGGTTGACAACATCAAGGCATTGCAGGGTTCGACTTACAATGAGCGGTACGATGTAGTTTTTAATGTCACGTACAACCACCATGAAGCTGTATCTACTTTAAGAATAGATACGCCACAAATCGAAATAATCGTTAATTAATAGGAGCTATAAAAATGGCTAATATCTCAAATGTCGTTAATGTCGCATTGATTCCCTGAAGGTCAATTGGCAGGCCGTGACAATATGAACATCGTTGCTATTCTTACGAGTGAGAGCAACTTTTTAAACTCATATAAGCGCGAATCAATTTATACTGATATAGCAAGCGTTGCTAGTGACTTCGGCACAGCTTCACAAGCTTATCAGTACGCCAAGACCTTTTTCGCACAACAGCCTAACCCCGTAAACGCGGGCGGGTATTTAGTCATTGGTTATCATCGAGCAGTTGATGAAACAGTAAGTGCGACTGCTGGAACTCTGACAGGTACGCAGTTAAGTGAGGCTTCCTTGATTGGTTCGCTTCAAGCTATTCCAGATGGCTCATTCGATATTGATATTGATGGTACAACCCAGTCGGTAACAGCCTTGGACTTCCAAACATCAACAGACACAGCGGATGTTTTAGCTATATTGAATACGGAAATCACGGGCGCGGTCGTTTCAGTAATTGACCAAAAATATGTAGTAACAAGCGACACCACCGGGGCAACATCAGCAATTAGTTTCATGACTGACGGTGGTACTGGGACATTCCTTGGTAACATTTTCACTTTATCCTCTGGTTCCGGGGCATCCGCTCTTGATGGATTGGCAACAGCAACGCTAACCGCGGAATCAAAAGAAACTTCCGTAACAGAGCTTAAAGCCTTGGTTAATTTCAAAGGGTTTATGTTTATCGATAACCCAACAGATGATGAGTCAAAAGCACTTGCTACTTGGTCACAGGCTAATAGCGTATTGGGTTATGACGTTTTCGACAGCTCATTGAATCTTGAGATTGATATTACAAACGCGGTCTGGGATATTAAATTAAGCGGTTTAACGTATTACCGCATGATGTACTCTAAAGCTGGCTCTCGACACATTGCAGTTGCGATGATGGCACGCGCTCACACTGTTAATTTCAATGCTCAGAACTCAGCTCTCACGATGAACCTTAAAGAGCTTAACGGGGTATCAGCAGAGCAGTACACTCAGTCAGAAATCAGCAAAGCTAAAAAGGTCGGTTTAGATATTTACACCACCATCAAGAATGTGACCGTAGTTCTTACAAGCGGAGCGAATGACTTCTTAGATAATGTGTACAATTTGATTGCTTTTGTCGATGCAGTCCAGACCGATATGTTCAACTTGCTCAAGCAGACAGGCACTAAAATTCCACAAACCCAGAAAGGTGTTAATCAACTTATTTCTCAGGGTGAGAAAACAACCCGTGGCTTTGTAAGAGCTGGCGTTTTCGCACCCGGCACTTGGTCAAGTCCTGATTCATTCGGTGACGTTGAAGCATTTAAGCGCTCAATCGAAAGCATGGGGTACTACTGGTTAGCTGGATCATTAGCAGATCAACCACAAGCTGATAGACAGGCGCGAAAATCACCTGTATTACAATGTGCTGTTAAGAACGCTGGTGCAATTCATGAAGTCGATATTATCATCAACTTCAATATTTAAGGAGAGCTGAAATGGCTAGTAACATTCAAATAAATGCAGACCTAACAACCTTTGAGTTGAATGGCACAATCATTAACGATTTTGCGGTTGGTGATTACCTTACACTTACTTCAGTCAATCCGCTTACAAGCCGAACTAACTCGGTAAGTGGTGGGGTAAGTATCAATAAACGTACAGATGGGGGCGTGGCAGATCTTGTATTCCGTGTGCAGAAGTATAGCGATTCTGATATTTTCATGAACACTGTAATCAATCAGGAATCACCAACTATCTTGAACGGTTCAATGGTAGAAAACTTCGTTAAAGACGGCACAGCAAGCAAGGAATCACATACCCTTGAAGGCGGTTCAATTACAACCAAGCCTGTTATTACTAAGAACAACTTGGATGGTAGCGACTTGATGGAATATTCAGTTCAATTCCGTGATGCAGTTCGTAACGTATAGCAATACATAAGCCCCCGCTATGGGGGTTTTTAATGGAGAAAGATAATGAGCCAAGAACAACAAGTTAAGCAAAGCCAGAATTTAATTATTGAATGTCACAAAGACCAATCAGCGACAATCAATGATACCGAATTTAATTTTACTAAAATGACACACCGAAAAAGACTGAAGGTGTTCTCATTCTTTACGAGCATTAAAGCAGATGCAGAGAAAAGCCAATTAACCTTTATGGGTTCAGATGAGTTTGAAGCAATCGAGCAAATCATTAATGAACACGTAACAGTCGATGGCGCACTAATCAGCAAGACCCCGATGTTTTGGGATGACCATGCACAAGACTACATGAAATTTATTATGGTAGCATTCGGCGTTATTTCATATCCTTTTATGAGCGGAAGCCCTACAAGCTAGGCTTCCACGTAAAAAGAAGTAGCGAAAGCCTTATTGAGTTTTCTAATGTTGATGATTTGATGATGGAAATATTATTTATCGTTAAAGCGGGCTATGGCTCATTAGAAGAAATCAAAAGCTTAGATACTCCAGACTATCTTGATATAATCGAGTTCGAGAGTATTCAGAGCGATATACAAAATCACTTAATAGAGGCTTCACGAAATGGCAGTAGTTAATGAAGTAATCACAAAGTTCAGTTTTGAGGGTGGCACAAAGCCCCTTGGAGACTATAACGATGCACTTACCGATTCAATCACAATGCTTGCCGGATTTGTTGCGGGTGTTGTTGCTGTTAGTGGTGCATTGAGTGCTTTTGTAACAACCCAGCTTGCTAGTAAAGATGGCATGGTTCAGTTGTCAAGAGAGACGGGCGTATCTATTGAGAAGATTCAAGAACTCGGCTTTGCAGCGAGCCAGTCTGGTTCAGATATGCAAGCAGTCGAATCAACAATTGATAGCTTGTCAGAAAAGATTGGGGAGGCATCATTAAAAGGAAGTGAAGACTTTGCACGTATCGGCGTTTCAGTTCGAGACATGAATGGAAATGTAAAGAGTGCAGACACCGTTCTAATGGAAGTTAGTAACCGCTTCAAGCAAATGGGCTTATCTATGCAAGAACAGAAGTCTATGGCTTCAGTACTTGGGATTGATTCAAGCCTTCTTCAGATGATGAATAAAAGTAGCGAAGAGATTGAAAGATTAATAATAAAGTCGGAACGATTTGGCAAAGTAACCAAGGCTAACGGCAAGACGATCACCGACTATAACGATTCATTCTCAGAGCTAAAGAGAGGCCTCGATACAATTTCAACGCTTATAGCCGTATCAATGGCCCCGGCAATGGAAGACATGTTCGAGTCGTTTAAAATGTTTATGGAAGAGCATAAAGACGATGTGATTGAGTTCTTCAAACAGCTTGGTATTTGGACTAATAACTTAATCAGCTTATTCACGAACCTAGCCCCCGTGATTGCTTTGATCGCGGGTGCATTCTTACTTGCTAAAATACAGGCACTTGGTTTTGCCGGTACGATGGCATTAATTGGCGCGCCTATAATTCTAATCGCTGGAATTGTTGCCATTGTCGCAATCGCTATTGAAGATTTAATAGTCGGATTAAAGGGTGGCAAGTCAGTTATTAACGACTTCTTAAAGGCAAAATTCGACTTTGACCTAATTAAACTGATCGAAGATGCCTCAGTCTGGCTTGCTTTACTATGGGAAGATATCGTTAAAGTTGGCAAGGTAGTGGATGAATTTCTAAGCGCAAATATTGATTTTAACTTAACAAAAACCCTTGAAGATACGTCAAAATGGCTTGCTAGATTATGGCAACAATTCACTGATGTAGGCAAGGCAATCAAGGAAGGCTTTGGAGGCGCGCTCAGTGAAATTGCAGACTTTTTCGGAATGGGTGATACAGAAGTTAATCACAACATAAAAGGTGAAAACTCAGTACCTCAAGCATACGTTCCTAAAGTTCCACAGCCACAGTCAAACAACCAAAGCAATACAAACAGTAATATAGTCGAGCAAAACATTAATATTGAAATAGTATCAAGCGACCCTCAAGCAACCGGGCAAGCTGTAAGTGATGCACTTAGAAAGCAATTGAATGACGCACGAATGCAGTCAGAGAAGGGCGGTAGATAATGGCTATTGTAGAAGACTTTCTTAGCGCAAGAGCAACTAGAGCAACCGGAAAAACTACAAACAAGAATATTGGAATCGGTGGATTTATTCTTGGTGTTAGGACTACCGAGGATGTGACTAGAACCCTTGCCGTTCCATCGACCCCGCTTGAAGACGGAAGCTTTGTAAACGATCACATTATAGAGAATGCGTTACAGATAAAACTTTCAGGTGAAGTATCGAACGTAATGTACGAACCTAGCGCATTTCAAGACCTGTACAAGCGTTCTGTTGGTATAGTTGGTGACGTTACGCAGTACCTACCCCAAAGAACCCGTAGCCAATCTAACAAGGTATTTGAACTGGCTAACGATGCCCGTCAAGTCGGAAGAAGAATTGATTCAGTCGTAAAGTCAGGCGAACAGGTATTAGACTTATTCAAAAACACAGTTGATAATAAGAAAGCCCCAGAGCTATTTATTGATCGCATGGAGGAGTTACAGCTTGGAAAGCAAGTTGTAAGCATTTCAGTACATGGCAGAGTTTATGAGAATATGGTAATAACATCAGTTGTCACGACCAAAAATAATGAGACGGGAGAAAGCTTAACGTATGCACTTGTCGCACAGCAGATAAGATACGCTCAAATCCTATTCGTTAAGGTATCACGCAAAAAGAACCCAAGCACTGGAACTAATGGGCAAACTGACGGGGCAAAAAACAAAGGGCTTAATAAAGTTAAAGTTGAGACTAGCTTTCTCGACAATTTACAATCGGCTTATAGGCCAGTGATGGGAGGTTCTAAATGAAAAGCCTTTCTAATATCACAGTCGACCCTATCCAGATTCACCATGTGCCACTTGAAGATGGCGACTTAATAATCACGCTTAGATTTTACCCAACAACACAGGTATGGTGCTTTGACGTTGAATTCAACGAAAAAAAGGTTAATGGGTTAAAATGCAGCCTCGGTGTAGTTCATTCGCTTGGTAGCAATTTTCCATTCGACTTTTCATTTGGATGCACTCAGAACACAGGACTTGACCCGTATAAAATAGATGACTTTGAAAGCCGTGTTAAGTTTTATCTTTTAGAACAAAGTGACGTTCAAGAGTATCGAGAGCTATATGTCTAAACGATTCGGCAGAGATTACGAAGTTGAAATAACTATTGGTGGATTTACTCACTTTATAAAGCCACCGATACGGGTTCAGTTTGATTGTATTAAGTCCCTAGGCCAGGCCATTAATAAAATGACCATCAAGATATTTAACTTAGTTCCTGAAAAAAGAGATGCACTGGTCAAAGATGCAGAAGACCGGAACTACATTCCTTTTATTTTTAAAGCCGGGTACGAAGGAAGCCTTGAAGTTTTATTTAAGGGAAGCGCGCATACGGCAAAAAGCGAAAGAGCCGGAGTTGATTATATAACCACAATTGAAAGTATTGATGGAGGGTTCGACTTCTTGAATTCATTCACTAGCAAAACAGTGAAAGGAAAAGATACAGCAGTCACAGAAATACTTAGTGATATGAAAAATACCGGCACTGGTAAAATAACCAAGCAGAATAAATTGATTCGACCTAAGGTCATTGTTGGCAACTCAGTCAAGATGATTGAAGACCAGCTTAATGATGGTGAGTCTTATATGATTGATGAAGAAAAGCTTTATATAATTAAAGATACGGAGTACATTGGAGCTTACATTCCAATCGTAAACGCATCAACAGGTCTCACTAACGCCCCTACAAGGCAAGAACGCAAAGTAACCTTCACAACCTTAATAAACCCATCATTAAAGGTGGCAGGGCTATGCGAGCTAGAATCAACAACAGCAAGACACTTGAACGGAATTTACAAGATTGAAACAATCCAGTATAAAGGCGACAATTACGGCAACGACTGGAATCAAGCTGTAATCGGTTATTTGAACGAAGGATTTACAAAGCTATGATTGAGCATACAGGGCTATACGAAGCAATTCAGCTTGCGATTACTGAAGCGATGTCAAACCTTCATACATCGACCCCGGCTAAAGTTACTCAAGTTGGAACAGATACGATAAGTGCTAAGCCATTAATAAGCAGATTCGTGAATGGTAAGAAAATTGATCTACCAGAGTTTATCGAAGTTCCGCTTGTTACCCTTCAAGGTGGCGCGAGTTACTTACACTTCCCGATTGCCGTGGGTGACGAAGTGCTTTTGATTATTTCAGAACGGTGTTTTGATTCTTGGTATGCCGGAAATGATTACGCCCAACCGCTTGAATTTAGGATGCACGATTATTCAGATTCATTCGCAATAGTCGGGATAAACAGCAAGGGCAAGGCTATAACAATTCCATCTATAACGACCTTAATCGGTGACGTTCATAAAGAAGGGAATCATGACCAGACAGGTGATTACGATTTAACCGGAGATATGACGATCAATGGAAACTTAACTGTTAATGGTGATATTGGTTGCACTGGCAAGCTTACAGTAGCATCAGCATCAATTGGAGGGATTGAGTTCGGTACGCATGGCCACCCACAAAGTGCAGATAGTGCTGGTGATTCACAATCTAACACAGGGAATCCAG
>LV_Brine_h2_0102DRAFT_1000745_pt1 | contig 10446 bp, 11 predicted proteins | sample LakVidmifraction_3_FD_10600 | JGI IMG/M metagenome (IMG submission 10600)
TTTAGCCTCAGTTTAGGCCTCTTAGTTAAATGGATATAACGGCCCCCTCCTAAGGGGCAGTTGCAAGTTCGATTCTTGCAGGGGCTACCAATAAAATCAATTAGTTACGAGGTTGGTGCTTTGAAATTCAAACTTCATCTAGCACATATGTAGCAGTGCTAACTCAGGCATTCATTTTCAAAAAGATTATTAATACTTCTGTATTTTAAACATCTAATTTAATTTATCACTTCAGTCGAATAAATATTACAGCACTAAGTTAAAGCTAGGTCGTGATATAAAAAACCTTATTCAAGTTTTTGTCGCGCAGGCGGAGTGGCTTATACGTAGGTTGGCTTGAGCGCAGCGAAACCCAACGAAAAAGTATGTTATCAATTAATATCACTATTTTGCATTATCGATTGGCTGTCACTCGCTTTAAGTTGAGCATAAAAAAGCGAGTAAATAAATTTACTCGCTGATTATTTTTAATTAGCCTTGTAAGCCCTAAGCCCTAAGCCCTAAGCCCTAAGCCCTAAGCCCTAAGCCCTAAGCCCTAAGCCCTAAGCCCTAAGCCCTAAGCTTATGCCCCTGGGCCACATTCCATACAATGGTTAATAATGTCTGGGCCAAATTTAAGTTTGGCGTTTAAGTCGCGCAGCGCTGTGCGTAGCCCTTCTTCGATCACTGGGTGGTAATAAGGCATTTCTAACATTTGTGGTACGGTCATTTTGTTTTGTACCGCCCATGCTAGTAGGTGAGCTAAATGCTCGGCTTGTGGGCCGATAAACTCTGCCCCTAAAAATAACCCTGTGCCTTGCTCTGCGTAAACACGCATGTGGCCTTTGTTTTTAAGCATTACGCGGCTGCGGCCTTGGTTTTCAAAGCTTACTTCGCCTATTTCAAAACAGTCGCAGCTGCCTAGACGAGTGGTGATTTCTTTATAACTTTCGCCAACCATGGCTATTTGCGGGTCGCTAAATACGGCGGCAATTTTTGCTCTGCGTAATCCTGGTTGTACATCGGGGAAGCGTCCAGCATTTTGGCCAGCTATTAGGCCTTGATCGGATGCTTCGTGTAATAGTGGCAGCATATTACTGGCGTCGCCTGCGATAAATATATTTGAATCGCCACATTGCATTGTTTTAGCATTAGCAACAGGTACGCCGCGCTCATCGAGTTCAATACCGGTGTTTTCTAAGCCGAGTTTATCTGTGTTTGGTACGCGCCCCGTTGCGGCAAGTACGTAGTCAAATTGCTCGGTGTGTTTAGCACCTTGTTTGTCGGTGTAAGTAAGCTGCGCTTTGCTGTTTACTTGCATCATGTCGGATACGTTTGAGTCGGTATCAACAAAAAATTCTTCGGCAAATACGGTGTTTGCGTAGTCTTTTACTACTGGGTCGGTAAGGGGGCCAATTGCACCACCAACACCAAATAATTTTACTTTAACGCCTAAACGGTGCAGTGCTTGGCCAATTTCAAGGCCTATAACACCTGGGCCAAATACGGCTACCGATTCTGGAAGGTCGTCCCAGTCAAATACGTCGTCGTTTATAATTAATTTGTCGCCAAAATTATTAAATACGCCAGGGTATGAAGGGCGTGAGCCGGTTGCTATAACAAAGCGTTTAGCAGTAATTATGGTGTGATCATCTATTTGTATGCGGTTTGCGTCTAAAAATTTAGCATAGCCACGAATTTTGTCATCGCTTGGAAGCTCATCTACAGCTTCTACTACAAATCCGGCAAAGCGGTCGCGTTCGCTTTTAACGCGTGCCATCATTTCTTTACCATTAATACGTGGTGCAGAGCTGTGTACACCAAATGCAGGTGCCATTGTGATTGAGTGCGCAGCTTCAGCAGCTGCAATTAATAATTTACTCGGCATGCAACCAACTCGTGCGCAGGTAGTGCCGTAAGGGCCTGATTCGATCATAAGTACGTTATTTGTAAATTGTTTAGCATTACGATAAGCACTTAAACCCGCAGTACCCGCACCAATAACAACAACGTCGGTTTGCAATTCTTTCATTATTTTTTCCTTATAAAATAGGGGCAACCAGTGCCCCTATTTATATTTACTAATTGAGCAAAATTATTAATTAAGCAAAGTATTTTTCTAAATCGTCTGAGCCACCAATGTGCTTACCGCCAATAAATACTTGTGGAACGGTTTCACGGCCAGATACTGCTTTAAGGCTTGTTAGTGATGCGCCTGAGCCCATAACAATTTCTTCAAATGCAAAGCCTTTTTCTGTAAGAAGCGCTTTAGCTTTTGAACAGAACGGACAACCAGGTTTAGTAAATACAGTTACTGGCTCTGGTTTAGCTTGCTTAGGGTTGATGTAGTCAAGCATTGTATCTGCGTCAGATACTTCAAACGGGTCGCCTGGTAAATCTGGTTCGATGAACATTTTGTCGATCACGCCATCTTTTACAAGCATAGAGTATCTCCAGCTACGCTTACCAAAACCTAGGTCGTTTTTGTCTACTAACATGCCCATGCCGTCAGTAAACTCGCCGTTACCGTCTGGTAGTAAAGTAATGTTTTGCGCTTCTTGATGCTCAGCCCATGCGTTCATTACAAAGGTGTCGTTTACCGATAAACATACAATTTCGTCAACGCCGTTTTGCTTAAGTACGCCAGCCAGTTCGTTGTAACGTGGTAAATGAGTAGACGAACACGTTGGTGTAAATGCACCCGGTAGTGAAAATACAACAACCGTTTTACCTTTAAAAATGTCGTCTGTTGTTACTGATTTCCATTCATCGTTTTGACGAGTTGCAAATGTAACGCTTGGGATTTTTTTGCCTTCAATATTGTTTAACATAATTTTTGTTCCTCTTGATTTGTTGATAGCCATTATGGCGGTGATTTAAATATAGTTCCAATCGTTTGTTTGTATTAAACTGATAGGTATAAGCTATCAGCCTGGTGATGAATATGAACTTAAAAGATTTAGAGTATGTAAAAGCCATAGCGCACTTTAAGCACTTTCGTAAAGCAGCCGATGCGTGCTTTGTAAGCCAGCCTACCTTAAGTGGCCAAGTAAAAAAACTTGAACAGGAGCTCGGTGTTACTTTATTTGACCGCTCTACTAAGCAGGTAACATTAACCGCTAAAGGCGAGCGTTTATTAACACAAATTAATGTTATTTTAGAACAAACACAAATACTTAAAGAGCTTGCTGCTACGTCAAACGAGCCGCTACAGGGTAAGTTAACTATTGGAATTATTCCAACCATTGCGCCTTATTTACTGCCGGTATTACTCACTTCAATGAAAGAGGCGTTTATTAATAGTCGCTTTTCGTTTATTGAAATGCAAACCGCTACAATTTTAGAAGCGCTAGATAACGGTGAGCTCGACTTTGCAATTTTGGCTGATGTACCCGAGCTCAAAAAGTACCATAGCGTTAATTTATACAAAGAAGATTTTTTAGTGGCTGTATCACACGATAATTCATTAGCTCAGCAAAAAAAAGTAGCGCTGCGCGAATTACAAGGATGCAGCCTATTAATGTTAAGTGATGGCCATTGCTTTAAAGATCAAGCCCAACAGTTTTGTTTTTCGGCAGGAGTTAATGTGTCGAGCCAGTATCAGGGCAATAGTTTAGAAACATTACTGGCGCTGGTGGCTATGGATGACGGGGTTACATTTGTGCCTAAATTGGCTTGTACTGAGCGAGTAGGGGTTAATTATTTGGCTATTTACCCTAATCAGCAGCGCAATATAGTATTTGCATGTAGGAAGCATTACCCGCATTTATCGGGGGTTGAGCAATTGGGTGAATGGTTGTCGGCTCACCCTAATTTAAAGGCTAAATTAACTAAAGTCTTGAATTAAAGGTTTTGGCTAACTATTTCGACTATATCGTTAATTTGCACGCCCGGAAGTGGTGCATTATTAATGCTTACCGCAATGGCACTTTGTTGATANAACTGCTCAACACGAATGCTATTAAGGGTAATNACTTTATGNGGCATAGTATTGCCTAANGCGTCTGTTAGGTAATTGTGGTGNGCTATGCTAAGTAGTTGNCCTTTTTTAAGNCCNTGNGCTTTACCTAAGTTAATCACTATGTTGCCCTGATCAAGGTGCATAATTTTTCCTTGAGTAGGCAAGCANGCCATAGCTGATTGTAAATCGTAACTTAGCGTTTGGTTTATATCGTTTATGCTTTGCCCATAGGGTGATTGCCAAAACATACTACTGTTAACATCAACAATAGCGGTTTTTTCAAATGGCCAAATAGCTTGGTTTTTATAGCTATTTTGCCAAAGCTGTTCATAAGTAGTGCCATCAAAAAGGGTAAACTCTATTTGATAACTACGTTGATAGCTTTCGTCTTGCCAAAAGGCATAGTCGCTATTGAGCTTATCGCTAGTTGATAGGTTGGTTATTTGGCTTAATAAAACGTACTGCGCGTTACTACGCGAGGAAATATCTTCTAGTTGCGCATTAGAGTAGTCGTGTTGCTGCGAAAAATACTTATCGACCTTTATTGCGTTGTTGTAATAAGCAATAGGTACAGCGCTCATTTTTGACTTTTGCAATGCGGTATAAATATTTTTGCTAACCGCTTTATCTATGTCAAATATTTGACCCATGCGGGCTTGTTCACGATGATTAAGCTGGCTTTGGGTAACGGCCACAAACTTTTTAAAACTACTTTGTGGGCATTGCTCTGTTTGCGCAAAAATATCTAAGCGTAGTGTAATAGCTAGCTGATTATTATGACGTTCTTCGCTCACAAGTTCTATTTTTTGAATTTCGCCATGGCTGCTTATTTTAAGCTGATCTTGCATTAGCACGCCGTCTACTAAGGTTTGTACCGAGCTTACCCGCGCACCAGAGAACACTAACGCTTGTGTAATGGCATCTTTAATTGCTGCAGATTTAGCTGCGCCTACATCGCTACTTTTAACTTGTGCATGGCCGGTCGACTCATACCACTGCGCTGCAGTAAAAGGCGAAAACGTTAATAAAGCAGTTGCGCTTAATCCTGCAAATACCGATGATAAAAACGAATTCATACATTTACTCCAGTTAAATTTTAGCTATTAGCATAAGTTATACAGCAAGGAGCGTACCAATATTATTTGTGAGTAAACACCACTTAAGTGTCAATGGCATTAAACCTGCATAAGTATCGTATAATTATTTAATTTGTTTTTTAGGGCTAGGTACTATGCGAGTAATGCCATTACTTATCACGTTAGGATGCATAACCTTAAGCGGTTGTAGCAATATGTTTGATAAGCACGTTGAATACAAATATGTAGAGCCAAACAACTACCCGGTATTAAAAGCCGTGGGTTATGCACCTATTAGCCTGCAGTCGGGTGTTAATAAGTCGCAAAAGCAGTTAATGGCTATTAAAGCTTCTAAGCTAGAAGCGTATCGAGAGCTTGCAGAGCAAGTGTATGGGCAACAAATTACCGCAGGTACTACAGTTGCAGGTTCAATAGCACAAGACGATTACCTACAAAGCAAAGTGCAGGGCATTATTAAAGGCGCACAAGTTATAAAAGCCTACGCGGTAGACGACACCTATATAACTGAGCTTGAACTAAATATGAAGCGCGTGCACGACCTGTACATAGGCGAAATTAAACCCCGAGAAGTTAAAAAAGTAACTTATTACTAGCCCCCTAAAAACGTTAGTAACTCTAAAAACAAAAAAGCCTTAGCTGATCAACAGTTAAGGCTTTTTTATTATGTATGACGTTATTTTTAATTAAGTTTTTAAATTAAGCTTTTAAATTACGTACCAAATTATTATCGGTGTTTATTACACTACCGGCTTGGTCGTAGGTCATAGAAGAGGGGGCACCAATTAAAATATCTTTTAATTGTTTAACGCTTAATTGTGCTTGATGCGCTGCGTGGGCATTTACTTCATTTTGCTTTTGGCATTGCTCAAGCTTGCTGCGTATTAGTTTAATTAAATCGGTGATCTCGGTTGTTTGCTCATCGTTATTGGCAATCAACTTGTTGAGCTCTTTATCGAGGTTGCTTAGCGTGGTTAAAAAAGACATTTTTTGTTGGGCAATTTCTTTTAAACCTTCACCACGGCGCGAGGCAATAGATGTTAGCTCGTCATTTAATAAAATATTAAGCGACTCTAAGCAATTGTGTTGCTCATTTAGTTTAATAGTAATTAAACTATTGTGATCAGCCATAAACGTTAAACTCAAATTCAGCTAGGTTTTTTGCAAGTTTTTCGCTGTCTATTTGGTATTTACCCTCAGTGATTGCTTTTTTAAGCTCTGCCACTTTATCGGTATCAAAACCAGGAGACTGCTGCGCTTTATCTTGCAGGGTTTTTAGCTGTTTAGCTTGCGGGGTTAAGCTTACAGAGTCGCTGGCAGCTTTAGGCGCCGAAGACTGTGCAGCTTGCGTATTTGCATTATCTCTTTGTATATCAACTTTTTGCTGCTTAGTGTTAGTTAACACATTTGCTTGTTGATTACTTTTATTAACTTGACCTACCATAATATTAAACCTGTATATTACCCAACTAATGCCAAGTTATCGGCATATACATAAGATACTTTAGTATAAATTTAAATTATATATTAACTTGTACAGACTCTACACCATCTACGCGTGCATTTAAAACTTTACCGGTTTTTTTGTTTTTTACTTTAACTTGCTCGCCAAGGCTACCATCCTCAAGTGCAATACCGGTTGTTTTAACTTTTAAGCCCTTAATATTAGCATTAATATTTACAGCATCGCCTTTGCACACCATGCATATTTGGCTAAGTAAAAGTGGCATTCCGCTGCGTATATTTCGTTTACTTCGGCTGCCTATTAATAATGCTGGGTTATCTAAATATTGTACTCTGATAAAGTGAGTTGAGCGCATTTCAATACTTAAATGCGCCGCAGTTATTACTTCGCCGCGAGCTAAATTTACATTAGCAACTACAACAGGAGCCGTTTCGGTTACTCTTACGTGTACATACTGGGCCCAGTTGTTAGTGTCGTTACATTTTATTTGTAATGTTACTTGGCGATTAAAAGGCGGATCGCTGGGGAGTAATAACTCAGGCTCTGATTCGCAACTGCGATCGGGAGTGCGGGGGTCGAGCGGTAACGCACTAAGCTGTATTTTATTTTCATCAAGGTTGTTAATTTGCGCAGCAACATGAGTTATAGCCATTTGTTGTAATATGTCTTTGCTAAATACTTTTGCCTCTAAAGGCAAAGTTAAACAGAGGCTAGTAAGAACATAAAAAACACTGTATCTTCTGATTTTTTTTAACAAACTCATAATGTTTCGGCTATGCTTATAGGTTAAAACAGGGTATAAATATTTAGCGTCAAAAAGTAGACGCTCCCGTTGTATTATGTGACTTTATAGATTCAAAGCAATTATCGTTCCGTATAGTTTGTTTTTTAGGAGATTTGAATGGCAGGTATTTTAGACTCAGTAAACCAACGAACCCAGTTGGTGGGGCAAAACCGCTTAGAGCTACTACTATTTAAACTCAGAGGGCGTCAGCGTTTTGGGATTAATGTGTTTAAAGTGAGAGAGGTACTGCAATGTCCTCCTCTTACCAATATGCCAAAATCAAATGCTTACATTCGTGGTGTTGCCCATATTCGCGGCCAAACTATTTCGGTTATCGACCTTTCTATGGCTGTGGGTGGGCGTCCAATTGAAAATATTAAAGACAGTTTTATAATTATTGCTGAATATAATCGTACCGTTCAAGGCTTTTTAGTTGGCGGTGTAGAGCGTATTGTAAATATGAACTGGGAAAAAATAATGCCGCCACCGCCAGGTGCAGGCCGGTATTCTTACTTAACTGCTGTAACTGAAATAGAAAACGAATTAGTTGAAATTTTAGATGTAGAAAAAATATTAAACGAAATTTGCCCAGTTAATACCGAAGTAAGTGCCGATGTTGCGGCTACACAAGGTGACATTAAAAAAGATTTAGGCGAGCGAATTGTTTTTATTGCCGATGACTCAGCAGTAGCACGAAACCAAGTTAAGCGAGCATTAGAGCCACTTGGCGTTCAAACTGAGCTTGCCAAAAATGGTAAAGAAGCACTTAAGCGATTAAAAGAAATAGCCGAACATGACTGCGTAAACGATATTACAGAACGTGTAGGGTTACTTATTTCGGATGTAGAAATGCCTGAAATGGATGGCTATACATTAACCGCCGAAATAAAAGCCGATCCTAAATTGGCACCATTACATGTTATTTTACATACCTCGTTAAGTGGCGTGTTTAATCAGGCCATGGTTGAAAAAGTAGGTGCAGATGACTTTATTGCAAAATTTAATCCCGACGAACTCGCAACAGCAGTAAGAAAATGGGTTCATTGTGATTAATAAATATAGGTGTTATTGATTTGAATAGTAAAGATTTACAGCAAAGTGAATACGATCAATTTCGCTTATTTTTAGAACAACAGTGCGGTATTGTATTAGGCGAAAACAAACAATACTTGGTTAAAAGCCGTTTAGCGCCGTTAATGAAGCGATTTAATGTTGAGTCTTTGTCACAGCTAGTAAATAAAACGTTGGGTTTGCATGAGCGCCAATTACGCGCTGCAGTGGTTGATGCAATGACCACCAATGAAACCCTATGGTTTAGAGATCAATATCCGTTTGAGTTATTAAAAACTAAACTGTTTCCAGAGTTTAAAGGGCTTAACAGACCATTAAAAATATGGTCTGCGGCAAGCTCTTCTGGTCAAGAACCATATTCAATTGCTATGTCGGTTGCTGAGTTTCAGACAAGTTCTCCTGGGGTTTTACGCATGGGAGCGCAAATAGTGGCTACCGATATATCAAATACTATGCTGGATATGTGTAAACACGCCGAGTATGACGCGTTAGCACTAGCAAGAGGGCTCTCGGCCGAACGCCGCAAAAAGTTTTTTAAAGACAGCGGCAATGGCATGGCTCAGGTTATTGATCCAATAAAAAAGCAGGTTAACTTTAGACACCTTAATTTACTCGACTCATACGCGCTTTTAGGCAAGTTTGATATTATATTTTGCCGCAATGTGTTGATTTACTTTGCACCAGAAGTAAAAGCAAAAATTATTGCTAAATTTTCTCAAGCACTTAACCCTAAAGGTTATTTACTTTTAGGTGCGTCGGAATCAATGAGCGGTTTAAGTAATGATTTTGATATGGTTAGATGTAACCCTGGTATTATTTACCAAAAGAAATAACTGCAAGTGTGAAGTGTGAGCAGTTTGCACATTTTAAGCATTATTTTAAACGACGCATTTAGCGTCGTTTTTCGTTTTAGCGATAAGCAAGTAATTAGCCAAGCTTTGTGTATTACCAAGCACTGTGTATAAGTTATAGCTTCGCACCTCCCCTTATTTAAAGCGCATTGTGCCAATATGTTTAAGCGAACATACATATCCACAAAAAGGCTATGAAGTGCTGCACTTTAGAGAGGTAAAACCACTAGATTATATGTTTAAGTTACTCCTCATTTCCCCTCATTGTTTTCACTTTGTGCAAAATAATATTTAAATACTTTATTCACAAAGAGGCTAAGAGGGCGCTGCGCTTTAGAGAAGAAAAAATAGATAAATTATCTGTTTAAATCACTGCTCATTTACTGCCATTCGCATCCATTGTGCAAATGTGCTTTAGAGTTTTTAACTGCTGGCATTTTTTATAATAACTGTATTGGCTCATATCAATTTACTTATTGCCTTAAAACCTCCCTAAAACCTGCACTTTAAATAGCTATGTTTAATCAGCTTAGTAAATAACTTTAAACAAAAATTAGTTAAATGGCTTATTTCTTGCTTTGTTCAAGCTAAGTCAATTTTTTGGAGATGGTTATGGCTATCAGTTTTGATAAAGCGCTTGGTGTGCACCCGCATGCTATGTTGATCCGTTCGCAAAGAGCCGAAATGCTCGCTACCAATATCGCTAATGCTGATACGCCGGGCTATAAAGCAAAAGATATAGACTTTGCCTCTGCACTAAAAACGGCAAAGTCACACCAACAAGGCGGCAATAGTATGGTTAGAACCAACAGTAAACACATTGCCGGTGGTAGTAAAGAAGTAGGTGGTTCAGAAATGTTTCGTAATGCAAATCAACCAGATACAGGTGATGGCAACTCGGTTGATATACAGGTGGAACGAAACTTGTATGCACAGAATGCTATGGAGTATCAGGCCAGCTTGCAATTTTTAAGCGGCAGATTTAAAGGTCTGAAAAAAGCACTCGGTAGCCAAGGATAATAATTATGAGTTTATATAATGTTTTTGATATTGCTGGTTCTGGTATGAGCGCACAAAATGTGCGTTTAAACACCACCGCAAGTAATATTTCTAATGCGAATACTATTAGTTCTTCTCAGGATAAAACTTACCGAGCGCGACAACCTGTATTTGCTGCTGAGCTTACTAAAGCTTCAGCATCAGCAAGTAATCCACAGGGCTCCGCTGTTGGCGTTAAAGTA
>LV_Brine_h2_0102DRAFT_1000752_pt1 | contig 10390 bp, 25 predicted proteins | sample LakVidmifraction_3_FD_10600 | JGI IMG/M metagenome (IMG submission 10600)
TACTTCATTGCCGGCTATGAGGAAGTCAAGAACAGTTTTCACCATCCCTCTGAACCCTTCAGAGTTTAACATGCGTCCCATTACTCTTCCTCACTTTTATCAAGTCTGTTTTGTGCCATGACACGTGTTTGTGCGTATGCGTGTTCTGCCTCAGTTGACTCTTTTACTATAGCTCTCAGTTCATAGGAAGTTAAAGTCTTGTCTCTAAGTGAAAGTTTAATGGTCTTGAATGCTTCATCACCTTCTATCATGGCATCGTCAGCTGCCTGGTGAAGACTCTCATATGTGACACAAGGAGTACTTACAGATATAGGCTTAAGACCGAACTGTTTCATATAGTATGCAAAAAAGATAACTAGATCTTCTTCTTCAAGTGTATGCATGAGTTTATATTTTTTTTCATCATTAAGGGTTTTGTCATGGTTTATGGGGTTGATTGCGTTAGAAAACTGATTAGCCGCATTCTCCCCGATGAACCCAAGATCATCAGCAAGTTTACCGCGTGTGTACAGATTTCTAGTATTATAGTTATCTACAGCCTTTGTGAGTGCCGTGTAGTAGATGAATGGTTTATTCATAGTGAACCCCGCTTATCTGCTTTGGTAGGGGATGTAAGGCAGGGGTTCAACCAGAATCCATACATCCGCCACCAAAGCAGATTTAATCTAAGCCTAGTTATAATGCTCTATTACGGAGCATTATAAAATGCTTGAGGGGTATTATAGACAAAAGGTCTGTCTTTGTCAAGAGTTTTTATATATTTATTTAAAAAAGGAGATTATTGTGGCAACTATTCAGTGTCAGGGATGTGGGAAAAGGATCATCCAAAAAGGTGGGAAGTGTCCTCACTGTGGGGAACCCATACCCTTAACCAAGCCCAAATTACTTAGGCCAGATATATCAAAAAATATAAATAAAAAAGAAGAAATAGGTCTCGTTAAGTGTGGGGTATGTGGGGAGCAGATAAGTAAAAATGCCTTAGGTTGTCCTCATTGTGGTGAACCGGATCAAGATACACAAAGGTTCTTTAAGTCAACACCCACAAAGAAAAAAACATCATGGTGGACATGGTTTTTTCTATTGTTTTTTATTGCCTATGTAGTAGGTACAGTTACAAACGGGGGAAAACATAAAAATACTTCATCAAGTAGCAGCTATACTAAACCAATTAAACATGAAGAAAAAATAAGAACAACTTTAAAAGGTGGGTATTTTGCATGTACAACAGCTGCTTTATTTGATGAAGCTACATCAGCTTCTATAAATAAAGATAATCTAGCCATAGGCTATCTTCTCTCCCATGGATGCGTGCTCACTAAAAAAGGAGTAAGGATAAGTATAGTTGATTTAGGCATAACTACAACAAAGATAAGAGCTTATACTGTAGGTGAGTCTATTATTTTATATACAAATACTGAAAATGTATATTACTAATGAGAAGCTGTGTAGCTAAAGAATTTGATAGTATATATAAGAACATATATTAAGAATAATATATAACTAAATAAGTAGAGAAAGAAGGGTTGAGTGAATAAAAATATATGGATAATCGTTGTTATAACTGGATATTTAAGTATATTGCCTGCAAGGGGAACTATAAGAAATGATTGTATTAAAAAATGGAAAAAGGACTATAGTATGGTCCAATACTGTGTTAAAAAGCAAGAAAAAGCATATATTACTGTCAAATCTCTCCCAAGAGATGAGATAAGGCAAAGATGTATAGGTAAGTGGGATGATGACTATAGTATGGTCCAATACTGTTATAATAAACAGTTGATCTCAAGAAGTATACTTGTTTCATACTCAGATAATGAGATAATGAGCATGTGCAGAAATAAATGGCGTACTGATTACAATATGGTAAGATACTGCTATGATAAACAAAGAAAGGCAAGGAGAAGTATAGGCCTTGAAGATAGCCACTAAACCCTATCCAAATGACCAACAACCCTACCCATAAAGTGACAGTCGCTTCCCTCATCTATGGTAAGCTTTACAGGGTCTACTCTTCCGTTATCACTCACGAGCGTGTACTCTTTCGTAAGCGGGTTAAACGTAACTCTCTTTACCAGCAACACATACACCCCACCATCCTTAAAATCTTCATTCTCCATAGGAGAAACAAACATCATCTCCCCACTCTTGATGGTCGGGTCCATACTGTCCCCGGATGCATTGATGATGCTGAGTCCCTTTAGATTGTATATCCCTAAAAAAGTATTAAGAAAATGCCTGCTAAAGCTAACAGGAGAAGTATTTTCGAGACTGTGGCTGTCTGAACCGCCACCTGCAGAGGCATAGACTTCTCTATGGAAGGGAACAGACACCTGCTCTTCTTTACTGCCATATACAGCACCAATATCTTCTACCATATTGTTTTCTTGTGTGGAGGTATCTCCACTTTCTATATATTTTATCTCTTCATCAGTAAAAAGTTCTTTAAGTTCAAGCCTAAATGTTTTAGGCATTTTCTTAGCACCTTCCCCTCTTTCATATCTACTAATTTGCGTAATATCCTTGTCAACAACCAATCCTACATCTTTTTGCCCAAGCTCGTGTTTCTCTCGTATTTCTTTTAGACGTTTACCCCAAATTTCCATGTTTTCTCCAATTTTAGACAAAAGCTCTTGACAAGGACTAACTTTTTGTCTATAATGCATTATCTATTTCATTCTATTAGTATCTAATTGTATCTAAAAGGTTCTAAATAGATAAAGGTTATTGACGTTTTTTAATAACCATTCACCGAGTGAGTGATAAAGATCTAATCCTAGAACATTTAGGACGAGCTACACCCTACTGATCTAAGTTGGGAATGCTGAACTGCGATAAGGCAGGATAAAAGGTAAAGATGAAAACCCACGGAGGGTGAGTAACTACCCTAAGATTTGAGCTTTTATAGGTGTAGTAGATAACTGCAAAGCCACCATGAATATGAGGCTGTATGTATTTACATGACGAATACTTGATTGTTAGTCATAGACAGATCTACCCCACCTATAAGAGCTCATACAAAGTCATAAAAGTTTCACTACGTTGCAACGCGAATAAGCACCGCACACGATCTAATCATAACCTCCTTTATTATGAAATTAGTACCACGAAGAACTTAACCACTATATGAGTACAAGCCCTACCCCCTGTGAGTAGGCAACTCTTTTATGACTTTGTATGAGTTTTAAAGAAATTGAAAGGAAAGAGCCCATATGAAAACTTACAATAGAGAAGAAGCCCAAGAGTATATACGAACAATGACCACCGGACATCATAAAGATGCAACAGACAATCATTATGTTGATATTAAAAAAGCTATGGACGATATCTATGATGATGTTGACTCACGTACTTGTGAGAACTGTATTCATCCATATGATAATAAAAAAGATTATAGCAAATATGGAAATGGAGAAATATTAGATCAAACAAAAATGAAAAACCATTGGTCTTACTGTGAAAAATTAAGAATAAATATTTCTAAAGACTTTGGATGCAAGCCCGAGTTTAAAAGGAAAGAAAACAAATGACAAAAAAACAAAACACATACACAACCCAACAACTACAGAACATCCAAAATAAAACAAATGAAGATGATCTTAGGCGGTACGAAGCACTACTAAGCGGTGCAAAGCTAGACAAAGAGGTGCATGAACGGCTCACAAGAGCCTGTGGCATGAAAAGAAAAGAACTTAACCCCGTAAGCCCCATGGTAGAAAATGGTGATATGAGTGATTTTAATTAAAGGGAGATTATGAAGATAAATTCAGAACAGTTTAGAGAACGGTACAACATCCCTCGTTCTACAGAGTCAGAACTTAAAAAAGAGGGCGTGGTTCCATTTAAGAAGATAGGTGGTTATGTCATCTATGACCAAGACATTACCGACAAATTGGCAGTAGAAGAGAGGCTAGGTGCAAAAGCATTTATAGCTATAAACAACATCATGGAGAACGATCCATCCGAAGAACACTATTAAAGGAAGAACATGAATTATAAAAAAATTTGTATTGAATGTGGTGACAAAATAGAGACAATCTATCAAGAGCGCACTATCTGCTACATTTGCAGAAAAGGGATGCCAGAACCATTCGCAATAAAAAGAAAAGATAGAAACTCATATCTGCATATAGTCATCCCCACTTTTGCTTTAGAGCGTGGAAAAATATCTATAAGAATTTAAAAGGAACAACATGAATTTCAAAAAACATAAAGACCTACTAACTCAAGCGGTAAACAGTGGATGCAAAACTATGGCAGAGCTTGCATTATTTCTAAAGATGCATCATACCCTCATGGGTGAATCAAGATGAGTAAGATCCCCTACCTTCAAGAACTGACAGCTGCTGAAAACATTGCGCGTGCCAGAAGACATTTTAAGCTTGACAATCATCTGCTTGCCCAAAAGGTCAGCATCACTTCTGCGGTCTTAAGACACTATGTAGAGCATGGTTTTAGAACGGTAAGCGGTCAAGATACAGAACACTCAATCGCTGCTAAAAAAGCTATAGGAACATTATTTACAAAAGGCATACCTACTAAAGCATACAAGAGAAGAACCATAGACCTCTTCTCTTTGATGGGTTGTGAAAGATGTGAGTTTCGTTTCAGAGCACAGAAGGGATGTATGAAATTCAGTCTCACCAGGGACGATATAAACAAGGGGCCATTCATCAACACCATAAACCATGGGTCCCTTACCTTAGATGAAAATAAGCTATGTCCTTATGCAAATGGAGGCAATCAATGACAGACATGTTTATACCGCTTCTTGTGGCTTTAGCTTTTGGAATCTGCATAGGGCTTGGATTTGCTAGAAAAGGTCCATATATTAAAGGTGGATACCAACCAAAAGAAACAGGCCTTAAAGGCACACCACCTAGTCGTGAGTAGTGCAAAAGTAAAAGGCATCACGTGGCAGATCATTCCGCCATATCTACATAAGCCAAATCAAGACAAAACACGCAAAGACATCGAAATAAAGATAGATGATGATGTAAATAAAGCCTATGACTACATTGCCAAATATTCACGTATGAACGTAAATGAGGTTATAAACATATTTAAGGAGAGCTAATGAGCCCAGAGAAGATGGCCATAAAAGAAGCCGCTGAAGAGTTAAGTGTAAATGAAAGCGAAGTAAAAAGCATGATGAAGAACGGGAACTTAGATGTCATCGATGACGGCGATGGTCTTCCTGGTGTATGCGAAAGAAGTTTGTGTGAGTTCAAAGGTGAAGTATGGCTTCCACCTACCCCAAAAAGAAGAGGTAGACAGCCAAACGTCGCAACACTTGAAGAAGCTATGTCAGTACTTAATATGGAAGACGTAAACGAGATAAAAACACTGCTAAACAATGATGGCCTAGAAGCATGGACTCTTCCAAACAGTTGTGATGCAGGAGTCACAGAGCGTAGCATTAAGGCATATCAAGAAAAACTCTCTGAAGAAGTTAAGCAGGTTGTCGAGGACTTCGAGGAAGAAAAGCAGATAGAGGCTAAAGATGAACCACTAAAAGAACTCTTGACGTTGGCTGAAGATGATCCAGAATCATTTGATGAATTTGTCCATACTGTTGCAGAAACAATAGCAGACGATGATGTATTAAAAGAGGTGAGAGAAGAAGGATCTATAGACATGATAAGCATGAAAAAACATGATTTCAACGCAGCACTAAACATCGCATCGATGAGAGCAGAGCTTGGAGTATACAGAAGTTTGAAAAGTTTTGAGAGGAGATGACCATGATAGCCGTCATAAATAGAGGTAAAAAAGTAGAAACCATAGGAGACATAGAAGCCTACATGGTAAACCACGCTAGAGGTACAGTTGACCTATACCAAAGCCCTACAGATAAAACCACAGTAGATACATTTAAACACAAATTAACGCTCAAAGATAGTTCTGCAGCGGTGATGGTTTTTAGTGAAGGGAAAGTTGTAGTATGAAAGATAAATTTATAAGATTTTTAAAAGACAATCACACTTTTGATGAGTACAAAGAAGCGACTGATTTTAGTTTTGATTATATATGGAATATGGTGCAACTTAGGCATACACTTCTTGAAAATGGTGTAGTTATATTTCATAGAAATGGGATGTCAGATGTTGACTGGAAAGAACTTAATCGTAAGTGGACTGCATATGTCAACGACAATAATAATATTTAACAGGATATAAAATGAAAAATGAAACATATACAATAGGGACACCTACAAAAGACGGTTTTGGAGTAGCAGCCATTAAAGACAAATACTTAGATGAGAGATGGAGTAAGCTCGATGGTCATGACAACCCTGCATCTCTAAACTACGGGAATGTACTTGATGCAAACGGTTCAGTGATGGTTTGGGTTCCTGCCTTCTACTTTAAGTGGACAAAGAAAAATAAATGCAAGATATCTGCTTCAAAAAAAGAGGGGTATGTTCTGCATAGAGCATTTATAGATGGAGGCAAAGAGCAAAAAGGGTTCTTTATAGACAAATATGAATGTGGAAACGATGGAGGTATTTTTTCAAGTAAAGAGAGTCTGAGGCCATGTGGAACGTACGGAGACAATTCCATAGCTAAACTAAACAATTCCCCAAGCTCAAACCTTGGAGGACTTTATATAGCTCCAAAAACAAGAGGAGCTCAATATTCACTTGCATCGCTATTTATGTGGAATGCTTTAGGGATGTTGAGTTATGCAAATAACGGTAATAGTCTAAAAAACATTGATTTTCACAACAACCAGGTATGTGGAGTAAAAACAGTAGATACATATAGCCTTGAGGTTGCAATCGGATTCACAAAGCTAAATGATGAAGACTCGATCTTTAAGGTTATCAAGCCATCGGTATCACTCAAAGACATTAAGAGTGAAGATGATGCCTATGATCAAAAGTTTTATGATGACCTTGATCTTGGTGGGGTCATTGACGGAGATGATGGATGGGCATACCTAAGTGACAAAACACAAACTTTCGAAATGAATAGCAATACTAAGTCAAATGCGTATCTAAAAACATGCATGGGGATACCTAGAAAAAAAGCACTCAGTAACGACTACAATAAAAAGTTTTTTGGAGACGGGATATATAGGTACCTTAGAAAAAACATGGCCCCTATTGTCGGCGGTTNTTGGGGTGGTACTTCCTATGCCGGTGTGTTCGNTTTGTATGTCAGCCATAATCGCACGACTTCGGACAGTAATGTCGGCGGTCGTGCCTCTGTTTACCTGTAGCCTTGAGCGATAGCGATAATGGCTTCGAAATTTTTTTGGAGATAAGGAAATATATTGCGTCAAGAATACCTAGTCGGAAACATATATGGATGGTAAATATTTTAAAAAGGAGACTTACAATGACAAAAGAAAAATTTAAATTACTAGACAAAGAGAATAAATATATCTCAAACTTACTAGAGGCACATAAAGAAAAAATAGAAAAACAGATGAAAGTTTTTATTGAGCCCCTAAAGGAAATCGCAAGAGAGCATGGTTTTTTATGCTGCATTCATACTCATTATTTCCCTTCTGTAATTAGTATATATGACAGCACGTTAGATGATTCTAATAAACTTACTATACAAAACTTTAAAATCATAGACTTTAATAATGATTTTCCTATGGCTGTAATAAAACTCGTAGAAGATTTTATAGCAGATGGTGAAGAGTCATGACAAGAGAAAAAATAGAAGCAACATTATTTCTACTAAGTTTGGTTGCTTTAGCGTGTGCTGTTATTTGGGCTGAATGCGGAAAACATAAGAAAGGTTTGAAATGAAACCAATACTATTCAACACCGAAATGGTCAAAGCTATTTTAGTTGGGCGTAAGACACAGACTCGGAGAGTGACTAAAGAAATAAATATAGTCCATAAAGACGATGTATCAGAATCTCACAACGGAGTAGTCTATAGAGATGATAAAGATAGATTATATTTTAAGCATAATATTATAGAAGAGTTTTCTAAATACAAGAAAGGGGATATTCTTTATGTTCGTGAGACATTTTCAGAAGATTTTGGAGAACAACATAGAATTGTATATAAAGCAGAATATAAAAAAAGGGAAGAACCTAGTATAAAGTGGAAGCCATCAATTCACATGCCAAAAGAGTATGCTCGTATCTTCTTGAAAGTGACTAATGTATGAGTTGCTGGAGTGATTGATGAGTGAATATCTAAAAACAAAAGACATGGCAAAACACATAGGATATAGTGCTGACTACCTCCTAAATAACCGTGGAAGCCTATTTACAAAAGGCATACATTTCTTTCCAAAAGAGAAAAGAATAGACTGGAAAGTGTCAAAAATGGTTGAATGGGTAGAGGGTGGCAATCTATCTAGTCAAGCAAAAGATATTTTAGACATGGTATCATAATACGCCCATTGTCTACTGCAAAAGGAAAGACATGGTAAAGATGTTTAAAAGGGCAAACGGTATTTTGTATGTAGAATACAAGGTAGAGGGGAGGAGCATACAAAAGAGTACGCGGCTTCAAGATACTAAAGAAAATAGACGTTTGATTAAAAAAGAGGTTATTCCAGCACTGGAAACAGAGTCAAGCATAAGAGATGTTCCTATACTTGATGATCTGGTCCCATACTTGAAATTTTTGCCAAAATCTATATGGATTTTTCCTACGCAAGAAGGTAAACCGTATTTTGCTGTTTCAGGGCAAAAGAAATTAGCGTGGTCGAAGCTCTTAGAAGATTGTAACATACCTTATCGTAAACTTTATGCTACCAGACATACATTTATCGTATCGATGTTGAAGAACAGTAATTTGTCAATTTTAGAGATTGCACAAATGGCCGGTCATAATTCAACGCAAATGATAATACAAAATTACGGTAAATTTATTAAGGGTGAACACTTGAAAATAGATAGGGAAATTAAGCTATTCACTGACAAATCAGCTGACAGTATAGCTTGAGAGTCGCATATGTGGCTCCGGATGCAGGATTCGAACCGACACCCTAATCTAGTAAACCCCCTATATATCGGGAGTTAAGCAACTCAATAACAATAACTGTCAGTAGATAATGGGCGTTTCTGACTGACAGTTTAGCTGACACTTACTAACTATAAACATTCCAAACAAATCTACCTTACACCAAAGAATCATAATACCTTCTACGCTTCGCATAACTATCTGTATATCTGTTTACTTTACGTGTCGCTTCATCAATGGTCTTTACCTTGGATATCTCGTTTAAACTCCAGAAGCCTAATGCAGATATGATTGCGCCGGTATCTGTTCCGACTATCTCTGGGAAAGTATCGAGCATGAAGTTTATGCCAGTGACTTTCTCTGTGTGTTTACTTACTGCAGCATAGTTTTTTTTACCGGTTAGCTGTATGTACCCTCTTCCTCTAAAATTCCAACCATCACCACTCTCTACTGTTCCGTTCCCGAGCCTAGATGCATAAGCTATGTTTGCTATCATCTGCCTATTAGCACTGTTCGTTTTTGTCCGTCCATAGAGTTCAGCGAGTTTTGGGTTATCTCTAAAATTTTTAAACACTTTTTTAAGTGATCTTGCAGAGTAGTTCATATTCTCTGACTTAATGTTCGCCCTGGTATCTACTTCTGCTAAAAGCTGAGCGTAGAACATGGCTAGTTGATCATCTGTTACTATGCCAAACTCACTGGCATACAGATCCATGATCCGTTGGAATTCTTGTACTCTTGCATATGGTGCTGCAGTAAATATGTTTTTAGCGCTTAACAAATCACAGCCCCTCTACATTCACAACGGTTTCTCTAAACTTATCGGTTCCAAAGTCCTTGATTATCTCTAATTTTGTACCTTCAAAATGTGTGTAGTCTAGCCCACGTTCTAAAGCATAGTTTATTTCATCTCTGATAAATACATCGGTGATGTGCTTGCCATGTTGGTTTTTAATTTCATGAGTCAATTCAATACCCCTTTCAAATCTTTAAAAATAGCCCTTGCATCCTTTATAGATACGGCAATATCTTCACCGTCTATCTTGATGATAACGGTTGTTTCAGTCATTGTACGTTTACCCCACCAATCAAATACCAAAACCCAACAAGTACCCCAATTATTAAAGATGGTACATATATTGGCGCTAAGATAACCCACCAGGACCAGTCTATATTTGACGTTAATTTAAGAATGACAAATACCGTTGTCGTTAATATAAGCAAAAATACCACCATATAAAGTTTAGTCATAATTTTCTATCCTTTTTGCAAACTTTTCGTTATATTCTTTAATCTGATCGTTTAAAAACAAATTAGCTGCTTCAAGTTCCTCGATGCGTTCATCTCTCTCGATGATACGCTTACTCTGTTCATTGATGCGATCTGCCATTTCTTTAAATTTTTCATTGCTTATTTGTACCATCATATCACCTCATAGTCTATTTCTAATGGCG
>LV_Brine_h2_0102DRAFT_1000755_pt1 | contig 10374 bp, 18 predicted proteins | sample LakVidmifraction_3_FD_10600 | JGI IMG/M metagenome (IMG submission 10600)
TGAATTAACCCGAACATGCCGTCGAGCGTAGTCGTACCCGCTACTGTTGCAGTCGCTTTGACGTCCACCGCCTGCGTTGCCGGGTTGTTGCTGACCTCAAAAGTTACCGTCGGACTATCATTGAAATTCAATGCTGGTTGCGTTCCAACCGTGTTTTGATTCAGGCGAATTATAAGAGTTGCCATAACTTCAATGATTTGCAGCTTGCGCGCTGTTGGATTGATTACTTTGATTCGACGGCTTCGGGAAATCATTCATCAAATTTCAGGGTCAGGTAAAGGGCAAATTGGGTCAATGCAACTCAAATCAGCCGTGATTGTAATATCAAAAGAAACCGAAATAACAATGTCGGAATAGTTGAAATCGGAGGGTCTGATATTGGAAAATTCACGGTTCAAAATTGCTTCGGTGTCGGTGTCGTAACCTGTTGGCGTTATACTCAGGGACTTTGCCCCAATGGTGTTTTTGAGCGGCCCACCTGTTAAAGTTGCTAGTTTGTAGATTTGAGTTGCCAGCATATCCGATGCAAAAGCCGTTTCTATTGGGAAATCCTTACGTTTGGTCAGGGCAAAAATGGTGATTGGATAAACGCTTTGGATTAAGTCAGAACACGCCTTGTACGCATCCACGGCCTTTAATGAACGCACCGGCCCGGTTTTCCGTATGTATGTAATACCGAACTTATTTAGCTTTAACCTTACAGGAACGCCGCCAGCAATGCGAACAGGTTGCCTCACCCCGTTATCTTCTTTGACTTCTGACAAGCCGTAATTCTCAGTGAAAAAAGGCAATGTAGCCAGTTGGGTGTTTATGTATGTGATAACCTGCTCAATCATTGGGTGGGAATAATCGTTTCTGAAGCTCGAAATTAAAGGTTCTCGTAATGTTTTCGCGTTCTGTTTTGCTCAGTGAAATTGTAGATCCGTTCTTTGAAAAACGCGCCTCAAGGTAGTCCAACTTCTCTTGATTTTCAGAATTCTTAACGGAATACGTTAATGATTTTCCTGCAAGGGTTTCTTTTGGTGTGGCAAAATCCCGCATTAGGTTGCCGAACAGCCGCCAATTGACCTTGTTATAACCGTTTTCACGCTTGAATTGATCGTAGCCACCCTGAAAAAATACAGCGGTCGCAGAGCTACTGGTACCGCGTACTACTTTCGGCATGTCCTTTTTCAATATAAGCAAGGGCCGTGTCGAATACTGACCGATTGACTGCCCTTCTGAGTTTAAGCCGTTGTCAAATATCCGCTTTCGCATATCAATAATAACATCGCGCGCGGCTATCCTTAATGATTCCTGAATCACTGTCTCGTTAAGTCTTGCCAATACGCGCTCTGCAAAATTCATTATGCCGGGAGTTGTGAGATTATCATTGTATTTGTGTTGCACGTAAAGCAACGGCCCGAAGGTAAAGCGACCGTTCGGAGTACTTTTTTAAGCTCAGTTTTGTAGAGGTATTCCGAGTGAGTATATCGCTCAACATTGTTTTCCTGATTCGTCACTTTCTGATTTGAGAATTGACCTCCAGATTTGATGCCAAAAGCAAATATTTCTTCTACCACTTTGTACAAATAAGCCAGCCCAAGCATGTCTTTTACCGTGCACAACCAGTTTTCGTTATCACATGCGATGGTGTAATTGACCAATAGGCCGTATGTATTTGTGCGGTTTGTCGTGCTCGATTTAATGAATGGTGAAGCCGATGTAGCCCCTGAAAAGGTCATGTAAGGGCCGTTGTGATAGTTGTAACCGTTCCCGCAATTCGTGCAGCCGCTTTCTTTGGCCGGTGTTGAAAATGGTAGGATGCCAGCGGTGGCATAAAAAATACCAATCTGTGTACGGTTTTGCTTCATAGCAAATTCAAATTCCACATCGGTATACGACGGAACCCCGGCGGTCGCTGCAATTGTCACGGTTTGCAACAGTGTACCGTTAACCAAGTCATAAATAAGAATCGGCACATCACCCGTGTAATCAGCAAAGATTCCAAGCGATGTAATTTGAACTTTTGCAAATTCTTGGGTGCGGTGAATATCGATAATTGCCCCTGAAAATGCTTGTGGTGTGATTGTGTTATTGTCGCGAATGAACCCGATTTTCCCGCTCTCAAGTGTGCTCACAGCCTTTGAAGTTGGTGAAATCATGGTAATGACATCGCTCACAAGTTTTGCCGCTGCAAGGTCTTTCATGGCCTCGATGAAGTCTTCACGGTTGGCGTAACTATCATCCATAAATTCGTCAATCTGCACAGGGCTTAACCCCGTCTGGTTGATGGTGTATTTTGTAGTTGCCGTTTCACAGCCAGCTAATGATACAAGCGATTTTATACATTCGTAGGCCATGGTAATGTTTTCTGAAAGGTAAGAAAAAGCCCCGGAAATTACTCCGAGGCTTTAGGATTTGTCAAATTATGCGTTCAAAACGGTTACACCGGCGCTGCCTGTAACCCCCGCGTAAACGTCACCAGCGACAAACATGTCGTTTGGCAATGCTACGAGTTTCGTGTTGGCGATGATTTTAATAGCCAACGTTCCGGGGCAATTGTCCGTGATATAAATATCAACTGGAACACCCGCTGGAGTTGTGCCATTAAAGGCCGCATACCCACCCGCACTAAATTCAACAGGCATACCATCACGCCATTGGTTCAGTGTGTAGGTGAGCATCTGAAAGGCACCAGGAATCATGATAAGATTCCCGTTGGTGATGCTGCCCATTGCAACAGCCAAGGCAGGGTCGTAGCCGAAAAAGAAACCGAACTCATCATAAATAGACCGCACGTCCAAGCCTTGATTTGCACAGCAGCCATTCATTGTCAAATTCATGTATTCTTTCATGGCAGAACCACCAAAGCCAACTAATCCGCTGAAACCTGTTGCGGTTGCGGCTGATTGGATGTTCTCCCAGGCGCCTGGTACAATTGCTCCAGATGCTTTCGTTGCAACTACGAGGTTGTCGGCGCCGTTTACGGTAAATGTGCCTGTGTCACCGGTCACATACGTAGAATACAAGCCTTTCAAAAGCGCGGCCTCATTTGCTGTTTTTGTCGCGGTTGCCCGGTCAATAGCAAGCATGTGGGCCAAGATTCGGGATGCAATGTATTCAGGGTTGGTGTCGCAGAAACGGGCCAAATCCGAGCCTGTAATGGTTTCTCCTGACGAAATCACATCATTTGTATCGATGGTGTAATTCTGAAAGTTGTTGCCGTATGTAGCTGGAGCGGCACAATCTCGGCCGTCTTCATTCTGGACAGCAGATTCAGGAATGCGTGGGAAATAGGTGAGCGTTACATCTTTCACTTTACCGTTTCCGGGGCTAATTGTTTGCTCCATTCCGTTTCGGTTTTCAGCCGAAAGGACGTATTCCAACATCGGAATTGGATTCTGCGTTTCTGAATAGTTGGCCCATACGTTGCCCAACTTGAATTGTAGGTCTTCGCACTGCACGAGCACGTTGTTATTATAAGACATTGAATTAGGATTTAAAAATGCTGCCAATCGGTGGCAATCCCGCTCAGTGGTGCGTTAGGCTGCACCATGCCCTATATTCAATCGTTCACCCTTTACACTGGCTTTGTCCCAAAAAATGCGGGATTTGCCATTCGTTCGCGTCGGTTTGGATTTGGCTGTCGTTGTTGGGTTGGTGGTGAGGGCGGACGTGATGCCGGTTTTCCCTCATGCGGACTGTCTGTCCATAGCCCTTTATCTCGTGCCAAGTATTCCATCGCTTCGCTGACCGTCATTAGCTTTGCAGCGTTTTTAGGGTGTTGCACACGACTTCCATTATTTTCACCTGATTTTGCAGTCACATAAACCGCGTCATTTTCAGGCTCAAGTCCATAAGTATTGTGAAAGATGGCTTTAAAACCTTCTTTTGTAATGTCTGTTGTTCCGGTGGGCCATTTGATTGTGGACAACCCGGTTTGCAATGCAGAGTTTTTTACCGCTTCTGTTTTTTCAGTGACAATTGACGTTTCCAAATCGCTGTATTTCTTCTGGAAATCAGTCAATGAGTTTTTGAAAGCGTCGGATTCGGCCCTTACTTTGTCCAATTTCGATTCCCATGCTTTTACGTCAACGGTATCTTTGGGTTTCGCGTCAATCACCGCTTTGATTTTCGTGAAAACGGATTCTTGCACATCTTCAATTTTCTGTCCGTCAAATTCGCCATGAGTGACTTCTACGCCCAAATCCTTGGCCCACTTAATTGTAGCGGTTTCCAGTTTTCCAATGCGTGAACCGACCGCCTTATTGATGATAGGGTCGATAATATCGCGCCTGTTTTCGATTTGGCCCACATGAATGAACGACTTATTGATGTGCTTTGACACGTCGTCAGCCGTGAAATCCTTGCCCTCTTCGGCCTTAAAACCGATCAATTCCAATACGTCCTTGGCTTCCATTATTCAGGTTTTGGTGTTTTGGCCTTTCGGGCTGTTTTTTTGGCCGCTGGTTTTGGTTCTGGTTTTGGTGCCAATGCCGCGTTTTCCGGTTCTTCGGCTTGCGGGTCTGGTTCTTTGTCTGGCTTTGTCTCAGCCTTCACTACTTTCTCAACTTTAGGCTCTTCGTAGGGGTCGTAACCGTGCCCGTTCGCTTGGCTAAGAGTTAGCGCGGCCTCTCGAATCTGCCCTGTTTTGCGATTAATCCATTTCTGTCGTTTGATCATGATTGAATGTGTTTCGACAAATATAAACAAAAGTTCACAAAAAAACCCGCTGACCTAAATCAACGGGCTAACCATGAAAACACAAATGAAAGACAAGGGTTCAAATATAGGTATTCTATTTTACTTGAATTTCAATCCTCGTAATTTGAAGATTTGCCGTTCCAAAGATGCAATTTTTTTAACGCGCATTAATTCCGCATGCTGTAAGGCATCATTTTTATCAGTGTGCCACTCGGGTTTAAAAAAGTGCTGATTATACATTGCTTCGTGAATAACAACATGATTGCTGCCTTTTTGCATATCCGAAATATCGTACTCCTGAATGCCTTGTGTAAGCGCGTATTTTGTAATGTAGACTATCATAAGTTCTTTTTTGCTTCGGTGTAAATCTCTTTCAGCGCCTTTTCAATGGCTACGAATCGGTCGTATTTTTCCAGACTGATTGTTACCGTGTCGATTTCGTGGGGCTTTTCTGTGGGTGTTGGGTCGTAGTACAATGAAACGACAGCGTTATGACAAGATCCAAATGAACACGTCCCATTTTCAGTGTAATAAAACCCGCTCAAGACATCATAAAATGGAAACTTCTTTGATGTTGTAGATGGCACGAGTGGGTCTGTTATTTTACCTACGTTTGTCACATACCGCTTTCCTGCTTGTAGTTTCATGGTTTTTGGTTTAGGTAAAATTAATCAATTACAATCACTTTTCGATTAATGAACATCTGAAATACTCGCTGCACTTGCTGTCTTTTCATGCTTGAAAGTCTCGATTGTTTCTTCTGAATAAGCCCGTATTCTTTGACAATGGCCTTGATATATTCGACCGGGATTTTCTGCTTTCTCATGGCGTCGGAACTAAGTAAAGTTGCCCTACAAAGAACATGCCCAATGCAACTAGAGCGAACAAGCCAGAAATTAAACCGGCTATCATTATATTTCGAGGTCGGTTTCTTTCGGTTGCAATGTCAGACCAATACCACAGGATAAAAACAGCGCTAAATACCAGGCCGCATAGAATGAGTTTTGTTTCAATCATGGTTTCATCAAATTAAGTTTGCCTTCAGTGAAAAATGCCACCTGCCTTTTAGTACCTAGAATGTGGTAAAGCTCGAAAGTGTCGCGGGTGCCGTTCGTTGCTGCGATAAACCTCAATTGATCATCGCAAACGTCCTGACCGACTTTGAATATGATTGTGGTCATTCTGTTCACTTGATCCATGGTGTCGGTCAGCGCAACCACCTGAGTACCTTCTGAAAAATGTATTTCCCATTTGGTAAACTTCTGCTGAGCCATAGAGGAAAGCGTGAAAATTACGAGTGTTAATGTGAGTAGTGTTTTCATTGGTTTCAAGATATAAATTTGTAAACTGCTTTGAGAACATAATCCCCGTCCTCGTTGATTTCTTCAAGTTGTTCGTCAGTCATTGGTTGCCCTTCGTAATCCGCACTCAGAATAAAGGCATCTACATAGTCTGGGTGGTCGCTTGCGTCGATGTTTTCAACCTTGATATTGGATATTTTCGCGTAGTCCATGGCCTTAATCTTCGCCCCTTTCGTACTCCTGTGAATCATCTACGCCGCAATCATAGCATCGTTCGTGCCTGTCAAGTTCTGCGATTGTTCCGCATGAAAAGCACTCTGAGCGCTCTGCATAGTCGTCGTCTAATTCTTGGTCTGGGGTGTTCATTTCGTGTGTTTTTTCACCCTGAAACCCCGCGCCTTGGTAGGTCGCGGGGCGGGTTTCACAACTTGGTGGACCTGCGTGAATTATTTATGCCATTATGTGTCTTGAATTTCTGTACTCGGTTGCAACCTTTTCAGCTTTTGCCTTACTCCAGTTATTGTCCCTTTCGTTGGTCCATACGCCGTTGCGATATTCGGCAACTCTAAAATCGCCATACTTCTCGTTGCGCTCTACTTTGTAAGTTACAAGTTTCTTGGTTTCCATGATCTTAATAATTTAGTGCCTTTTGGCGGTGATGTTTTATTGACATTTCAAAGATACGACACTACTCCCAAAAACAAAAGCCAACAAATGTTAAATCATTTGGCTTGATCTGCTAAGTAAATCACCCTCACATCTTCAGTGCTTTCGTCTTCATCGAAAAAGTACTTGCCGTTTTTGATTTCCATTGGGAACTCAAAGCTGAACCAGCATAAACTTTTACTGCAAATTATGGATTTTCCTGCATAATCCATTCCTGGATGGGTGAAGATTATCCGTTCGTCAGTCTTTTCAATCAACACCTCATCACAAAAAAACGGGTCTTTGGTGGCGAATCGCTTGCTCCCGCCGTTGTAGTTGCAAATGTTTACATAGTGTTTCATATCAAAGGTTTAAAAGTGTTTTTTCTGCATTCGACGGGGTGTAATTACCGTTGCCAATATTCCGCTCAATGTCGATTCTGGGTATGTTTATGAGTGACCTCAACACAAACAGGTGTTGGCATCTATACCCGCCTAAGACCGTTATAATGTTCTCCTTTGTAGTTCGGCGAAACTTACCCTGCCATTCTAATTTGGCCCAATCTTCGACCTCATTCACATGGTAAAACCTATCATTCCTTTCAACGCAAAACTCCCGTGAATCGGTTATTAAGCCGCCCACGTATTGCCCAAACTGCAAATCTAACTGGTTGCCGATGGCGTTGGAATATGCCCTGTCAGCCATAGCAAAACGGTCTGAGGCTATTTGATTTGTCCAGTTGACTATTTGCCCATTGACTTCACCATTCACGAATGAAGGGCGCAACGCTTCAACCATGCTCCTAAACCCAGTTTGATTTTCGACACTAGAAACGACTTGATCGCGAATAACATTTACGAAATTGGTTTTGAAGTCGTCACCTATCAGTTGCCTCACCGCCTGTTTTCGGCTTTCCAGAAATACGGCTTCACTTGATGCAGAAACCACCGCGTTATATTCCAATGTGGTAAAGGTTTCAATCAACCGGCCTTGTGCGGTCATTTGTTCGATGAATCCAGCGACCAAGGATCCGTATCTACCAGCTTTCAACCGCTCATAGTACTCCAGCATCAACGAATCAACCAATGCAAGGTTTTGGGCGGTCAAGAGCACGTTACCGCTTGACTGTCCAAGTTGCGAAAGCACCTCAATGAGTTCCGCGAACAGTTCCATTTGAGAAGCTGAAACGGCTGCAATGAACCGGCCCGGAATGGTGTCAATGCGGTTAAGTCGTTCGGTTAGGATTTCGTTTGCAGTCATTTTATGATTATTGAGTTGTTTCCGTTTTGGAAATAGGTGCTTTTTTCCTGTTATCCATAAATTTGTCATAACATTCATTAGAGCAAACCGGTGGATCAATAGGCATTCCCATGCATCCACATTCGCGTCCGCTACAACACATTCTCACATCTATTTCAGTTTCACATATCGCACAACTACTTTTCATAATTTTTTCAGTTTGTGATTAATCGAAGTAATCAATTAAATTCTGTTTGGTCACAGTCACAAATTCACCGTTTGTGTACCAGTATTTCGGAATCAAAGAATTTAGCCTGTCAAAGTCAATTGACTCCTTCAACGCATTGTCAATGATGTTTAAATCACAATCTTCAGGTAAGCTGTCCTCGTGCCAATCCAAGAGAATGTTCGCTAATTTAACAAGGTTCATTTGAAACATTGGCTGCATTTGTGATAGCTGGAAGGTTTTCGTGAAGTCGCTGGGTATGTCTGCAAGATCTTCAGCCCTTTCAATTCCCATTGAACCGTCCAGATACTCGCCTAAGTTCTCATAAAATACTTCGTCGTCAAAGAAGTTTTCAATCGGCTGTTTTGCTTTCATTTTAGTTGCCTTTAACGCTTTTATTATAATTTCCGATAATATAAAAGCCTCTGATACCTCTTTATTGTGCCTTTCATCTTGACCTTCATACTTGGTGATTCTGGGAAAGAACAATAGGTATCCAGAATTACTTCTTATCCCATAAGGTTGTTCACTACCAAGGTAGTCCATTTCACTGACCACTTGTAAATTATCAGATTCGTTAAATTGCCGTTTCGTGGGTTGTTTTGCTTTCATGCCCAAATCTAACAATTAACCCGGTTGAATTGACTTCGTTAACATATTTTGGGAGTGGTTCATTACAGGTGAGTTTAAGACTAGAAAGCACTGCATCCGCTCCCGCATTCATCTTCTGAATCGAATAGGTCGCTCTCATAAACATACTCGTCTGTTGCCTTTGTGAACGGCTGATGTGCCAATCTCACTAAATCCTTTATGGTTTTGTATCCCCTATAAAATGTCATTCCGTTATTAGCCTCTAATAGTTCATTATAAGCTGGCTTGCCGGTCATTTTCCCTTGTCCATACTTTTTAATCATACTATCCCACCAATCCCCGGCTGATGGTTCGTCTTTTAGAATAGTCATTAGCTTTCTGTTTGACTTCTCAAAGCACAGGTCACAGTTCCCTTTAAATGCAGGGATTTTGATTTTAATAGGTTGATCTTTCCAAAAACTATTCCTTTCTTTTTGACTAATGTTTTTGTCAATAAGTGGATAAAACACGTTGTTGGTTTTATAGTCTTTCCTAATCCTATCCATTTCATCGGATCGTAAACCGACCGCAATGGAATAATTGTCTTTTCCAAATACAGTATCCGCATACTTTCGGAGCGGCTCTAATTTCATATCGCGATTACACCACTTGTTTACCTGTGATGGAATCCCTAACTTCTTAATTCCTGCTTCAAATACTTCACCCTTAGTTTTTAGATGTTCGTAGGCGACAATATTGGGGGTTACTCCTATGCCGTTTTCGTGAAATCCTGCTTCAATCCAAGCCATATTAAGATTAAAATACTTATCGCATTCATTCATAAATTCTAAGCTCTCTTTACGCTCTTTTGAAGTATTAGCCATTGCGCATATAATACGATGGTCGGGATACCATTCTAATAGCTTAATAGCCATCATTACGCTTGAATAACCAGCGGAAACACTGCAAAAGATATTTTTATTGCCTTCTGTTTTCATGCTTGCTTTCCGTTTGTGGCTTCCATGTTGTTGGAAATTCAAATATACATATCATTTTGATAGGAAAAACCCAACAAATGTTAAAACTTCATTTGGTCTGTTTTTACAACTCCCTGAATTTCATGTATAAAGTCACGAAGTTGCACGGGGTGGAGACTACCGCCAATCCCTAGTTTTTCGATGCCGTTCGATTGCCTCACCAAAGAATGTGTTAACGAAATACCGGCTGTTGTCCAAAAAATCGGCCAATTGTGATTCCTGCGACCTATCCGATTTGATAATTTGACCGGTAATATCTACTTGCACAACCCTGTGATCGCGACGGGTACCTGTGCAATGGTCGCCTATTTTGTAGTCAGGAAAGTGCTTGAGGAAGTAGTTGTATTGATCTCGGCTTGTTTTGTGGCGCGGGTTGGCTTTAATACGAAACTGATTGTCCGATATTTTAAGCTCATCCCTAAGTCTGCGAAACAGGCTCTTATTGTCGGTGTTTCCGATGGTTCGGTTGTTGCCCATTGCGTCACCCGTAATGGTAAAAGTGTACAATTGATGGAAGTACCGGGTTCTTATCTCGTCTGCCATTTTCTCAATGGTGCCGCCTTGCACTTTAATTTCATCTACCTGGTGCGCGTGTGGTATGCCGTCATTCCAAAGGTTGTATACATTGGCTGAAAAGGGGTCGATGTTGAAGTCAATTGAGATTATCAGC
>LV_Brine_h2_0102DRAFT_1000756_pt1 | contig 10372 bp, 9 predicted proteins | sample LakVidmifraction_3_FD_10600 | JGI IMG/M metagenome (IMG submission 10600)
CCGCGAGTTTGAAGTCCTGAATGCGCAGTTGATAACGGCGACGGGGTCCGCTGATTCAGCTGCTATAGCTTTTGAAGCCATTCAGGACTTCGCTTCTAATACTCCCTATGACCTGCAACAAGTAACCGAGGGGTTCACTAAGCTGGTAAACCTTGGCCTTACACCCTCAGAGCGTGCGCTTACCTCATACGGGGACACAGCGTCTGCAATGGGCAAGGACTTAAACCAGCTTATTGAAGCGGTCGCAGATGCTGCTACAGGGGAGTTCGAGCGACTTAAAGAGTTTGGTATTAAGTCCAAGTCCCAAGGGGACCAAGTTGCGTTTACCTTCCGAGGTGTAACCACAACGGTCGCAAAGGAATCCGCTGCCATTGAGGAATACCTTACCCAACTAGGCGAGAACAACTTTGCGGGCGCAATGGCGCAACGCATGGACACCCTGGATGGTGCATTGTCTAACCTGGGCGATGAATGGAACAAGTTGTGGTTAGGAATTAGCAAACTAGGTATAGGCGATCTTATTACGGAGGGCGTAAGAGCGGCCATTGATGTATTAGGTGAACTTAATACTCTACTTGATCCTGACAACGGAAGCACAGCGGTATACCTTGAGGCGCTCAGTGGTAAGTTTGACGGGTTTGCAAAGGACGTTGCAATATCACTTGACTACATTGTCGCAATGTGGAACGACTTCCTTGGTACTGAAGAAGGCGGAGGTATTGCATTTGCTACCAATGAAACAATCGCATTCCTAATCCAAGCGTTTAAAGACTTGCCTGAAAACATACGCGCGATCATACAGCTTATGGCTGTTGAAATAGGTGCGCTTGTAGATTATGGGCAGGAGTACGGTGGTGCATTTGTAGATGTAATGGTACTCAAGTTTGAGCAGCTACAGGCTGAGGCTGAGGTATACGGCAAGTCTATTGCAGCATCACTGAACCCGTTTGCAGATGAGTACGACTTCCGAGCTGAGCTAAACAAGGTTATTCAGCAATACAGTAAAGGTGCTGATGATATATGGGCGCAGGCAAGCAAGAACGCGGAAGTAACCACAGAGGCTCGTAGGCAGTCCATTGAAGTAATACTTGAGGAGCGGGATGCTGCACTTAGTTCTTTTAATACGCAAATAGATAAAGCCGAAGAGTTGCGTGCTGAGTATGACAGGTTAAAGCAAGAGCGCAAGGATGCCGGGTCCGAAGTTCTTGGACAGTTTGGGCTAGGCGCTACAGGTGGCGATAAGGGTCCAAGTAAAGAAGAAGTTAAAGCCCGTGAAAAGGCATTAAAGGATCTCCAGAAGGAACAAGACGCACGTGACAAAGCTTTTGACAGCTTGCGTATGTCACTGCGCAGCGAAGAAGAAGTTATCCAGGAAAGCTATGATAGGCGCCTTGCAATACTTCTGGAAAACACAGAGGAGGGTTCAATACAGCAGGCCGAGCTTAAACGTAAACTTGATGAAGAGTTTGCAACGCAAGCATTAGGCGATCTTGCTAACCCTGATACGTTCGAAGAGCAACTTGTGCAGCTTGAAGAATACTACCTTGCGCGAAAAGAGCTTATTCTAAACAACACTGCAATAACTGAAGAAGAGCGTACACTACTTGAGGAAGAGCTTACCCGTAACAGGAACGAGCGGTTATCTGCACTTGAGAAGGAACGTATGTCAACAATCTTCCAAAGCAGTTCCGAACTTTTTGGTGGGCTTGCTGGGCTTGCAAAAACCTTTGCAGGAGAGCAAAGCGGCATCTTTAAGGTTATGTTCGCAGCAAGCAAAGCCTTCGCGATTGCAGACGCTGTAATAAAGATCCAGCAAGGTATTGCAAACGCTGCCGCATTACCCTTCCCTGCAAACCTCGGGGCGATGGGGACCGTTGTAGCGGCGACAGCGGGCATCGTTAGTACCATAAGTGGAACAAGCTATTCCGGGGCCTACGATAATGGTGGTGTAATACCACAGGGTAAGGTTGGCCTTGTGGGTGAGTTTGGACCTGAGCTTGTGTCCGGCCCGACTAACGTTAAGAGCAGGCGGGAAACTGCGGAAGCACTACGGGGCGGGGAAAGCGCTGACGCGAATACACAAGCGCAAGAAAAACCACAAACCAACATTCGAATCGTAAACAGCATGGACCCTTCCGTTATGGAAGATTACTTGGGTTCAAGTGCAGGGGAAGAAATAATAATGAACGTTATTAAAAGTAACCCTGAAACTATTCGCGCACTAGGGGGAAGCTAATGCCTAACGTTTGGCCATTCCCACCTCAACGGGCATTAAAAGAAACGATGGAATGGGTTACGGAAGTTCTTCGTTCTCGTTCCGCGGAGCAGAGGTTATGTCTTCGATCGCAGCCAAGGACCACAGTAGCATATGATTATCAACTGCTTCCTCAAGAGATTGAATCTGCTACGCAAATGTCCCGCGAGTGGGGAGCTGAAGAATTTCTAATTCCCTTTTGGCAAGAACTCGATAATGTTGGTGCAATACAAATAGGTGATGACACTATTACCGTTTCAACAACTAATAGACGTTATAAAGAGAATGGTTTTGTTTTTATTATGGGAAGTGATGGGCAATACGAAGTTTTACAAATTCTAACAATAACGGAAAGTGAGATTATATTAAAAGCACCTTTTGTTACATTTGAATTTAGTGGAGCTGTTGTTATGCCCTGCTTCCCTTGCAGGGTAACAAGCCCGTTTAAGTTTAAAAAATATCCAGCGGATTATTTTACAGCGGAAGCTGAATTCATAACCACAGAACCGTTCCCCGTTGCAGCGGTAAACCCTTACCCTGAGTACAAGAACTCTTATGTAGTAACGGATAGACCTATAGCCTCAGGTTCATCCCAGGAAACACACGAAAGAGAATTTAATGATCTGGGTAGTTTATCAGGTCCTTTGTTTTATGCTGAGGCGTTTACTTACGCTGTTTCACAAAGTAACCTCGCATGGAGCTTTAACAATGATTCCGAGTTGTGGGCGTTTCGCAAATGGATGTATATTACTAAAGGCAAGCAAGGCTCTTTTTATTTGCCTCGTTGGACTAGGGATTTTGTATTAAGTTCCACTGCAACCAGTGGCAACACCAGCCTTCTCGTTCTTGCTAATAAATACAAAAACGACACTTTTATTGGAAGCATTTGCATTGTCAAGCACAGCGGGGATCTTGTTTATGCTACTATACTTTCATGGAGCAACCCTCTTTCTGTCGGGGAATGGCAAATGAATTTAGAATCACCTATAGGGGAAGACATTAACCCTGCTGACATAGAAATGATAACCCGGATGCCACAAATGCGTTTTAATTCGGATAGAGTAGAATTTAGTTATGAAGGCGCGGGTGTGGTCAATGTTAAGTTACCAGTTATGGAGGTTCCTTCCTAATGGCTTATAATGACAAGGAAACCTCTGTTGAAAATGGGTCCCCGTTTTTTCTTTATGAGTTTAATACTAATACGTCAAAAGTATATTACTTTACAAGTCACGTTGAAATTATAACATGGGATGAGAAGGAGTGGTTGCCCCTAGCTATTAAGCACAGTGAAATTAAACAAGCAACGGACATGTCAAAGAATTCAACTGCCATTACTATACCATTGAACGGTGAATTCAGTTTGTTATTTAAGGGTTGGTCTCCTGATAATGTAGTGACCGTTAATATAAGAAGGGGTCATTTCGGTGAGTCGGATACTTTAATTTATTGGAAAGGAAGAGTGTCTTCACACTCTGTTAAGCAAGGCACACTTGAACTAAATGTTGAATCCATATTTACGTCGTTGCGAAGTTCTGGTGTTCGCGCAAGGTTTCAAAGAACCTGCAGACACGCACTATACAGCAAAGGGTGCAACGTTGATAAGTCACTGTTTGCAGTGGTTGGCGTACTTCAATCGCTTTCGGGGCTGCAATTAACCATCCCGGAAGCCTCATTGCAAGTAGACGGATGGTTTACTCAGGGGATTATCCAATTTCAGGACGGTTCACTTAGAGCAATAACCTCGCACATTGGCTCAAGCATTAGTATTGGAAGGGCTTCCCGTTATGTATCGGATAACTTTGCAATGTCAGGTTATGGATTAAACTATGGTACCTTTTTTGGTGGAATGCGTGTTACCCTTTATCCGGGTTGTGACAGAACAATGACCACATGTAAGGATAAGTTTAATAACTTAGACAATCATGGCGGGTTTAAATGGATCCCAAACAAAAACCCTATGGCGGGATCATCAATTATATAGGTGAATTATGTGGTGGTACCTTGCGGTTTTTGTGGTAACTTTAGTTCTATCAGCTTCCATGCAACCAAAACCCCAAACTCAACCTCCAAAGGGTTTGGGGGATGTTAAAGCGCCTACGGCGGAGATAGGACGGGAAATCCCTGTTTTGTTTGGGACAAGGGATATTCAAGGCCCCAATGTTGTCTGGTTTGGCCATTTTAGGTCCGTTGCAATTAAGAAGAAGGGCGGTAAAAAATGATTATTTATATGTCACATATAAGAAGATCCGGAATGTGCAGCAAGGGGACAAGGGACTTCTTTAAAAAACATGGCATGAACTGGTGTACCTTTATTAAACAGGGTTTACCCGCTTCAGAATTTGAAAAGACAGGTGACGCCATGGCTCTACATGTGGTGGAGGTGGCCCGTGGGGAAAAGTAAAAAGGTTACTGTCGGTTATAAATACTATCTTGGGATGCACATGATATTATGTCATGGACCCATTGATTTTATAAAATCAATGAGCGTTGACAAGCGAGTTGCCTTTAATAGGAACTCCTCAGGTGGAAGAATTAATATTGACGCGCCTGGGCTTTTTGGTGGGCAAGAAAGAGAAGGTGGGGTTGTTGGACCTGTTGATATTGAAATGGGAGAAATTACCCAAACAAGAAATGATTATTTACAAGAAAGGTTAGGAGAAGACATACCTGCATTTCGGGGTGTTGTTGGGGTTGTTCTTCGACAAGTGTATTTAGGTGTTAACCCATACCTTAAACCCTGGGCGTTTAGAGCCCAGCGCATCTTTGCAACAAGTGAGGGTGAAGCGCAGTGGAACCCCAGTAAAGCAGCAATCTCTTCAGGAAGATCAACTGTTAATTTTTTAAGTGAAACTTTTGATCAGGGATTATCAGGATATCTAGAATATGCGTTTATGACCAACACAGACTCTCGAGCTGGGTTGAATCAATATGAAATATCTGGCGGAGCTTTACTTATAAAAGGAGGGTATGCTTTAAGCTCCACCACATTACACCCCAGTATATATAAAGCTTTGCCACAGGTTGCCCCCTTAAATTTAGTTAGTGCTCGTTTTAAACTTAACAGCCTTGGAGAAAATGATAATGGATCCCTTATTCTTAGGGATTCCGAATTCAACCAAGTTTTTGGTTTTGGTGTGGCTCGTGATAGTGATGTGGATAGTTTGCAAAGACCTAATATTAGCTTTATTGATTCACCTGGATCATTTGGAAATCCCGTGGGTTCTTCAACTGTTACGGTTGGGGTCTGGTATAAGTTCGAGGTTAATTATAATCCAGTAACACTTGGCTTCATCTGTGTCATTACAAGGGAAGACAATGGTACTGTGTTTGGAAGTTTGGAAGTTGAAAATATTACAAGAAATGATATATCTAGTTTGCACTTTGAAAATGATGCTAGCGGTGTTGCTGCCTCAGGGTCTGCATTATTTGATGATGTCACAGTAGTAGCAGGTGACATTCAATACGACATGAATCCAGCCCACATCATTCGAGAGTGTTTATTGAATTCAACTTGGGGGATGGGTTACTTGCAGGGGGATGTAGACGAAACATCCTTTGCTAATTCCGCGTCTACTTTGTTTAATGAAGGAATGGGCATCAGCTTACTATGGGATAAGCAAATGCCAATTGAGGACTTCGTTAATGAAATAATTAGGCATATAGATGCAGCTTTATATGTGGACAGAGTAACCGGAAAGTTTACATTAAGGCTTATTAGGGAGGATTATGTAAAGGACGATTTGCTTGAACTTGGACCAAACAATATACAAAAGGTTTCAAACTACGCAAGAATAGATCCTGGGAATTCCATTAATAGCGTCACGGTAACATATTGGGATTTTGTAACAGGCGAAAATGACACTGTAACAGCGGATGATATTGCACTGATACAATCCTATGGGAGTGTGGTTAACACTACTGTTCAATATCCAGGTTTCACAAATTCAACCCTTGCTTCTCGTGTTGCATTAAGGGATTTGCAATCACTGTCTTTTCCTTTATTAAGTGCAACCATTGAGTGTGATAGAACAGCCTCAAACCTTAATATTGGAGACGCTTTTAAATTTGTTTGGCCGGAGTACCATCCGGGTTTTATAATTATGAGAGTTAACCAAATCTCCTTCGGTGATGGAAAAAAGAACCGAATTAAAATAGTGGCTTCAGAGGATGTCTTTTCTTTACCTGTGCAGGGTATTTCTGCAGTGGAGGACCGTGGTTTTGTTGAACTAGGGGGAGCACCTCAAGTTCCACTAATCCAAATAATAGTAGAGTCACCTTATTATGAATTAGTCCAATTAGTTGGCCAAACTGAAGCTGATCGGTTATTAACTGAAAACGTAGAAATAGGTTATGTCCAGTTTGCAGCTACGCGACCAGATAATGGAATTAACGCAAGCGTGTTCATTGATAGTGGATTAGGGTTTGAAGAGGCAAGCAATCTCGACTTTGCCCCTTACGGAACATTGTCAAGCAACGTTGGCAGACTGGACTCTACGTTTATTATTTCAAATAGTGAGGACCTAGATCAACTTGACCTTGGATCCCACGGACAAGTTGGAAATGAACTGTTTTCAATTACGGGCATAAATCTTGAAACAGGTGAGATGACAGTTAGCAGAGGAATATTAGATACGATACCAGAGGAGCATCTTTTAGGGGCTTCCGTTGTTTTTTGGGATGTCTATTCTGCAACGGATGGAATAGAATATGTTGCAGGGGAAACCATACTTGCAAGGGTGCTTACTAACAGCTCCGCTGGGCAGCTACCCCTGGCAAGTGGAGTAAGTGTTGGGGTTACTATGGACCAACGGGCATTCCGCCCCTACAGGCCCGCAGGGCTTGCTGTAAATGGGGAATATGACCACCCTCCTGGAACTAACATAGAATATCCTGTTAACATAACTTGGGTTAGTAGGAATAGATTACAGGAGACGGCGGGAACCTTTTTAACGTGGACGGGCGGTTCAATTACTCCGGAGAGTGGAACCACTTATAGGATAGTTATTGAATCACTTAATTCTAACTTTGAGGTTGAAGGAACTATAACCACAATTAACCAAGCGGGAATAAGTTATACATTAAATGAGTCTGATATTGTGGAACCTTGGAATCAGAACCCCTTGGTTAAAGTAACAGTCAGCTCATTACGTGATGGGTTATATTCTTTTACTTCACCCAGTGTAATAGTTAACAACCCCTTTAAAGCTCCAAGCAACTTAACCGCTCAATATCTTCCACTCACTGCTCCAGTTATTACATAGAGGTACTTATGGGAATCAGGTTAACTTGGATAGACAACAATGTTACGGAACAAGGCCATAAGGTTTATCGCTCCGATAGCACTATGGATTTAAACAACCTACCATCTCCACTAGTCTCATTAGGCCCAGACATAACAGTCTACGACGATGGTTCTATTGTTGAGGGTCAAGCTTATTATTATATAGTAAGCTCTTTTTCTGGGGGAGTAGAAAAGTTCTCTGCTGAAGTAAGCATTGATACTGAGGACACGGCTTGGGAATCCTCTTCTCTTTTTGCCAATGAGGAACTTGGCGGGTGTTGGAACTTTAATGATGTTACTACTTTGTACCAGAACACTGCGGGAACCACTCAGATTACAAGTGATGGTCAATCCATACTTTACGCAGAGGATGTATCAGGAAATGGAACACCCCTGATAAAACCTTCCAACTCTTCTGCTCTTCTGTTTAGGTCTGCTGCCAATAGTTATGCTGAGGGCAACCCCTCAAGTACAAGCGGATCTGGTGCTAGATTACTTGGGCATGATTTTGAGAGCGTAATTGGTTATCCATTTACCATTATGCTAGGTGGGGATTTTGATCAAAAAACTAATTCAAGCACGGCAGGTCTTTCGATATCAAATAAAAATACTAATGCCGGGTCCTGTGGTGTGCTGGGATTAAGAGAGTCTGACCAAAAGGGTCCCGTCGTTTTTGTTTATAACACCAGCGGATATACAGATACATCCGCGGGTGCTACTGGTGGTAAAAGTGTTAACATCATAACCTTAATATCTGGGTCGCAATACGCGGAGGATGGATTTGGAAATGTTTCAAGTTCTTTAAATCTACCTTGCCCACCATCAATGAAAACAATATCGATCGGGGGATTAATTAGGCCAACCCTCGCAGCCTATCCGGGAAACTATACCTGTGGTTTATTTATAAATAGAGAACTTACTACTCAAGAAAAATTAGATCTTACAACTTGGGCTAACTTACAGGTGGGAATCTAATGCCTATTACCTTAAATTGGAATGACAATAATTATGGTGAGGATGGTTATAAAGTATATCGTTCCTCATCCACAATGGATCCCTCCTCCCTACCAGCACCACTTGCGGTTCTTGATCCCAATACAACTGAATATCAGGATACCTCAACTCAGGGTGAGCAATCCTACTTCTACAGGGTGTCCGCTTATATAGGATCAATTGAAAAGGTTTCGGATGAAATTACAAAGGCTAACGTCCCTAACTTTTTAATGGAGGACTTTGAGGGGGATCTTTCTAATTGGGTTATATCAAATAGTACCATTTTTACTATAGACACAATTCCTGGAACCTCTGAAAATGCGTTAAAGGTTCTTAATAAGTCCCCCGAGTCAACTGCAAGACTAAACTTTGTTTCTCCCCCCACTAACTTTAAGCCGGTGGAGTTTAAATTAGATTATTACCTTCAAACAAGGGGGTTGGATGATTGCGGTATAATAACAGTAAAAGATTCAAATTCTGCAGTTACCTTTGCACTTGTCCCATCAAGACAATCCTCAACTTCATCCGCAAGAAGACTATTTCTCAATAACATAGATAGCGGTTTTACTCCCTCCATCGGAATACTTTACAACATTACAATCTCACTTGATTGGTCTTTAGGTGAGGTCCGTGTTGTTATTCCTGGGGAGGTAGACTTTACAACTACATTTGATAGCACACTGTTTCCAGTAGAACAATTTGAAATATTAAGTCAACAGGGTGATACCAGTTCCATTTATTACTTTGACAACATCGAAATAACCTAGGAGAATAATATGACAGTAAAGACAGAAACAAAGTCAGGTTTGAAATGGGGATGGGATTTAGGTGAAGATGGGTGGAAAGATGGGATGGATGAAAACCTTCTGTCCCTTGGGCGCTTTGCATACCATCTAACAGTCGTTGACCGTAACGTTGCGGATCCGAGTACGCTTACGCCAGCGGACGGTGACACCTACATTGTGGCAGCTTCAGGGATAGGGGTTTGGGCAGGTTGGGACGGGCGCGTTGCAGTGTGGGACGACACAGCGAGCGTATGGGCATCCGCTGTTCCTTCGGTTGGCTGGATTGCGTATGTGCAGGATGAAGAGGTTCTGTGTGCATACAAGTCCGCGGGCTGGTCCACGGGTATTGCAATCTAAAAACAAGCGCAAGGAAGCCCCTTGCGCTTACCCTTTACACCTTTGGAACAAACCGAGCAAGCATGTGATCCCAGGCGATAGCTGTGCCGCTTGTGCGGTCGCTGTAGCCAGTTTCTTTGTTCCACGCTACAGTGCTCGGGAGTAAATGCGAAAACGCTGTACGCACTGCCTCCCGCTCGTGTGCCGCACGTAACGACTCTTTCATGGAGCGGTATGTAACCACAGCACGCGGGCCACCGTTGGGTGCGGCATATTTCACCCGCTGCTCGCCATTGGTGACGGGTGTAAAGTCCTCCACCTCAAACACCATTCCAGCAAGCGCACCCGCTGTCAAGGTTACTGCACCAGGGCCAACCTTCTTTATTGTGGACTTTGCTTTCACGTCAGCTTTCACTTCCTCTACCTTTTTCATATCCTTCTCCGTTACGTTATACAACCCATAACCCTCATTATTTTAAGGGTCTCTCTTTCATACCATTCATAATCAATGTCTGTTGGAAACGATTCAGGTAGATCCATAAGGGGTTGCGCCCCTTCGGACTTCGGCACCCTGTTCCCGCTTTTAGCATACACGATTTCACCAGGAACGTCTTTCCCGTAATACCAGCGAATCGCTTTGCCCAAGTACAAACCAGGCACGCCCTGTTCATACATTTTAACCGCGCCACCTTTTACCGTGCGCACGTTAAGGAACTTCGTTAT
>LV_Brine_h2_0102DRAFT_1000758_pt1 | contig 10342 bp, 11 predicted proteins | sample LakVidmifraction_3_FD_10600 | JGI IMG/M metagenome (IMG submission 10600)
GAAACCAGCAACGCCATCGGCCTGGGTGAGTGTGTGCAGGCGTTTATCGGCGAAGTAAGCCAGCAACGCCCAAAGGCAGAGCAAACCGCATCGCAGTTGTATTGCGGCAAGGAGTTTCTGGCGGCTGCANCGAAGATTGAGCTGGTGAAGGGGTGACGGCTCAGAAAGCCCAAATCGACTGGGAAAAAGTAGAACTGGAATACCGGGCCGGCATCAAGTCACTCAAGCTGATTGGCGCAGAGTTCGGGGTTTCGGATGCAGGAATTCTCAAGCGAGCCAAGCGAGACAGTTGGACCCGCGACCTGTCGGCGAAGATCAAGGCCAAGGCCGACGCCAAGGTTAGTGCGGCGGCGGTTAGTGAGGTGGTTAGTGTTCAGCGCGCCGCTAACGAGAAAGAGGTTGTAGAGGCGAACGCAGAGCTTCAAGCCCGGGTTCGCAGAGAGCAGCGCCAAGACATTTCACGCTCACGCAAGCTGGTGATGACGCTGCTGGAAGAGCTGGAGCTACAGACTGGCAGTGTTGGATTGCTGGAACAGCTGGCCGAACTGCTTTATGACCGAGATGAGGACGCCACCAAGGCCCAACAGGACGCACAGGCAAAGCGCATGGAGCTGTTTCACAAGGTCATCTCGCTGAGCGGGCGCACCGGCACCATGAAAAGCCTGGCTGATTCTCTGAAGACGTTGGTGGCCTTGGAGCGGGAGGCGTTTGGCATTGATGAACGCAGGGTCGCAGACAGCCAGACAGTCTTCAACATGACCTTCTGATGGCTGTTATTACCTATGTGGCCGAGGCGACCGCCAAGCTGTTTCACCGGTCAGACACATTCGTCAGGGGTATAAGAGGGCCCATCGGGACCGGTAAATCGGTGGCTTGCTGCATGGAAATCATGCGACGTGCGCGCGAACAGGAGCCTTTTGATGGCGTTCGGCGCTCTCGCTGGGCTGCCATCAGGAACAGTTACCCCGAGCTGAAGTCCACCACGATCAAGACCTGGCAAGACTGGGTGCCTGATGACGTGGCGCCAATGCGCTGGGACGCGCCGATCACGAGTGTTTTTACAGCCAACCTGCCAGACGGCACGAGAATTGAGTGCGAGGTGATGTTTATCTCGCTGGACCGGCCGGCGGACGTGAAGAAACTGAAGTCGCTGGATCTGACTGGCGGCTGGATCAATGAGGCGTCAGAGCTGCCCAAAGCGATTCTGGACATGCTGACGGGCCGGGTTGGACGCTTTCCTTCCAAGGCGCAGGGAGGCGCAAGCTGGTCTGGAATCATTTTGGACACCAACTCGCCAGATGATGATCACTGGTGGTATGACCTGGCCGAAACAAGCCGCCCAGAGGGTTACGAGTTTTTCGCCCAGCCCGGGGCACTGTTGAAGGTCGGCGAGCGTTATATCCCCAACCCAGCTGCCGAGAACGTGCAGAACCACATCTTGGGCTACGAATACTGGCTGCGGCAGATACCCGGCAAAGATTCGCAGTGGATCAAGGTGTTTATTCTGGGCGAGTACGGCAGTGTCCACGACGGCAAGCCAGTCTATTCTGAGTACAACGACACCCTGCACGCCAAGGACATTGAGCCCGTCTTAGGCGTGCCACTCGACATCGGGCTGGACTTTGGCCTGACGCCAGCAGCTGTGATCACACAAAACGATGCGCGCGGGCGATTCCTGGTGCTTGACGAGCTCTGCGGCGAAGACATGGGCATCAGCGGTTTTCTGGAAGATGTGCTGATCCCGCAACTAATGAAGGTTTACCCGGACTGGTGGGCAAAAAAGGACACGATGATCCGGGTGTTTGGCGACCCGGCCGGTAGTCAGCGCGCCCAAACGGACGAAAAATCCTGTTTTGATGAAGTGCGCGCAACTGGGCTAAAAATACGCGCAGCAAAAAGCAACGCATGGCTCCCGCGTCGCGGCGCTGTAGCGTGGTTTCTGTCAAAGCTCTCCAGCGGTCACCCTCTGTTTCTCATTGACCCGTGCTGCAAGGTGCTGCGCAAAGGNTTCAATGGCGGCTACAAGTACCGCCGCATTCAGGTGGTCGGCGAAGAGCGCTACACCGAAGAGCCCATGAAAAACAGCTACTCGCACCCACACGACGCGCTGCAGTACGTGGCCATGGAGTCGGGCGGCTTGCAGGCCACCAAAGAAAAAGAGCAACCCAGACGCCACGGCGCCGACTACGCACCACGAGACACCGGCCTGGGCTTGTAGCCAGCCACCAACACAGCCCGCTCATGTAGCGGGTTTTTGCATTTAAGGACAACCATGATACAAGAAGTCTACGAAGGCGACAAGCGCCTGAATATCACGGCGACAAATACCGCGCTGGTCAGCGGCAACCTGCTGGGCGTGCTTGTCGCATCGTCAAGCACCGGCACGCTGAAGTTTGCGGATGTGGACGGCACTATCGTCAACACAATGAGCGTGGCAGCCGGTACGTTCTACCGCATCCCCTGCCGATTCCGTGGTGGTTTGACCGTCACGGTCGGCGGCACGCTCGACGCGACCATCTTCTACAAGCTGTAATTGATGCAACAGGACACGCCAGATCAGCAGGTAGACGGGGCAGCAGAAGAGCTGCGCGTCCGAATCCTGGACTCGCTGGGCCTGAGCCTGGCTACAAAACGCAAAGAGGCGGTTGACGCCAAGGCGGCAAGTGGGATTGAAAACGAGTGGACTGGCGACGAAGAGTTCTACCAAGGCTATGACGACGCCAACAGGCATGAGTTTGAGAACACCGCGTCCAAGCCATCGACCACGGGCGGCACAAAAGAGCCGGTGAGCAGGAAAACCGGCTCGACCATCTTCCCGAACATCACGCAGCCCTATGTCGATGCAGTAGCAGCCCGCGTGGGCGACATGCTGCTACCGACGGACGACCGGAACTATGCACTGGAGCACACCAAGATACCGGACATGCTGGAAGGCCCACCGGAAGTCGAACAAGCCGCGCCGAACATGGACCCATCTGGCGCCCAAGTCCCAGAGCCCGTGCTGTCAGCCATCGAGAAAGCCAAGCAGGAGTTCACCCGGTACAAAGCCGAGGCTGCACGCCGAGCAGACAAGGCAGAGGACCGCATTGACGACTGGCTGCAAGAGTGCCAATACCATGCGGAGCTACGCAAGGTGATCGACGAGACCACAAAGCTAGGCTCTGGCGTCATCAAAGGCCCGGTTCCAGTCAAGCGCAAGACAAGCGTATGGCAAAAAGGTAAAGACGGCATATCGGCTTTGGTGATGGTGGAAGAAATCAAGCCAGCAAGTTTCCGGGTTGACCCGTGGAACCTCTTTCCGGCGCCGGGTTGCGGCGAGTCAATCCACAACGGCTCCCACATATTTGAGCGCGACGCGCTGACTGAAAAGAAGCTGGAAGACTTGATTGGCCTGCCGGGCTACATCGAAAGCCAGATCGAGGCTTGCATCAAGGAAGGCCCCAAGTCGCGCACGGCAAATTCACGCAACATCGGCGAGCGCGATGCCAAAGACTTGTATGACGTGTGGTACTTCCACGGATCAATCAGCACCGAAGAACTGATGGCCGCTGGCTGTGATTGTGGGCCAGAGGAAGGCCGCAAACGCTCATACCCCGCAATGTTGACAATGGTTAACGACCGGGTCATCCGCGCTTCATTAAACCCGCTTGATTCAGGCGAGTTCCCGTATGACGTGATCCCCTGGAAGCGCCGTCCGGGCATGCCGTGGGGCATGGGCCTTGCACGTCAATTGCGCACACCACAACGAATCGTGGTGGGTGCAGCGCGGCAGTTGATGAACAACGCTGGCCTGGCCGGTGGCCCGCAGTTGGTGATACGCCGCAGTGTGCAGCCGGAAAACGGAGTTTGGGAGGTCGCACCCCTGAAAATGTGGGTTGAAGACGACGACGCTACCGGCAACGCATCAGCACCCGTCAGTGCCGTGACCATCCCAATGATGTTGGCCGAGCTGACCGCGCTGGTGCAGTTGGGCATGAAAATGGCCGAGGACACGACCGGCATGCCGATGCTCATGCAGGGCCAGCAAGGCAGCGCACCGGACACCGTGGGCGGCATGACGATTTTGAACAACAACGCCAATTCGGTTCTGCGCCGGATCGCCCGCTTGTTTGATAGCTGCGTCACTGAGCCGCATATCCGCAGGTACTACGCCTGGCTGATGGAGTACGGCGAGGATGAGGACGAGAAGGGCGACTTCAACATTGTGGCGCGCGGTTCTACGGCTTTGGTTGAGCGCGACCTGCAATCTCAGGAGATGGTCAATGTGCTGAATTTGTGTTTGAACCCGGCGTTCAAGAAGAACCCGGCTAAAGCGATGGACGAATACCTGAAAAGCAGACGCTTCGACCCTGCCGCATTCGACTACACAGAAGAAGAACTCAAGCAGATGCAATCGCAGCAAGCGCCACCTGATCCGCGCCTGGAAGTCGCCAAGATGGCGGCCAAGTCCAAGGAAGATGCACTGATGGCCAGCACGCAGGTTCGCATGGAAGAGCTAAAAATCCAGAACGAGAACGACGACCTGGACCGGGCGCTGCTTGAAAAAGAGATCACAGGCAGGCTGGCCAGCGAAGTAGATGCCCTGAAGGCAAAACTCGCTCTAAAAACAATGGAGCTGCAAGTTCAACAAAGCGAGAACCAACTGGCACGCGCCCAAGCCGATGACCACGTTGTTGCAGGGCACAGGATGGGCGCGTTCAATCAAGAGCGCAAGCAGATAGCCAGAACCACCGTTGAGCCTGCGGGCAAGGCGCCGCCCGGCGAGTCGTTCGCGTTATGAAACTAACTCAAGTCGAAATCGCTTCGCCACTATGGAACAAGCTGGCTGAGCACTACACGCCGATTCTGGCCAAACTCCGCGCACGCGCCGAGAACCCGGAACTGAGCGAAGCCGACCGCATGCCGCTTTTGTGGCAGATCAAACACATCAAGGATTTTCTCGCGCTGTCACAGACAGAGCAGAAGAAGGTGACGGGCGCAGATTAAACCCTCCCCCCGTCGTATCGAAGGCCGCCCACTGAGGCGGCTTTGTGTTTTTTGGAGTGAATATGTCCCTTAAGGAAAATGAACCGGAAGTTCAGAGCGATGCCGAGGAATTGGCGTCGATGCTTGCTGGCTACAACAACACGCGCGGCGCTGAGCCCCCCGTCGATGAAGTGCCAGAAGTGGTGGAAGACACCACAACCAATGAAGCGCCACTTCCGGCTCCAGACCCTGAGCCCACCGTTGTCAACCTGGCCGAAGAGCTTAAAGCCCTGAAAGCCAAAGTTGCAGCGACCAACAGCGACCCCGATGCCGTGCGCAGATTGCATGGCGAGATTGGGAACATCAATCGCACTCTTTTGCAGTTGCAGACCCCTGCGCCCTCACCCGTCATTGACGCGGATGATGCCGAACTGGACGCATCTGTCGAAGAATATCCAGAACTGGCAGGCCCACTTGTCAAAAAAATCAGGTCTCTTGAAGCCCGGCTGTCACAACAGCCCGCGCAACAAGCACCCGAGGACTTTGATGATCGTGTGTCGGCAACAGTGACAAAGATACGCGAGAAAGATGCTATTGAGGCGCTGACGGAAGAGCACCCGGACTTTCAGACGGTGCGCGATACACCGCAGTACAAGACTTGGCTAGCCAGCAAACCGCCCGAATTTCAGACCCGGTTCAACACCACCTGGAATCCCGCCGTCGTTGCCAGAGGACTGACCGAGTTCAAGGACTCACTCAAGAAACGCGACAGCAAACAACACCGCCTGGCCGCCGCTGTGACCCCGCAAGGGGTATCTCAGCCAGCCGGGCCATCCACGTTACCCGACGAAGCGGGCCTTCTGGTTGGTTACAACAGAGGCCCAAAGCGTCACCGATAAATAGGTGCATATCATGGCAGGAAATACATATACCTCCCCCGCAGGGCGGATCAATGAGGTCAAAGGGGAAATGCTCAAAATCACGGAGCCCGTTGAGGTTCTGATGCTGGGCTGCGAAATGAAGCCGATGCCGCGAAACAAGGGTGACAACATCACCTATCGCGGCGTCATCCCCACTGGTGGCGCAACCACCAATTCGAACACGATCAACCGCTGGTCAGTTGATGCTATTGCGTACCAGGTGTCAGAAGGCATCACGCCTGCTGCACAAGCGCTGGAGTACCGCGATGTGGCCGTGACGATTGCCGAGTACGCAGTCCTTTTCAGCTACACCAACAAAACGGCCATCTACCACGAGGATGACATCCCGCAGGACCAAAAGCGCCAGACGGCTATGCTGATGGGCTTGGTGCGTGAGATGGTGCGTTACGGCGTGATGAAAGCCGCAACCACAGTGCAGTACAGTGGCGGCACAACCCGCGCCACGGTGGATGAGGGCATCACGTACAACGGCTTGTCGCTGCTGTCGCGTACCCTTTTGGGCAATGGCGCCGCGATGAAGACCTCCATTCTCGCGCCCGGTCCAGCCTACGACACCAGCGCCATCGAGGCCGGTTTCGTGGTGTTCTGCCACACCGACTGCGAGCACGACATCCGCCGCTTGGAAGATTTCGTGCCTGTTGCCAAGTATGCCAATCGCTCGGTGATCAACCAAGACGAGCTGGGTTCGGTCGGCCGCTTCCGATTCATCGTGTCCAAGGAACTTTCCCCGTATCTTGCGGCAGGCGCGGCGACTGGTGCAACCGGCTTGGCCGGCATCACCAACATTGACGTTTACCCCATGATCGTCTGCGGCGAAAACGCCGTGTTCGACATCGCGCTGAACGCCAACTTTGAGCCGTTCCATATTCCCGCCAGCCAGCGCACGAAAGACGACCCTGTGGGCCAGCGCGGCTACGTTGGCGCGTCCTTCTGGTCGGCTGCTAGCGTGGTCAATTCTGGCCACATGGGCGTGATCGAAGTCGGCGTCACTGCACTGAGCTGATAGCTCACCACGGGCGGCTCATGTTGGGTCGCCCGTAACCAACTCATTTGAAGGAATCGAAATCATGGATAACAGAAATCTTCGTGGCCTGACTATGGCCACCGTCAACCCTGTGCTCATCAAGGGCACGAGCTTGAGCTACACCACCAGCGTGACATCCGCAGGGATGATCAACGGCAAGTGGGTTACCGCTCTGACCGCGCAAACCAATGCAGCTGTGCCAACAACCGACGCCGTTACCGGCCTGGCTTTCCCGAGCCTGACCGACAACCAGGCGACGGTCATCGTGGTGGGCCAGAACGCAGCGGGCGAGATCAAGGCTGCGCAGGGCTCGATTGAAAGCACGGCTGTTGGTGTGACAACCACAGCGGGCGCTTTCATTGTGGCGCCTCAGTTCCCAACCCTGCCTGCCAACTTTATTGTCTTTGGCTACATGCTGGCGCGTACTGCACCATCCGCCGCTGATTGGAAGTTCGGCACGGATACATGGGCTGCCACTGGTGTGACAACCACGCAGTTCGTACCATGCGCCGTTCTGCCAATGCGTCCGCAGACTACTTAAAAGTCTGCAACCCATGAAAAGCCCGCCAGTGTGCGGGCTTTTTTACGTCCCAAAAATTCAATCTAAAGGAAATCAATCATGTTAAACCGCAAATATTCCACCGTCCGCGTGGACAACAAGCTGACGCTATCGACGGCTGCAAACCTGACCGCTGCCAGCACCAACGGCACCTCTGCTGCTGGCGCCATCACAACCTCGGGCGGATCGGGCCGGGTCACCACCGAAGCGCTGACCACCGCTGGCCTGGCTGCTTTCACGCTGACCATCACCAACCCGCTGATCAAGGCGGCTGACAAGGTGTTCGTCTCAATGGGTCGTGGCACCAGCGCCGCAGGAACCGCAGTTGTAGGCACGGTCAAACCGGCCGACGGCTCGGTCGTGATCATCATCCAAAACGTACACGCCTCTGTCGCCTTGAACGGCACATTGGTTATTGATTACTTCGTCGTCAAGGCGGCGTAATCCCCGGCCCTTCGGGGCCTTTTTTTCGTCTGAAGGAGTCAAGTCATGCCTCGTGGAATCCCCCGCACCGCTAAAAACAACCCAGTCACTGCCGCGCCCCCTCTGGCGTCCGACCACGAAATCGGCCAAACCCCGACCCGCACGCTTGCCAGCGACGGTCAAAGCCTGGATGTTCCGGTGATCGCCCGCGTCAGCGAGCACGGAGTTGACCAGGAGAAGATGGCGATGCTGGCCTTCATGGCCGAGCCGGTGACCATCCGCATCGCCACATCCACCGACAAGAACGCCGAGCAAGTCTTCGAGCTCAACATCAACGGCAAGATGCAGTTCTTCCGCCGTGGAGAAACCAAGACCGTGCCCCGCTACTTTGTGGACCGCCTGATGCGCATGAAGCTGACGGTGTTCGGCCAGGAGATGAAGGTCAACAGCGAGGGTGAAAAGTCCTACCAGTACCCGGCCAGCACCGCCATCAAGTTCGACTTCGCCATCCTGCGCGATGACAACCCGCTTGGGAAAAGTTGGGAACGGGCAATTCTGAGCGAGCCGGGCTGATCTAAATGGCGCTCACGTTCCTTCAACTTGCACAGCGCCTGCGGCAAGAGGCTGGCATATCCGGCACTGGCCCGGCCACCGTCGAATCGCAGACGGGCGAGTCTAAAAAGGTGGTGGACTGGATTCAGACCGCCTATGAGGACATCCAGAACCTGCATGCTGAATGGGACTTTCTGCGCACGGACCTGACGTTTCAGACCATCGCCACAGTCAACACCTATGCCAAAACCGCCATCAGCGCGGATGAGCACGGCGAGTGGGTGGATGACAGCTTTCGCAGCTACCTCACCAGCGGCGGGGTTGGTAGCGAGCAGTTTATGTACTGGATGAACTGGAAAGACTTTCGGGACTGGTCCTTGCTGGCGTCAGCGCGCAACAGCACAGGTATCCCGCGCTACATCGCGCAAAAGCCAGATACCTCGCTGATCGTGTGGCCGACACCGAACGCGGCCTACACCATCAACGGCGAGTATTTCAAGCGGCCTCAGACCATGACGGCCAACGCCGACATCCCTTTGATCCCCGATAAGTACCAGGTCATCATTGTTTGGCGCGCGCTCATGTTCTACGCTGGTCAAGCCAATGCCCCAGAGCTGTACGCAGTGGGGCAGACAGAGTACAAGCGCCTACTGCGTAAGCTGGAATCGTCACAACTCCAGCCGGTGCGGCTTGCTGAGCCAATGGCATGAAAGCGTTACCCGCCGTTCAGACTTCGCAGGAGTATGTGCGCCTGGCAGGCGGGCTCGATCAAATCTCTCCGGCCATCACCATCCCACCAGGCGCAGCGATTACGGCGCAGAACTACGAACCCGGCGCAGTAGGTGGCTATCGGAGGATTGACGGTTTTGAGCGCTACAGCGGACAGACCTCACCATCAGCCGGGACGTATCAATACTGCACCGTCAATCTGAGCGGGGCCGTGGTTGCGGGTAACACAATCACCGGACTAACCAGCGGCGCTACAGGTGTGGTGGCGGTTACTGGTACGGGTGTTCTTGCGATCACAAAGGTAGTTGGCACCTTCACGGCGTCCGAGTCGTTTCAAGTCGCAGCCGTGACCGTGGGCGCGATGACATCACTGCCCCTGACCCGTGGCTACCCGACGGGCGCAGACGATGCTGTCGCTTTGAACGCGGTGGCTGACATCTACCGGGCTGATATTGCAGAACCGACAGGTGGCGGCAGTCAGCGTGGCCTGGCCTTGCTTCGGGGGGTGCTGTACAGCTTTCGGGACAACGCTGGCGGCACGGCAGGGTTGATCTACAAAGCGACATCAAGCGGGTGGACCGCCATCACGCTGTACCGGAGTATTTCATTCACAGGTGGAAACCTGGCACTGGCTGACGGCGTGACCGTAACCCAGTTGGTCAGTGGAGCAACAGGCGTCATCAAGCGGCAAGTGCTGGACTCAGGCGCTTATTCAGGCGGTACAGCAGTTGGACGGCTGATCCTGACTACTGTGACCGGCACCTTTGACGCCACCAACGCGCTGCAGACGGGCGGCGTGACCCGTGCTACGGCATTGAGCCTGGCGCCACTGATCACCATCGCCCCCGGCGGCCGGTATGAAACCGTGGAGTACAACTTTGCCGGCTCGACCGACACCATCCGGCTCTATGGATGCGATGGGGTGAACAAAGCCTTTGAGTTTGACGGCGATGTTTACATCCCGATCAACACCGGTATGACGACTGATACGCCGTTGCATGTAATTGCACACAAGAAAATGCTGCACCTGGCATTCAGGGCATCGCTCCAAAGCTCGTCCATCGGCTTTCCGTTTCAATGGTCAGCAGTGACGGGCGCAAGTGAAATCGGCGTAGGTGAAGACATCAGCGGCATGCTGTCTCAGCCCGG
>LV_Brine_h2_0102DRAFT_1000763_pt1 | contig 10310 bp, 3 predicted proteins | sample LakVidmifraction_3_FD_10600 | JGI IMG/M metagenome (IMG submission 10600)
GGACAAGACGGAGCTAATCTAGCGACTGGAACAGCTAAACGAGGTACTTTTGCGGTACAATTTGACATTGATGTAAGTTTAGCGGTAGGGGATTTCACAACTTTAAGCAAAACGGTCAGTTCAGTAAATATTACTAATTTAAAAGGCTATTTGTCTTTTTGGTTATTTGTACCTACTGGATTTAACACTAATTTAACTACTGTAAAAACTAGATACGGTTCAGATAGTACTAATTATTATGAATGGACTTTAGGAGCTTTGACAGAGAACTCTTGGAACTTTATTACTTTATCCTATGCAAGTTCAACGGTAACTGGAACAGTAGTAGACACAGCAGTAGACTACTTTGAATTAAGGATTGATTATGCAGTAGCTTACCTTGACCAGATAGGGATTAGAATTGATTCAATTGTGACTAACTCACAAACTTCTAATAAACCGATGATGTCTTTGAAGTATTTTGAAACAACACAAACACCTAGTGAAACATATCTAATCACTAATGTCGGTACTGGATTATACTTATATAATAGTGGGAGTGAATCTTGGGAGCTAATCAAAACAGGATTAACAGAGGGCAACAGATTAGGATATTTTGCCTATAAAAATATAATGTATTTTGGGAGTAAAGGACAAAACTCTTTCGAATTTAACGGTACACTAATAGTTGAACATACAGGAGCTAACACCTATCAATGGCAGTACGGACTCATGGCTAACGATGTAGCATATGTAGCAGGTGATTTAACTGTTCCAACGACTTTAGCTTGGACTAACGCTTTACCTACAAATGCTAGAACTTTCCCGAATGTATTAGCTATAGATGAAGATGATAGTTCCGGAGTCATTACAGGTATATCCAATCTTGGACCAATAGTGATAGTGACGAAAGAAAGAAAGATTTATCAAGTAAATGTAGCAGCACCGTCAAGCACGCAACTAGATTATTCAGACGGAGCTTTAGGAGCAAGAGCAATAACTAGAGTCGAAAACGATATTTATTTTCTCAATGAAAGAGGTGTTTTCAATTTAGCACAAAGACAAGCAACAGTCGGAAGTCTAAGAGCTGATTCAATGACTGATGATATTCAGCCTCTAATTGATGATATTGTAGATAAAAGTATAACAGCAGGGTTTTACTCTAACCAACTAAACCAATGGTATTTGTTCGCAGACACTAACGGTGACGGCAATAATGATGTGTGTTATGTAAGGTCAGTTCTAACTAATGCATGGACTAGATACCTTAACATTGCAGCCAACGAAGCTATTGTTTATCAGGATTTCTCTATTAATAGTGAAGTAAGCGAAGACGCTTTATTGATTGCCAATGCTTTAACTGGGCAAATGTTACAAATAGAATACAGTACTAATGATCAAGGCAGCGAAATTCTAATTGAATTAGAAACTAAAACTGCAGACTTCGGTTCTCCAGAAGAATACAAATCATTTCATAGTTACGAATTTTTTGGGTTTATTAACGAGGGTGGTTCATTAACTTTTTCATCAACCTTAGGACAATTAACGGTTACAACAGACGCTATTTTATTGGGCAGTATGTACGCAGCAAACATAAACGCCTCAACACAAGTGCTAGGTGGCTCGCTACTAGGAGGATCAAGTCTAGGGGGTGGCGGTGGTTCCTCAATAACTTTATATCCTTTTGTAATTCGAGTACCAGTTGAGCAAACCGAAAACAATATAGCAATCAATGTAAGTTCAGATACTAAAGATACAGTCGCAGTATTCACAAAATGGAGTGTCGACATGGATACATTGCCTAGAGATTTCTTTCCTAATAATTATATAGCCTAGAACAATATGACCGATTTCACAACATTACCGATAGAAGACTTGTACGAATCAGTGTTACAATCAGATTTATCTGCTGTGGCAACAAGTGCAGTAACAGTCAAAGCAATCACAGGAACATTAACAGGTGGTGATACTTGTTATATGGGCATAGACTACGACAAACCTAGCAAATACGAATTAGTAGAGATTAGTGTTATAAGCGGACAAAATGTAACGATTATTAATAGAGATATACAGAATAAAGCAGGTGGTACAAGTGGAACAGGCAAAACTCATGCAGCAGGTGCGAAAGTCATTATCACTCATTCGTATAAAGTTTTTGAGGATATTCAGACAGCGATTGCTAGTAAAGCTAATTCAGCTTCACCGACATTGTCAAATCTTGTAGTAACAGGATTCATAGATTTACCAACTTATGCAAATGCAGCAGCACGAGATATAGCAATACCAACACCACAAACAGGATATGTAGTTGTATTACTTAGTGACGGTTCAAGCAATAGAGCCTTTTCAGTCTATAATGATACAACTTGGGGGTCAATTGCAGCTCCTCTGATTGATGTTACGGTAAATGGGTATCTAGATGTAATTTCAGGGTACGCTAAGCTCCCAGTTTATGCGACAACTCTTACAAGAGATGCAGCAATAGTAACGCCAGCAGCAGGAATGATAGTATATGTAGCAAACCTAACAACTATGACTATATATGACGGTGCAGCGTGGCAACCTCTAGATCTAGGTACAATTACACCTTTAGCTAGCCAAATATTAGCAGGTAAAGTTGAGCTAGCAACAGATGCAGAAGCACTAGCAAGGACCAATACTAGCGGTGGCAACCCTTTAGTTGTCCAGCCAAGCCAACTAGATTTAGCTAATAGCATTACCGCAACAGCTGAAATGGATCTAGTTGCAGGTGATCCAGTAGGTGTAGCGACATTTGTAAGCGATTCAAGTTTTGTAATGAGTAAAGCGTTTCTTGAAGCAGGTACTCTTGCTATGACTGGTTCAGTAACTACCCTTGTCGGTAGTATAAAGCTAAGTGATACAAGGATTTTCCTTTTATATTTACTTTCGGGTTCAGTTCTTACAGGTGCGGTAGCTACTATAAATACAGCGACTAATGTAATTACTTCTATTGGTACACCGGTAACTTTTGCTACTGGAGGTTTTGTAGATTCTGACCGATCGGTAGATATTTGTTTACTAGATACTGACAAAGTAGCAGTTACATATATATATACAGCAACTAATACTGTTGTAAGGGTTAGACCAGCAACTATATCAGTAGCGGTAATAACGCTAGGAGCTGAACAAACACTAATTACTTTAGCAGGTGCAGGTTCAGGTCCACTTAAAATTGCAGAAATTGATACAAATAAAGCGGTAGTATACGCTCGAGCATCAGTTCACACTAACTCTAGGATAACAGCTTTTTCGGTATCAGGAACTACCATTACAGCTGGTGCAGGAATAGCTTCTACCACTAATGTAGCTAGCGTAAATGATATTACTAAAATTGACACAAATAAATTTATACTTGTAATGTCAAGTGGAACAATAGGGTATGCCTTAGTAGGTACGGTGGCAACAGTAACTATAACACTTGGAGCAGAGCAGACATTTACTACTGGTGGCACAAGCATTAACGAAACAGCTTTAACTGCTTTAATCACGACTGATAGAGTTTTACAATCTTACAGAGCTAGCGGTAGTGCAAGTGCTGATACACTAGTAGTGTTAAGTATAAGCGGTACAACGGTTACAGCAAACACCCCTTTATCTTTACCGACAGCGGTTATGACTAGTGGTACATTCGGCAAATTATCAGCTACCTCAATTTATTATCTTAATGCTTCTGGACTTGTTTGTGAGGTTACTGTTACAGGAGTGACTTTAACTACTACAATTAGGAGTTCTTTTGGTGATTTACTTTCATCAATCCAGCCTAGAAACAATCTTGTAATTAGTGGCAGACTAGTTACATTCCTAGAGACAAGTGATGTTTTATTTATGCGTAGGACTGGTATGGCTATGACATTTATCGGCACAGTAAACGCTACCGTAAGCAGGAACGCAACAGCAACCATTACGCTAAAAAGTGTCAAAATGCCAATCAATGTAGCTCTTTTAGGCGGTGAGTATTACTCAATGACTGTTAGTACCTTTAGTAGTTTTAACACTCAACTAGGTGTACCGACACTAGCCACAGCGACTGGTTCTAGTAATCCCACAAGAAAGGCAGTCAACTCAACAATAATTGCTCTTAAATCTGATACTATTGTTGCAATCTAACAATCTGATATAATAAACTTGATAACACAATAACATGGCTACTAAATCAACACCACAATCGAGGAACGCAGAAGCACTAGCAAGAGCTAGAGCAGGTTCAGCTGACCGATTTGCTAATATGAAACCTATAGCTAACCCTATTAGGACAGTTAGAGCAACCCCTAACGATACAATAACGCAAGCTAAATCAGACTATGCAAACGCTTCGTCTAGAGGTGATACAGCAGGAATGTTAGCAGCTAATCAAAGAGCAGAAATGGCAAGGTCGCAAGGTGGCACAATAGGTGTCAATCAAGGTCAACAAACACCAGCTAGAAGTGTTAACTTAATGAACCCTACAGCACCAGTACCAGCACCTATGGGAGCACCGTCACCTATGCCAGACGGTAGTTTTTGGGGAAGTGGTAGGACAAAAGTTATCCCTCCACCAGTCACGCCTCCAAGTGTTGAGCAGTTAGGTAGTCCAGCTTTCAAGATCGACCAGATGAAAGAAAAGTTGATAGTAAGAATTAACAGAATGGATCCAACGTTAACAGCCGAAGAAAAACAAATGGCTATGGACTATGCAGATGATAGAATGGTTAGCTTGCAAGATAAAAACCTAAACCCTACAAGTGGGATTCAATCAGCATATGATAGAATTAACGAAGAATACAAACAAAATATTAAAGAGCAAGAAAGACTAAGAAGGCAAAAAGAACAAGAATTATCAGTAAGTCGAGATGGTAGAGTGCAAGACTTTATGGGTAATTTAAACACAGTTTTTGAGCCGGAAGTACAAGCAGCAAGAGAGCAAGGCAACGTACAAAAAGAAAGCGTAAGGTCTATCCTTTCGTTTAGCGGATTCGGTAGAAGTACAACCACAGTGGAAAAACTTACAGAAGTAGATAAGAATGTAGATACTAGGTTAAGAGCTATTGAAAGCCAAAAACAAGCAGAAGCTATGAGGTATCAAGCACAATTAGAGGGTGCAGACGCTGAGGTATTGAGCGGAATGGATAGAGAGATTAGTCAGTTAAGGCGACAGTCTAGCCAACTTAGACTAGATTCAATGGTTAAGATTGAAGAACTAAAACTAGAAGCACAAGAAAAGAATGAGCAAGTAGCAATGGAACAATTAGCCAAATTACAAGCAACACTATTAGAAGACACACAAGGTTTTGATTTAGAGATTTCAAAGACAAATGGATTTGTAACTGGGCTAGACGGTAAACCTATTTATGATAACTCAGGCAAGATCCAACCACTACCTAAAAACTTTAACATGGGAACTGCTATTACAGCAGCTAATGGAGAGGTATCTATACCTGTATTTGATGAAGCAAGTGGAACATTTAAAATGGTACCTACAGGGATTAGAGAAAAAGTATCAGGCGGTGGTGGTGGTGGGAAAGGAGGCTCTAAAATGGAAGAAGTTTATGATCCTGCTTCGCAAAAAACTTATCTAAGACAATTAATAGATAACAAATATACCTATTATAATAAAGTTACCGGTGCTAAGATATTAAATAAAGCTGGTACAGCATACGAACCTAAAGTCACCACTAAAGTACCTGGCTCACCATCGTTAGACGGTGAAGATCCAGAAACAGCATTTTATAACGCAGCAACAAACGCGTTAGGCGATCTTACTAAAGGGAAAAACAAGAAATGAAAGAATGAACCTGGTTAAATTTACAATATAATATTGAAGTAATGAGTCTTTCTAACTTATTAAATATAGGGCAATCCCTACTAAATTCTATTAAACCAAAAGGTGTACTAGAAAGTTTACCATTCAAACCAGTTAAACCAGTCAAGCGGTTGATCCCAGCGACATTATCAATGCCTAAGTCAACTGATTTACCTTACAATACAGGAGTAAGAAAAAAATTCGGTACTGTTATAGGTAACACGCAATTAGCAGCAGAAAAAACTAAGTCAACATTTCTTGATATGGTTGCTCCTTTACTTAAACAAAATAGTATTAGTATAGCTAAAAGTACGCCATTTGTATCTGACAGAAGCTTATCAGAAAGAGTAGTAGAAACTGTTAAGAAAGGTACATTTGCAAGTACACCGTTTCTTGTTATGGCTGAGGAATTACAAAGAGGAATCAACATGAAGCCTTTAAGCAAGACTTTCCAGGAAACATTTAAGACTGAACCAGCGTCAGAAATAACTAGCTTTGACAGAAGTAGAATTAGCCAAATACCTACAACCTTATCAATGCCTAAGAATATTAGTTTTCTAGATACAGTTAAGAAAGCCTACAAGTTAGGTGGCAAAGAGTTTGATGCTCGAAGCAGAGGAGAAAGTCTTTTAGCTACCGATAGTCAAGAAGCAGTTGAGGCTCTGGATATGTTACCATTTAGTCCAATAGACGCATTAGCATTTGGTGTAAAGCCTTTAGTTAAAGGGATAAAACAAGTTAAGACTGGATTAGAGGATTATGCTAAATTAGCTAAAGATAATATAAGTAATGTTAGATTAGGTATAACTCCTTTTAATACCCCGAAAGGGATAGGAGGTGCTGAGCAAGCAGTCAAAGATGGACTTACAGAAGATGAGTTTGTGAAAGGGCAGGGAACACAAAACAAAGATACAGTTACTTTATATAGAGGTATTGGTCAAAAGTTTGACGAGAATTTTGATTTATCTAAAACTGACGCACCGACTGGTTACAGCACTTACACTGATAACCCTGATTTAGCTAGACAGTATGCAGGGAAAGATGGTTTTGTATATAAAATAGATTTACCTAAAAAACAACAAGGAATAGACTTGGTAGATAAAGACGGTGAAAGAGTTTTGTTTCTTGATAATGAAAAAAAAGCAGGGTTAAATAATGTTTCTGGTAAAGAATTTCTTGTTTATAATGATCACGAATTATACAGTTCAAATTTAATAAGTGAATACAAAACCGCCTCCCAACTTCGAGGAGAATACCAAGCAGGGAAACAAGTTAATCAAACAGCATTAAAAGTTGATGACGGACTTACAGGAGTAAAATCAATACAACAGCCAACAGTCAAAACTAAGTCTTTAGATCCTATTGCAGGAGAATCAAAACTAGCTTTTTTGAAAGACGGAGGCAAAAATTATATAGCAACTGCACCGCTAAGTGAATCTGACAATAAAATTATTAAAGTATTAAAGCAAAACAATGTAAGTGCAACTGATACTTCGAAAAAATTAAAACAAAATCTTAAGGATATTATTGATGAGTACATTGAAACATTAAAAGCTGATGGTTTTAAGGGTGTAACACAAGGCAGTTTAAATACAAATGCAGACGGTGAGGTAGTTGGTCGAATTGGTAGACAAAGCAATAATCCAAAATGGTATAGAGATTATTTTGCTGAAAACAACAAAGCTCCTAGTGATAAAGCTTTAAAAGAAATAGCAATAAAACATTTGACCGAGGGACATGTTGATGATTTATACGAACTTCCTATAGACGCAGCGTTTATGCGAAAAATGAAATTAATAGATTCTGTTGATTCATTAAGAATTAAATTAAAAGGAATGGACAAAGAGCTTAAGAAAGAAACAAAAGCATATTACAATTTATTTGAGGAAAAAGAAGATTTTATAGATGTTGATGTAATTAGTCCTGAAATACAAAATAAAATTCAAGGATTAAAGAATAGGATTGTTGAATTTAAAGATATTGGCAGGGTAAAGCAAAACAACAGAGATTTAATCAGGAATTCAAGACAAGTTCTAGGCAAAGATTTAGCTGATGAATTAATTGTTAATCCTTTAGACAAAGCTAATTTTGCTGATTTTGAGTTACAGAAATACTTAGCTGATTCATTAGAANANAACATTGTTAAAAACTTTAAATTTAAAAAAGGTTCAAAAGAGAGTGCTGATATTATGAAGTACGGAGAGGGTAGAATGACANANAAGGAACTGTCTAANAAGTANGCACCTGAAAAAGTACAAGAAATTAAAACTGCTAATTTATATTTTAAGAATTTGTATAACAATTTAATTGATTTAGGAAACGAGCAGATTAAAGCTATCTACCCAAACAGTCCTGATAAACTTATATTAAAGCGTGCAGATTATTACAGGCATTTTCAAGAAGATTCTGGCTTTGTTGGTGTAATAAACGACTTACTGTTTAATGAAAAAATTAGTGGTAGTCTTGCTGGGATAAGTGCTTTTACCAAACCTAAAACAAAATGGTCAAGTATAAAACAAAAAAGAACAGGTACAAAGACCGTAGATGACGCTATTGGAGGGTTTATTAATTACATACCGCAAATTTCGCAAATTATAACTGTTGACCCGGTAATTGCTAGATTAAGAGGCGTACATCAATACTTAGGGCAAATTACAGATGAAACTAAAAACATTAATAATTTCCTGGAAAGTTTATTGGACACAACCAATAGCATAGCTGGTAAAACTAATTTTGTAGATATACCGTTCCAAAAAGTTTTAGGTAGAAATAGTGTTAGATTTTTAAACTCTTTAAATAATAGAGTAAAAATGAATCAAATTTTAGGTAATCTTGGATCATTACTTGCGTCTCCTGCAAACATAAACAATGCTGTTGGTCGTTTAAGTCCTAAAGCTTCAGGACTAGCAATACCAAAAACAATGTACGATTTAGTAAATGGAACAAGTTCTAAATGGCTACAAACTAGATACGGAGCTAATTTAAACAGATTTGATGTTGGAATACTAGACAATACAAAAAAACTAGCTGGATTTTTGCTTGAAAGTGGAGATAAGGCAGTTGCTTTTTATATATGGAATGCAAAGTATATTGATGAATTAAGTAAAGGATTAAGCCCTGCGATTGCTACGAAAAATGCTGATGATTTTGCAAGAGGGGTTGTTGGCGGTAGAGGGAAAGGGGAAAAAGCTGTATTACAAGAATCTAAAATTTTACAAATTGCTGCACCGTTTCAATTAGAAGTAGGTAATGCTATATGGAATTTAGAGGATACAATGAAAGAAGCTAAAACCTTTAAAAAAGGATTAGGAAGTATTTTAAGTATATTTATTGCTTCACATATATTTAATAAAATTTCAATAGAATTAAGAGGTAGTCCAGTTGTAGCAGACCCAATAGAAGCAGTATTAGACGCTTACGAAATAGGCAAATACGAAGAAGGCTTCAGAAGAGTTTGGAGGCCTGCAGGTCGGTTAGCTGGAGAGTTTCTGTCTAATGTTCCTTTTGGGCAAACAGCAGCGAAATATTACCCTGAATATGGCACTGATATTTTACCTGCAAAACAAGAATTATTTGGAACTGCTAATCCGTCAAGGTTTGGTATTGACCCATTAATTACAAAGTCTATTAAAGAACCTTTATATTATTTATTACCTGGTTTTGGTGGCTCTCAAATCAAAAAAACTAAAGAGGGAATTGAATCTTTAAGGCAAGAATTTGTAAGTGACAAAGCTGGAAGTAAACTGTTTGATTTGCCTGCTTCACTAAAAAATATAATTCAAGTTCCAATTTTTGGGAAGTATTCGACTAAAGAGGGAAGAGAATTTTTTGATAGTAAAGATTCAAGTGAGTTAATACCAGCAAAAAATATATTAAAAAAACAAAACAAAACAAATGATGAGTTAAAGGTAACCGTTAAAAGATTTTTAAATAATAATGAGTTTGATGAAGCTTTGCTTACTCCTAAAGGTATTGATTTATTAGTAGACGGTTTGAAAGAAAAGCCAAATTTAACACAAGAGCAAAAACTATTTAAACAAATGAATGCAGAAAACCAAGCTTTATATGTAGGTAGTAAGTTTGCAAAAGACAAAGATAGTGGTGTAAGCTTTTTACGAGAAAGTATTAAATTGCAAAATGTTAAAGAAGATTCAATGCCTATTATTTTATTAGAAGTACAAAAATATGCTAATAACTAATCTAATTAACACAGGCTACGGATTCGGAGAAAAGACATTCTATTCTGACGCTCACTTAGGTCAAGACAAACGAGCTGACAAAACACCTTTAGAATTCCCAATAGACCTATTCAAGTGTACTTACACAACAGGCAAACAAGGAGGCTTAACTGTAACAGGACAAGACAAGTTAGGATATATCCATAGGTTTATGCACAACTCTAGCTTCAGAACCCTAGACAGCACAATCCTAAAAGGTGCTACTTTCGCTATTAGTGGGAACACAGGATCATTCAGTACTAATCCACACGTCCATTGGGACATTAGAAAACCAACAAAAACAGGATTAAAGT
>LV_Brine_h2_0102DRAFT_1000765_pt1 | contig 10292 bp, 10 predicted proteins | sample LakVidmifraction_3_FD_10600 | JGI IMG/M metagenome (IMG submission 10600)
GCTTCCGCCTCTGCACGTGCTGCTTCGTCCGCGATCCGTTGCGCCTCGGCTGCCTTCGTGGCCGCAATATCCGCACGCTTTGCATCGTCGCGGGCTTTGGCTTTTACCGCGCCACCCGTCTCCGCATTGATTGCGTCACAGATGCGCTGCTTGGCGGCAAGGCTCAGCGCGTCGGCGGCGTGACGGTTCGGGCCGCGGTATTGTTCGCCCGTGATTCCGTCGGTGAGCACGTCGCTGTCGAGGATTTCGACGTGCTCGGGTTTGCAGACGCCATCGAAGCCGAGGCGAGTGATGTGGAGAGATTCGATCATGGGGGTCCTTATACAACGCAGAGGAAACGGTAGGTTGTTCCAGCGGCGTCTTTCATGGTCACGGTGTGGGTGGCGGTTGGGGTTGCGGCGACGGCGGTATTGCCAAGCTGGAGCGTGCTGGAAATGGTGACGGCTCCGGTAAATGCCGAACCTCCCGTAACCTGGAGCTTATTCACACCGTCGTTGGTCGTGGTGCCGATCAGCGTCGCGCCGGTGCCAAGACAATTCGCGGTTGCGGCAGATGAATAGAACCCCCACGACCCAGCAACAGCAGTGCCGTTTCCAAAATGGAATCCTACGCTTGAGTTCGATCCGATAGTTTGAATTGAGCTACGGAACGCATCTACGTTCGTCACGGTCGCCGAAGCGCCTTTTGCGAGAACGCCCACATTAAAGCCGCGCATAATCGGCAGTGTGAATACGGAGTTTGCAGTGGTTAGGGCGACGCTAACGCCAATCCCCAAAACGGTCGCGGTGGCCGGAAAAGAGAAGTCGTCGATAATTATCACACGGGCGCTGGACGCCGTGACGCCGGAGTTTGAGCCGACGAACACCGCCGCCGACGTAGACACCGCGCCAAACCCGAAACGTTTTCCCGAGGCGATCGTCGTATCGCCATTCAGCGACACCGCGCCAGTGCCAGTGGTCAGCGTTGAAGCGCCGGACATCGCGAGGTTAACGGCGCTACCCAGCGTGATTGCCGTTGGTGCGATGGTCAGCATCGCAAGGCTTTCGGCAGCGTTGTTTATTGCGATCGTATCCGCCGCCGTGACGCGCATGATAATGCCGCCAACAGTGACTCGAGTCATTTGGAAGAATGGATTTCCACCAGTGCGATTGATCGCGATGCCGGTGGTAGCGGTGACTGCGCCGCCGAAATCGCCAAGACCACCGACATAGATGTTACCGGAAATGCCAGCGCCGCCCGTGATGACCGCTGTTCCCGTGGTGGTACTGGTGCTCGTCGTGCCCGCCGTCATCGTCACCGCACCAGCGACGGCGAGCGTGGTGCCGAACGAACCCGCACCCGCAGCCGTGACGCCGCCCGCTGTCTGAATCGAGGTCGCGCCGGTATTGCCAGCGTAGACGCGACCGTTGCCGAGTATGACCTGGGTGCTGGACGGGGTGCCGATAGCGGTGGCGGTGGTGATCGTTGTGACGTTGTTGAGGGTGATGGACCCGGTGACGGCGAGCGTGCTGGAAAAAGTGCCGGTCGTGCCAGCTATGCTGCCCGGTGTCGTCGCGCCAATCGAGGTCGCGTTGACAACGACACCATTGATCGTGCCACCCGTCACCGTCTTGCCGGTNAANGTCAGCGCAGCCGGGAGNCTCAGGGTCGGATTNCCAGAAACGCCATCNCCATTCGTGACCGTGACCTCAGCGGCAGTACCCGCAATCGTGCGCTTGGTGAACACATTTAAGGATGATTCGACCACCAGCCCCGGGGTGACATCCATCACCGTGATGGCCGTTAACGTCGCGTCGAGCGGTTGGTACGCCGCTAGGTCGGACGTCAGCGCGAGGACCCCTGTTGCGTTGGGCAGGGTGAGAACCCGGTCCGCCGTTGCGGTCGGCAAAAGCGTCGTCTGGAAGGGGCCCACGGGGGCCGGCAGTCGCAGTTGATCCGCTGAGGTCAACTGGGAAGGCTGATTCGTAGCGTCGAGGACGAGTGGGAACCGCAGGGCCATGTATTAACTCGGGATCATGTTGAATGGGGCGACGGCGGGGCTGGCATCGAACTTCATCAACGTAGCGGACAGGTACCGGCCAACGATCTTTGAGAACCCGGTAGCGGGTGCGGTCGTGGTCCGCGCGCCCGCAGTCGTCCCAACGTAGACCAGCGCGCCGGGGGTACCGCCCGTCAGGTCTTCGACCACGCCGGTACCGACCAAAAACGTCCCTACAGCTCCGTCAGCAACGCCGCCAGCGGCGACGCACACCGCCGCGGCGAAAGCCTCCACAGCGGTACCCAGGGACAGGGCAGGACGAACGGTGCCGTCCGTGTGAATGTACCCGAGGCCGCCGTTAGCGAAAGCGGTACCGCCTGACACGGTCAACTGCTGGAGGGAACCAGCGTCGGTACCCTGGGGGCCGGTGCTGACCGTGATCGAGACCGAAACTCCGCTGGTAACGGTAATGCTTACATCTGGCATGGGTCACGCAGCAGTCTGACGGTGCCCGTCAGGAGTTGAATGGACGTTTGCGTCAACGACGGATCGCGCGCAATAAGGACCCAGTCACCAAGGGTGAAGGGCGTCGGCCCGACTGTCTTCTTGGGCGGGAAAGGGAGGGTAACAAAAGGCTCACCCAGGCTGGTGGCAGCAGGGAGCGTGATGTCGTAGATATTATCAAATCCAACCACTTTTTCGATATCAAAACTAACACATTGTTCACCGGGGGACCATTGGACCGACATGTGCGCATCCAGATCCGCGACGGCCAAATCCCATTCGGTGAGCCCGATGCTCAGCTCGACTCGTAAGTAAAACAACACACCTTGCTCAATCTGGATATCCAGAGTGGCAGGGCCGTAGGTATTCGTCTTTGCACGAACAATAGACATGTCGCCTTCATCAAAAAAAGCCCCTCTTGGCAGGACGTGTGGGGTCCTACCAAGAGGGGACGATTATCAGGTGCTCTTGATGAGCGCGCCTGCGCCCGCGAACAAGATATTCATGTCGATATATTCGCGGCATCGGAATGTATCGGCGTTGATATTCGGTTCGGGGTATGCTTCCAGGAACATCGCACGGGTGGTGTCCACCGACTGCATGTACGTCAGTTGGTTGAACTCGCTGGCGAGGTCGTACACGAAGGTACGGCCCAGGGCGACTTCACGGACGTCAGTAGCGTTCTTGGCCTTACGGAAGACCAGGGCGTACGTGCGGGGCCAAATGAAGGTCAAATTGGCGTTGGTGCCATCGTTGCTCGCATTGGAGTTCACCACGCCAGGGGCGATGATGATTTCATCCAAGCCGAAGGTCATCGCGAGAACCTTGGTAGGAATCTCGTTGGCAACCGCGTCTTGGGTGAACTGACCGCCGCCGTAACCCAACACGTTACGAACCATGGTCTGGATCTGAGTGTTGCGACACAGATCGATATACAGGTCGTAGCTGATGAGCATCGCGTTACCGGGGAGTCCGGTACGCAGGGCGATATTGCGCTTCGCCTGGAGAACATCATTGAGCGGGGTGCCCGCAGAGGTGTTCCAAGCGTTGCCCGCGGTGACGAGATTCGTTGCGAACAACGTTTCCCCGCCCGCGCTGAACAGCGCACTCGCCAAGGCCACGTCGCGGCTACGGAGCACGATGTGCACCAAGCGGCGGGTGGTCAGCTCTTGCGCGTAATCGCGACCGAGAATTTCGTAGTCTTCATAGGTCAGCGACTCTTCCACACCGGCTTCGGTGCAGTTGAAAGGCTCTTCGCCCAACTTGGCCTGCACGCGAGCAAACGCAGTGCGGGGAGCGTGTTTAATGCTCAGGGCTTGATTGTCGGTAAACAGGAACGACGGGATGACACCCGAGCGCTTCTGCACCAGCAAGGGTGGGAGGAGGTGATGGGCAACGTACGAATCTTCTGAGATACCCTCTTGTAAGATGGGCCCCAAAAGATCCATGCGCGGTACGGCGGAGCCGGTGTTAACGGTCATGGTTTAGTCTTTCGTGGTAAAAGAGGGTGGATCAGAAGGTCGGAAGAACTTCGATTTCTTGATCTGCCGCCGACGTGGCGGAGAGTGCGCGACCGATCAAGAGATTGGTATCAGTGGTACCAACCTGACCGCTCGCGGCTTTGTAGACGAGGGCACCCGCAGCGATGGCACCTGCGGAGGTACACACCCAGGTGCCCGCAGTGCGGAAGCGCACGGGCAGGTTCTGGTTAGCGAGAGCGTTGTTGGTGGAGACGCCGAGAACATCGTTCGTGGCGTCGGCGGCACAGAGGGTGCCGTCATCTTTGACGAGCAGGTATTGGCTTGTCGCAACGGCGACGAGGACACCAAGACCGGGGTTGTTGTGATAAACAGCCATGGGTTATTTTCCTGTGGAAAAGAGGTGGGGGAAAAGGTTCAACCGTCCGCGACGTCCGGGAAGAGTTCCCGGGCTTTGCGACGGAGGGGGACGCCCTTGAGATCAGGGAACTGCGAAGCCGTCACCTGAGAGTGCTTCGCTCATCAAGCGCACGGAGGGTTTCCCCTTCGCGCCATCAGTCGCGCCGAAGCGGACGGCCTTGGTTGATCCGGCCTTGGCCTTCGCCTTGGTCTTATCTTCCTTGCAATCTTCGTCTTCGTCTTCGTCATCTTCCTCAGCTTTGGCTTTCGCCTTAGCCTTGGCTTCGTCCTCGTCGTCCTCGGCTTTGGCTTTCGCCTTGGCTTCGACATCGTCTTCGGAGGCCTTCAAGCGCGCTTGAAGTTTCGTGATCTCAGAATCCTTCGCCTGCAATTCCGCAGAGTGAATCTTCTGAACAATGTCCGCGTCGGACTCGTCTTTAGCGACACAACGAGCGATCAACCCGTGGTGAGCCTCAGCATGTTTGCTGAGTAGAACCTTGAGCCGGTCGCTCATGGTGTGTTCCTTTATGACTGGGGTGGGTTTGGAAGCGGCGACTCTGCCAGTCTCAGAGTCAGCGCCGAAGGTGCACATGGACGATTCAAAGACTCGCCCATTTCGGAGAATAAAGAGGGGGTATTCACTATCATTCATGTACGTCCGCCCGTTCACAACCACGGAAGCGTCCGTCACTTTTTCCCATTCGCCATCGGGGCCGGGTTCAATCCCGACACTCACCTGGAGGGGGACTCCTTGCTCAGACAACGCCTTGAGCCGTGTTGCCTCGCGGAAGATCTCGCGTTCGTGATCATCCCGCGGGATGACGAAATGGAGATCCGCTTCGATGCCTTCACAGAAGCTACCCGCCCGCACCAGGTCGGGGGTATCCCAATAGCCAATAATCTGGGAGCTATCATGCCCTGACAGCGCGGGGACACGGGAGCGCGCGAAGGTAACACCTTCCAGATCTACGACTAAGTTCACTGGCTGGGGTGCGCCGTACTTGTCGTCATTCAAACCGGGAACCGGCAACGTCATGAGGCTGCCCGCGTTTAACCGCCAGCGCCCATCACGGATGGTTGCACCGGTCTTTTCGTCGACGCGAGGGGCGGGGGCAGTGGTGGGGACCATTAAATACATATTTACCTCGTGGACCCTTGGGGTTGGTACTCTTTACGCTGCCGCTTTTGGGTGGTGTTATTCCCGCCCGTGTTGGGGCCTTGCCGACGCGACTCCGGGTTACCGTGGCTAGGGTCTTCTTCTTGCGCGTTTTGGGACAGACTGGGGTCGTCATCAAAACCGAGCATGAACATCGGCGAAACAGGGAAGTCGGGGTACGCTTTATTGTACACCGTCGCCAATTCCGCCGCGTACCGCAATTCCTCGGCGCGTTCATCGAGATAATCACGCCAATGGGGGCCGTGAATACGGTGGCGGGTGGTTAAACCACGCAATAAACCGCGTTCTTGGGCCTCAAATTCGGCCCCTTCGTCGGGCCAAGAGATCTCACACCACGCTAAATCGTGCTGCTCCCACTCCTCATTGGCGGGGATTTCACCCTCCGAAATGAGGCGTTCCATCAAGAATGTGTACACATTCGAGAGCATGGGGCCGAAAAACTGGGTCTGCCAGACGTCAACGCGGTCCCGTGCCATCTGCACCAAGGCCCGATTCACTGACCAGGAGAGCCCGCGCACGTCATTGTAGATGATCTCGTAAGGCAAACCGACGTTGGCGCAGAATTGGCGGATCAATTCCATCAGAAAGGTAACCGCTTCGGGATTCGGACGCTGCGGGTTGACCGGAACGTACTTAATCCCGCGCGGGAGGTCCATAATCGCGCCCGCGACGGTCGGTTGCCAATTAATGTTGTTGGCATTCGAGGAAATGCCGCCCTGGACGTTATCCGAGGGATTGACCTCGGCGTCGCCTGTACGGAAGGGGTTGCTGGTGCCCAGATCGCCTTCGGGGTGCTCGAAAACACCGTAAATCTGGCTCCCTTGCTCCGCCGCGATGATTTCCGACTCGCGGAAGCTGTCTAACCGCTCCCAATCGTCCAAACTGGCCACCAACATGGGTGTTCCACGGGTTTGGCTGAACCGCGAGTGGTTGGCGATCCACTCGACATCTTCCGCGGGGAACTCTGTTCCCTCTGAAATCTCAACGCCACCCGCGGGATACTGATACGGGCAGATGTTATATTTGATGACGCGGCCAGCTTCGTCCGTCTGAACGCCATCCGCACTCGCGAATACGTCAGGGTGTCCCCCCGTTAACTGGTCCGACTCGAACGGTTGGACCGTTCCGCCCATCAATTTGATCAGACCCGTTTCGCCATCGACGACAAACGCGCGGACCATGTCGTATTGGATCTTGTAGCCGCTGCGGATCTGACGCGCGTCCACCCCATTACGGGTGCGGCGCATCAGCTCATCCATCTTCTTCGCCGCGGTCTTATTCCACTCCGGGTCGGACGTGGTGGGGCGATACTTTACGCCGGAACCGACCACCGCACAGGTAAAGGCGTCCGCCAGCACGCGGAACGTATCCGCGTTGCGATCCATGTCCCGGCTCAGCTCCCGCAGGAACCTCCGTGACCACGTATCGAACTGCATGTCACCGCTGCCACCGTAGGGCGTCTGATTGCGGCTACGGGGGTTCGCTGCGGCGCGGTAGCTACCACGACGGGCTTCTACGGCACCGTGGCGGGCGACCTTGTATTGGGCGACTCGCTCCCGAAGCCCCGCAGCGAACGCTGTAGCGGGGATGGGTTTCGCGGTAGCCATGATTCCTGAATCGCTCATTACTGGCTAAACCCCGCTGAAGACGGGTTCATTCGTCCGCCGTCAACACGGCGGGTGGGTACCATGCGGGGGATCCCAATACCGGTGGTGCACGCACTCAAGCGGTCGAGTTCGCGTAGCAAGAACCCGGTTGGGGTCAACATCTGAATAACTGTCTGAGGGTCATAACTGACCCCGTCCGCCTGGATGCGGGCACCCGAGGCGATCATCATCAACTGTTGGATATGCATCTCTAACCGTTCCCGCGCTAATTGCGGAGACGTGACACGATACCGAATCCAATCTTCGTACCCCGTGGCCATGATCCTCCCAAGCTAACGGGAGAAAACGAGTTGCAAGACCGTTCCTAGGAGGTAGTCAAAAACGGCGGTATTTCCGGGGCGTCCGCGTTAAAGATGTCACGTCCCGACGGCTCCCTTCCCGGTCGTGCTCGCGCTGAAGAGAGGTACGAACCGAGGTACGTTGGATCTGCTCCCCAGAGGGCTTTTCAGGGGGCAGAATCATCCCCTTTCCCGCCTTCACTAATGCCGCGACTTCCGCCTCGCGCCTGCGGTCCGCCGCGCGCCCATCGTCACGGGAGGTGATGAGCGTCCCCTGCATGAGCACTTGGGACATCTTCGCGCAGTCCAACCAGTCATTACGGCCCGACCCCTTCAGCAGGATCCGCTTACGGGTCTTCATGTCGAACCCCGCCTGTTCGCTGACCATGTGGCGGAAAACAGTATTGTCCCTGACTTCCATCCCCGCGGGGAACAATGTCGCGCCCTGAGCGTTGTGCTTGCGCCTGAAGCTAGCGTGGAGGAGGTCTCGCGCGTGATCCGCTTGGAAGATTAAACACCCGTCACGGAACCATGCCAACCCGTCAATATCAAACTCTTTTGTCGCATATGACTGGGTGGTACCGCGCATCGGGCGGATAAGTCCACCTTGTGTGTTGGCCCAATCTAGTAGAGATTCAGTATTGTCAGCGACGTCTAACCCGATAAACTGTAAATTGTGACCCATCGCCGCATTTTCAATGACCATGCGAGTGCGGGCCAGCATTTCTTCCGTTTCTTGTGGGCTCGCATTCGCGCGATCAAGGCGGGCGTACTCATATCCCCATGCGTACAACCACGACGTAGCGGTGTCATCAAACGCCCGGAGAATCCAGTACACGCGGTTATGTTGAACGTCGATGGCACCTACCGACCACTTCGTGTCGGCGGGAGGTTCGCTGACGCGGCGCGAGAAAAGATATTCAACTTTCCCGGCGTCCGTATGATTTCCATCCGCACGGTCGGAGACGACGCGCACGGGGCCGAAGGATGAAATCAACGACCGGTTATATAAATAATTCCACGTCAACGGGCCGTCCGCGTCGAGTTCTTCAAGTTCGCCTTTGTACTGGCGGCACAACTGGTCACGCCAAAAAGACCGCATGGGACCGTGGTCTCCCGCGTTGTCGAGTGACTGCTGCGCCCGGTAATGCTCTGTCGCAAGAATCCGCATGTCGCGGAGGGACGAATCTAACGCCGTCCAAATCAAGCCGAAGGTCTCTGCACGCGGCGCAACCCCGACCACTTCGCCGTTGTCAACAATCTGCCCCGCGTGAACAAGGCGATACTCTGTTAGTGCCTTGAGCCGGGTGTGCTCATCCCAGAGCACTCCGCATTGACTGCACGCGTACCGCACCGACTCACCCGCCGTTACTTCATCCGCCGCATCATACCGCACGTTCTCCCACTCTAAGGGCTGGAACGCTTTACAATGGGGACACGCGAAATGCAAACGCGACTTTGTCGACTCGTTATACATACCCAGGATGATGCTCTCACTGTCGTCTTTCAACGTGGACGTATACACCCGCCGCGCGTCACTCAGATAACTGTCCGCACGCTTGGCGATCAATTCAACACGGTGGCGCGTGGTGAACGAGTCGACTTCGTCCACGCACACAAACTGCGCCGTTACCGCCGCCTGGGCCGCTTCGCTCGTACCGCCTCCAGGGATGAGGTACGCCAGCCCCGCCCGGTGAACACCACCTGGACGCCACCACTGGTAGAATCGCGGGGTCTGCGACCCGTGCGACCCTTGCCCCCGTTGGGGCTTCCAGTTGACCAAGTCGCATGCGTCAACCACCGGCATGATCTTGCCAACCCACGCCTCGTGGATCTTCGGCAAGGTCGGCTGCGAGTAGACGACTGGCTTGCAATTATAGGTGACGTTCCGCAAGAGCGCGATGCTCAAGAGCAAGGACTTTCCCGACTGCACACACCCCAACCACACATGCCGCGTCCACGCCCCATCGAGCTGCTCAATGACTGTGTCATGCACCGCATCTGTGTCGGGCGTGTAGGGCTGGCCTTGGGCAGGGCCATCAGGAAGGCGGATCACCTTCGAGAACTGGCGGTACGTCGGAACATCGGGCAACGGGGCCGCACCGTGGAACGCCTCCGCAATGATCTGGTCGAGGTTGCCATTGACCGCTTCCAGGACGTTATCCGGACCGATCATCCGCCCGTTTAGGAGGACGCGATTGCGGAAGGTCCGCTGGGCGGTGCTCACCGCTGGTGGCTCCCGCGGAGTTCTGTTCCGCCGACCGCGCGTGACGTCCGCCGCTTGCCCTGGGCCTTCGCCGCCTTGAGGTCCGTGAGGAGGGCATCCGGGCCGCCGTCATCCGCGACGCGTTGCCACAGGATGCGGACGGCTGCGAGTGCACACTGCCGGATGATCGCCTTTTGCCGCATGTCGAACCCTTTATCCGCGATCTCCTGCATAACCAGGTCGGGCAGATGGTCGGTGGTTTCCTTCATCCGCATCAACCGCTCAACGAAAACGGCCTGCGCGTTTTCCACCGTGACGAGGGAACCAAGCGCGAGTTCAAGTTGGACGCGTGCGCGGATGGCATCGTATGATGAGATGTCGCTGCGCCCGGCGTCCCGCTTCAGCTTGGCGCGCAGAAGTTCCCGGTCGGTCGCGGTCGGGGAATCGAGAACGTTGTCGATAGAGAGGAAGTTGTCGTCGTCTTCGTCGTCGTCGATGTCGTCGTAAACCTGTGGCATTGTGGTAACATGCCGCGTTTACTACCCGCCACAAGGCCCCGGAATAAAACTACCCACGTACTATAGGGTTTTGGGCCAAACTATTCC
>LV_Brine_h2_0102DRAFT_1000767_pt1 | contig 10271 bp, 7 predicted proteins | sample LakVidmifraction_3_FD_10600 | JGI IMG/M metagenome (IMG submission 10600)
GCGGAGCAACAATTGGTTGTTATTTGGCTGGCGTAGCCGGGCCTACGGCCGCATTTACCGGCGACATGAATATCGGGGCTGATATAGGCATTGCGCAAAGCAACGGCCTAAATCTACTAAACGGCAACATCACCAACGCCATTATCTGGAACCGCCCACTCTCCGCTGCCGATAACGCTCTACTCAACGCGAGTACGTTCTAATGCGCTTTCTCATCCTCGCGCTTGCGCTTTCATCCTGCGCAACGCCTACGGTTACTGATGTAATCGTAAACGGACTGGAAATACGAGAACACATAGATAGCCAAAATAATCCATGTTATCCGGCGCAAGGCTGTTATGTCTTTAACGATGGCAAGCATCACGTCTTTTACTCGTCTAATTCGCCAGAATGGCTAATCACACATGAAAGATGCCATGCCCTCGGCATGAGGCATGAGCCGTGGATAAGGCTTGGCAATTCCCAATACGCAAAGATTACCGCGTCAGGATGCCATTACAGGGTTATGCAAACTATTGTAATCCGCGACGGCATACAAAGAGAATTTATTATCAAATAATTAAAGATACTTGTATTCATTGGCGAAAGTAGTATAGTAAGCACTTACTAACGTCTCGGCCCGTTGACCGTGTGTCTTAGGACAAATATGACTGATACCTTTGAAGTTCCTGAAGTAGAGACCCCGGTTACTCCAGAATCCGGCGCTCCTGAAGTTCCACCTGCGGAACCAGCGGAAGAAGTAGAAAAGCAGGCTGAAGAAGAACGCACTTTTACTCGTCAAGAGCATGAGGCGGCAATTCAGGCGGCAAAAGGCAAGTTAGAGCGAAGATACGAACGCGAGTACCAACGGAAGTTAGAGGTTGAAAACGCTGCATTACGTCAGCAATTCGCCCCTAAACCTGTTGAGCCTGCGGGTAAGCCGGTAAGAGATAGTTTTAATGGCGATGATATTGCTTATGTCGAGGCGCTAACCGAATGGAAAGCAACTCAGTTTATTGAGCAACGTGAGCGCCAATGGCAAGAGCAGTCCCAAGCTAGATCGCATGAACAGTCGGTGCGTGAGACTTCAAGAAGTTTCAACGAACGCGCCAATGAAATGCGAAGGACGAATCCAGATTTTGACGAGTTGATTTTTCGTGAAGATCTGCAAGTCACAGACGCTATGGGTAGGGTAATTGCCATCTCTGAAAACGGACCTCGCTTGGCGCTTTATCTGGCGAAAAATCCAGACGAAGCTGCCCGCATCGCAAACAAGCATCCTGACTTGGCTGGATTAGAACTTGGAAGGCTGGAGGCAAAGATTATGTCAACAGCCGCAAAACTTACTTCATCTGCACCTGCACCAACCAAGCCAAGCNTAAGCTCCAAATCTTTTGTGGCAGACCTCGAAANAATGAGTNNNGAGGACTACGANAANNCCAGAGCAAAGCAGGGCGCACGTTGGGCTAGGTAAAAAGGAACCGCAATGGCAAATACATTAGTAACCAGCACTATCGTAGCAAAAGAAGGTCTGGCCATTCTCAAAAACATGTTGTCGTTCTCGAAAAACGTCAACCGTGATTGGCAGGACGAATTTTCCTCGAACATGAGTCGCGGCTATGCCCCAGGCACCACGATTCAAATTAAACGCCCTCCGCGTTATTTCTACCGCGCCGGTACTGTTGCCGCACCGCAAACTACTGTTGAGACTACCGTCCCGCTGACACTCTCGGCTGGTGGTTGCGACATTCGNTTCTCTACCTTGGAACGCACTTTGTCGTTGACCAAGCTGGAAGAAAAGATTCGCGCAGCAATGGCCCCTGTTGCCAATGAGATTGATCGTCAAGGGTGCCAGTTGGCTCGCTTCTCGACATTCAACCTCATCAATGCTGCCGGTGCCTTGCCGACGACTCAAGCCCTTGCAATTCAAGCGATGACAGATACCAACGCTCGCTTGGACAACATGGGAACCCCGGTCGGTGACGGTCAACGCGCTTTCATTATGAATCCGCGCCTAAACGGCGCAATGATTCAAGGCTACGCAGGCTTGTTTAATAGCCAATCGAAAGTTGCTGGTCAATACTCAACGGGATACATGCAGGACTCGTTCGGCTTGTCTCCAGCAATGACGCAAAACATTGACGTTCACACCAACGGCGCAGCTACCGCAACAAACGTCAACGGTGCCGGTCAAACTGGCTCGACGATCACTGTTAACGCAATCACTGGCGGTACATTGGCTCGTGGCACGATTATCAATTGGCCGGGTGTCTTTGCGGTTAACCCGCAAACCCGTGTCTTTGCGGTTAACCCGCAAACCCGTACCACGACTGGCGAACTTGCCGACTTCGTTGTAACGGCTGATGCTCTTCTCAACGCGACTTCGATCTCGGTTAGCCCTGCACTTACCGTTACCGGCGCTTTCCAGAACGTAACCGCTTCGCCCACGACCGCCGCCGCTTACACGATTCGCGGTGCGGCTTCTACGGCCTACGCTACTAACGTCGCGTTCCACAAGGATGCGTTTACCTTGGCTATGGTGCCGATGCTGGCTCCGCCTGAAAACATGGGCGCTCTCGTGTCTCGCCAATCGTCTGATGGTTTTAACATGAAGGTAACGCAATACTACGACGGCGCGAATGACGTATGCAACATGCGTATCGACGTGCTGTTTGGCTGGGCTGCTACATACCCAGAACTTTCATCTAAATACTACACAGTCTAAGGAGCTACCATGAGCGTTACACTTCTCCGCAATTACGGCAGTCTTGCANCNGGCGTAGTAGTCACCCTGGCAGATTCCACTGAGTCTGCATTGATCGCACAAGGGCTGGCAACGGCATCTCTTGCGACCTCGCAACCTTCGCTGGCATTTAACCCGGTCTCATTTATCAACCAAGCGGGCAACATTGCTTTGGCAAACCCAACCGGGCAAACCGCCTTCACTTCTACAACGATGCAAGGCCCGTCGATTCTGCCAAACATCTCTCTGGGCGGCGGCGCACTTACTGCGGCAGGCACTTCAACTACGCACGTTGCAGGTACTTTGAATATCTCTGAGATTTTCGTTCCACACTGGAATACGTGGAAAGGTATTTCCGTCCTGAATGGCGCGACTGTCGGTACTGACAATATGTTGGTCGCGCTATACGGCTCGACTGGCGTTCTACTGGCTAACTCCGCAGTTGCCGGTACTTTGTCGGCTGGTGCCTCGACGTTCCAAGCACGTGACTTCCTGATTCCGGCGACATTGCCGCCAGGCCGTTACTTCATCGGTGTTCAGTCTAACGGAACGACCGCAACCAGTAATCGTCTTGTTGCTGCCAACGGCGTTAATGTGTTGACTGCATCGAGCGTTGGCGTGTTTGGTACTGTGCCAGCAACGATTACTGTTCCAACGACCTTTACTACCGCAGTTGGGTGTGTAGCACAGTTGTACACAGCGTAATAAAACGGGGCGGGGAGACTCGCCCCAATCGGGGGAAGTATGGCGACTGTTCAGAATATCATCGACCGCGCCATGCGGTTAATAAACCAACTAAACCCCGGCACTTCAGCAAACGCAACAGAATCCGCTGATGCCTTAGTCTCTCTAAACGCCATGTATGGAAAGTGGCGCAATGAGGGACTTACTGCATTTGCAAAGCAAGCCCAAGCCATTCCGCTAGTTGCTGGCAATCAGACGCGCACCATTGGGCCGACAGGAAACCTTGTCACTACGCGACCGACTGAGATTGGTTCGGCGTATGTCGTCATTAACGGCTTGAGCTACGAGGTACAGCAAATCACGGCTGGGGAATACGCCATGATTTCATTAAAAGACTTGACTGGCGCATGGCCGTTTCAATTCTACTATCAGCCAAACATGCCGGACGGGACGATCTTCCTCTGGCCTGTACCAAGCGCTGCATCTACGTTGTTTGTGGTCAACAATCAGCCTTTGCTGGAGTTTGCGACGGTTTCTGACGTGCTTTCCGTTCCTCCGGGCATGGAAGAGGCGATGGCAACTAACCTCGCTATTTCGATTTCACCTGAATACGGTTATCAAGTAACGCCAGTCTTAATGAAGATGGCCGCTGACTCGCTTAGAGTCTTAAAGCGGACGAACAACAAAACCCCGCGAGTGTATTTTGACCAGTCTTTATATGGTTATCGTGGCGGCGTTCCATACTACCCACCTTATCCATGAGACTACCGCTTGGCGTAAGCCTAGAATCCCGCAACGGCCTTGTCACTAAGGACGCCAAGGTTTTGAATGCCCTTATCGAAGTGGATGGAGATGAAAGTTCCATCTATAAACGTCCGGGCAACCAAGACTTAGGGTTGATTCGCGCAGGTACGGCTCAACTTTTGACCTATTGGAATGGGTTAAAAGCGATCATTGGCGATCATTTCAACACTACTGGTTCAACGACTTCGGCGGTAACACTAATCCCCTCTGTTACATGGACAAAGTACACCACTGCTATGCCCGTAGCCGATATTTGGATTATTTGTTATGGCGGCGGTAGATATGTAGCTATTGGACAAGCGGGCAACACCGCTTATTCAACAGATGGAATAACGTGGACTGCTGGCGCTTCGACTACGGCAAGAACGTGGACTTATCTCGCCTACAACGGCACCGCCTTTTGTGCGGCGACCGGCGCTGTCACTACCGCAACAGCGGTATCAACAGACGGCGGATTAACTTGGAGCGAGGCTTTGGGCCGCTTTCCATCATCAAGCTATTGGGGAGTCGCCTCCAACGGAGCAGGCTTGTTTGTATCCCCGCGATCTACAAGCTCAGATGTTGCCACCTCTCCAGACGGAATTACTTGGACAGTAAGAGCGTTGCCCTCGGTGGCTCAGTGGGCAAACCCAGCCTGGAACGGAACCGTTTTTTGCGTTACCGAATGGAGCAGTGCTGGTGGAAAAGCGGCAACCTCAACGGATGGGATAACTTGGACCGCAAGAACCCTTTCTGTAACAAGCGATAGAAACGTAACAATCGGGGCAAATAGCACACTAATTTCTACGCAAAGAAGCGCAGCGGGGACAATTGCATCAGTTTCTACTGATAACGGGGCTACTTGGGCAAACTCAACGCTACCTTCGTCGGCCTTGTGGGCTACTGGAACTTATGGGCCATGCTTCTTTCTTATGGCGGGGAACGTAAGCCCTTCTACGGCAGGAGCCTTGTCAATAGACGGTGTAACTTGGTTCGCAACAACTGTAACAGCGTCTGGGCTTTTTGTTAGTGGCGACACGACTTCAGCCGCATCAAATGGCACGAACTTTGTGTTAGTGGGCCAATTATCAGGCGGTGGCAATACGCGCATTGTAAATATAGGCTCAGGCTACACAACCGCGCCATCGGTCACATCTACCAACCTATCCCCCGCAACTGCAGGACTTCAATTCTCTGCACAAGACAACGGAAGCAACGCAAACACGCAATATCTGATGATTAAGAACGCAGCGCAAGCGTGGTCGCTGACCAATGCAAGCGGCGCGACGCCTTCACTGATATCGGATGTGGATTATCCCGGCACCTACTCCGTTACGCTCACGTCTTTAACCCGTTCTGGTACGGTTGCAACCGCCACTACGCCTTCAAATACAAATTTCCAAGTGGGCAGCACGGTAACGATTGCAGGAGCGACTCCTAGCGCTTACAACGGGGCGCAAGTCATTACAGCGGTGACGCCTGAAAGCGAAATTAGTATAGGCCCAATAGAGATAACTTCGATCACGCGAAGCGGCACAACCGCAACAGTAATAACCAAAGGGAACCACGGTTTTGCAAACGGTTCGTCTATAACCATTTCTGGCGCTACTGAGTCGGCATGGAACGGGGCGTATGCAATCGCTTGGGTAAGCGCAACCAGTTTCACATATACCGTTACCGTTGTTGGTACAAACTCATCAACAACCACTTACACCGCCTTGAGTTCACCGGCAACGGGAACGATAACCGCAACCTGCCCAAACTTCCCATTAATAAGCGTAGTTTTAACAGATGCAGGCGCTACGGGTTCGGTAAGCGGATTCATACAGGTGGGTACTAGCGCCCCTTTTGTTTCTGGGCAAGTTATAAACATTTCGAATATAAGCGTACCTATTTCGCAACAGGCGTCAGCAACAGGTTCAAAAACACTCACCGCAGTAGGAACTGACTCGCTCGGCAGGCAGACATTTACATATACCACGGCTGCTGGTGTGTATCTAAACAACATCGCTACAGCAAAAATTACATTGCCCACAGTTACATCGGTAACTTCCGCTGGAAATGTGGCAACAATTACCTTTGCAGGCGCTCATAACATGGAAAATGGATTCTTCATATCCGTTTATGGAGCTAGCCCTAGCAACTACACTACTAGTTCTGTAATTAGAGTTATATCATCTACGGTGGTGACATACGCGGTGGAATTGACGGCCAGCACAGCGACACAAATATCTACGCCAATAAGTCCCGCTGCGGGTTCGTTAAGCGCTTTATATAACCTCGTAACTGGCGCATCCTTCACATTCACCATTACTGGCAGTCCTGCTACGCCCGCAACAGGAACCATAACCGCAACTGGCGGTAGAAACACCGTTCGAGGCATCGTTTACTTGGATGGTTACTTTTGCGTGATGGATATCTATGGTGTGATTTACAACTCCGCACAGGATGACCCTCGCACTTGGAACGCTCTCGAATTTACGACCGCTGATAGCGAATCAGGGGCTGGAAAGTGTTTAGTTAAGTCTCAAAACTTTGCAATGGCGCTCAAGGAGTGGTCAACAGAGGCTTTCTATCGCAACCCTGATAACGTGATTGGCTCTGTTCTCTCTAAAGTCTCAAACGGATTTACGCAAGTAGGCTGCGCAGATGGTGACTCGGTAGCACTCCTTGAAGGCTCTATTATTTGGATGGCGCAAACCAGGGCAGAAGGGCGCTCTATCTACATCATGCAAGGCACGCAACAACAGAAAATAAGCACTGATGACGTAGATAGAATCCTCAAACGTGATGACTTAGCCAATGTGCGTTCTTACGGCTTGGCTATCAACGGGCATAGCCTCTACATACTCAGTCTTTACACGTCCAATATCACGCTGGTTTACGATATGACCTCTAAGGTGTGGGGGCAATGGTCAAGCCTTACTATCGGCGCACAGTCATCAGTCTCGTCGATCACGCTTGTTGGAACTACCGCGACCGTTACTGATACCGCGCACGGCTTATCTGACGGCGACCCGGTAAAGATTTCCGGCGCTAATCAATCTGGATACAACGGCATTTGGCCGATAACGTATGTCTCGGCAAACGTATTCACGATTGAAGTCGCGGCGGGATTAACGACGCCCGCAACGGGGACGATACTCGCTTTCCCATACACTGAAAGTTACGATAAGTTTTCACATTTCGCCAACGCGCTTGGCCGGTACATGACGTTGCATACCAGCGATGGCCGATTGTACGAAATGCTGTCTACTTTGTACCAAGATGCGGGCATACCGATTTCGACGCTAGTTAGAACAGTAAGGCTCGATGGCGGCAGTTTGGAGGAAAAGCAAATGTCTAAGGCGTCTTTAGTTGCCGACTCTGTTGCTGATGTGGCAATCATTCGATGGTCTGATGACGACTGCACTACTTATTGCGCTTATCGTCCGTTAAACTTGATTGAAGATAGGCCGAACGTAAGGCGATCAAAGAGTTTTAGGCGCAGAACAATTGAAGTGAAACACATAGGCAACAATCCTTTTCACGCAAAGAATTTAGAGATAGAGGTTTAATATGCCCGGATTCGGATATAACGTACGCGATGCTTACAGTGGTTCTGCAAAGCCCCAGCTTGATATGTGGGGACGCAATCAACAGACCATGATTGGCGGGCAGACCATGCAAAACAAGGACAGCCCTGATGTTGCTTATGGCAAAGATAGGATTAACAAACTGGCCGAATTGATGGGCTATTACAACTCTCAGGACACAGGCGGCAGGGGTACTCAGGTCGCCATGGGAAACCCAATTCTTGAGAAGATGTTGCAACGCAGTGAAGCAAGAACGGCAGAGAAAAACGCGCTCGCCAATGCGCCGCAGTATTTTGACCAACAACCAAGCCAACAATTTCAACCGCAAGCATATCAACCGCCAAGCTACACCAGCGGCCAACAAATGCCGCAACAAATGCAACAAAACGATATGGGCGACAATATCAACAACTACCTTCGAAAATTGATGCAGGGTGGTGACAGTGGGTTTAATCGCTCAAATATGGGAACTCAAGGAACGCGAGGCTAACATGGCTAATCCATATACCAATCAGTTAAACAACATGCTGACTAACCCAGGCTCCTTTCAAGGTACGCCGGGTTATCAATTTGCACGCAATCAAGGGCTGCAAGCTACGGAGAGAAGCAACTCTGGTGGACGCAACTCAGGCAACGCTTTGGCTGCTTTGGCTCAATATGGGACCGGCCTTGCCTCACAAGACTATGGTAATCAAGTTGATCGTCTTGGCAGGCTTCAAGGGCAACAGAACCAATTCGAACTTGGCACAGAGCAAAACAGGCTATCGGGTGTTAGGGACGCCAATGCGTTTTCACTCGGTCAGGGGCAGAACGCGAACGCCGCCAATCGCAATGCAAACGACTTCGCGCTAGGAAACCGGACCGCTGGCATCAACGAGACCCGCAATGCAAACGACTTCGCGTTAGGCCAAGGCCAGTTGTCTAACGCCGCCAATCGCAATGCCAATGACTTTAATTTAGGCATGGGTCAAAACGCCAACAATGCAAGCCGCAATGCAAATGACTTTACTTTGGGTATGGGGCAGAACGCGAATACGGCAACCCGTAACGCTAATGATGCGCAAAACAACTTGTGGAGCGCGAGCAACAACGCCAACCGAAACGCCAATGACTTCAATTTGGGCCAAGGGCAAAACGCGAATCAGGCGCAGGCTAACGCTAACAACGCCCAAAACAACTTTTGGAGCGCGAACAACAACGCCAATCGAAACGCCAATGACTACTCTGTGAACATGGGTCAAAACGCCAACAATGCAAGCAGAAACGCCAATGACTTCAATTTGGGCATGGGCAGAAACGCCAATGACGCACAGCAGTCCGCTAACCAATTCGGATTAGGCATGTTCAACGCAAATAACACGTTTCAAAATCAGAGAGACCAGAACGCGAACACTTATCAAAACAACTTGCTTAACTACGATATAAATCGTGGGCAGAATGCAAACCAGGCATCGTTAAACGCTAACAACTTCAACTTGGGTCAAGGTAGAAACTCTACGGACTTTTTCAACGCACAGACCAATCGTGGCAATGCTCAGAATGATTTTTGGTTACGCAGCCAAGCAAACGCTAGGGCGTGGGGCCAACAAGGAGGCGGTTAATGAACCTAAACAACCCATCGCAAGACGAGCTTAACTACCTTCGTCGGCTAATGGCAAGCGGGCAGATTTCGCCAGAAAATATGAGCCAAATGTCCGGCTCTTTTGGGGCGGAACAAATGCCGCAACAGATGCCAGAACAGTTTGAACAACCGCGCCCACAGAACGCGCTTNCGCAGATGGCTATTGCTGGCAATGGCTTTCAAGACCTGCANCGAGGACAAGGCGTCGTCCAACAGGGAAACAATGCGCCTATCTACATCAACAGCCAAACCCCGCAGAATCAAGGNCCACAAAAGGATATGACGCGCCCGATTGAGATTGCAGGGCAAGGAAAGGGNTATTACTCCGCAGATGGAAAGTCAGCAATATTTGACAATCAAGACGGTAGCCAAAGGTCATTAATGCTTGGCTATAACAGAGGCGCTACGCAAGCNAATCAAGACCGCCAGATGAAGATTGCCAAGTTTGAATCTGACCAGCAAGAATCAAGGGGTAAGGTCGCACTGGATGCTGAAAGACTCCGCCAGGCGGGATTGTCTGCTGGGCCTGAAAAACCAACGTATGACAGCACTCGCGGCGGCTTCGCTTCATTCCAAAACGGTAAGGCTCTTTTCACTCCGCTACCGAATGACCCTAACAAATCCGACACAACTGCGGATATGGGGTTGCCGCGCCCATCTGTAACGCCGTGGTCCAATCAGTCTAACGAGAGAGATGCGAACAGAGTCAAATCCTCGGAATTAATGCGCGGCTCAAAGGAGATTGAAAAAGACGCCGACGCTGCAAAGTCAGAGGCATCGGTCGCGCAAGAGGCGCGGCGATTTATGGCGCTAAACGCCACGAATGAGACTGGCGGCATTGCAGACCAATTTGCAATTGGCAGGGGAGTGCAAGGGCTTAGCGGCA
>LV_Brine_h2_0102DRAFT_1000769_pt1 | contig 10268 bp, 25 predicted proteins | sample LakVidmifraction_3_FD_10600 | JGI IMG/M metagenome (IMG submission 10600)
TTTGGAATATAAGATAAAAGATAACGGCACACCAAGAACATTGACGCTCGGTTCAAACGTTCGTAATTTTACAACATTTGGACTTATCACAACAGCGAGTAAATGGACTCGTTTAGTTGTTGAGTATAATGGAACAGATACGAAATGGGACATCATAGGATTTAATACACAACCATAATGAGAGGGCTACTTAGAATGATTCCAGCTAGTTATGGCGGTGCTTATCTACCATTAACGCAATTAAGAGCAGATAATGTAGATAATAACGCCTTTGATTTATTAGGCTTTAATGATTTTGAACAAGAATTGATTGATGCTGGGATAACGTCCGACATGTATGTTATGTACCCATTAAGGGGTGGTGATTCCACAAAGAACTCATTTAATTTTATGGCTCATGGTAGCAATCAATTAACGTATTTTGGGGGGTTAACGCATTCAAATAATGGCATGTTAGGGAATGGAGTAAATGGATATGCCGATACAGGCTGGAATCCGTTTATCTCGGGAATTCCTGCAAATATAGGAATGACTTATTGCAGTCGAACGAATAGACAACTTGATTATGGTGCTTTAGGGTGTTATGACGACACTGGTTCTATTTTGAATTTCTCGTTTTTCCCTAGGCAAACAAGCAATAATGTTCAAGGTAGAATTAGTAATAATGGTTATACAGGTTTAATCGTTACAGGTATAAATGACTCTTCAGGCATTTGGACGATGGAAAGAACAGATTCTGCAAATCAACAGATGTACCGAGATGGGGCTTCAATAGGTAGTGGCGCAAGCGCAAGTGGAGTACTTCCTAATTTTCCTTTTTACGTCATGGCAACTAATCACAATAATGCTGTACAATATCCAAACAATGAAGAATATTCTTTTCTAGCTATACATAAAGGATTAGGAGCAAGTAAAGTAGCTTTATTTCACACAGCAATACAAAATTTACAAACTTACTTAGGAAGATGATAGCGATAATAACACAAGGACAAAGAGACTCATTAGTAGGGGTTGAGTTTCTACCACAAACATTTTTTAATTTAAATGTTCAAGATATTAACGACAACTATTTTATTGATGAAGTTGAAATTAATCAATGCGACATCCAATGGCTAAAAGATTTGCCGTTGACAGTTTACCAACAAAAAATACAAATTAATCCATTTGGAATATGAAAATTTACAAAAAAGGCAATTACATCTTATTTGATGACGGTGTAATTTTGAACATGGAACATGCGAATCAAACGATGTTAAATAAGGATTCGACAATTGGAAACGAAAGTATAATTATGAGTATGTAGTTTCTTACAGTAGTGTTAGAGCGCCTTCCGCAAGAAAAATAATGTCTAAGTCTGGGGTTATGGGTTATGATTTTGAGTTGTTCATTATAAAGTACCCAATAAGATTAATTTTGGGTAGAATTTTAGGTAGAGAATTTAAGGTTAAGCGTTCTGAAAACGAAGATGAAAAGATGATTTGTAGCGAGTTTGTTGCTTGGTGTTATGGATGGGATGACACGCAAAGCTTTACTCCTAAAAAAGTATATGAAAAATGTTTTTCTGAAAGTTGGGCTTTCAGAAAAAATTAATACATTTGCACTTTAATTTTAACTTTAAAGCAAATAAAATGAGTAAAGGAAAAAAAGCAGGAATTGTAGACATGAAAGCAGAAGTAGTTGGTGAAACTTCAGAACAACAAATTCAAATCAATGCTCAGATTTGTCAAAAAGAGTTAGAGGAAGTTTTAGGACGGCACAACTTTTTTTTAGATGCTGAAGTGGTTGTTAGCTCTAAAGGAAACTTTTCTCGGGTAGTTTTAGTAAGTAACCAAGAACAACAATAACAACAAGAAAAAAAATTATTTCAAAATAAAACTAAAGGTGCTTTTGATAAAGCACCTTTTTTATGCTTAATATTTTATAAAATGGATTAAGATATTTACATTTGTGGTATAATAAACACTTTTAGAATATGATTGATAATTTTTTACTTTCCTTAAAAGCTACAAAATTTGCTTTTTTAGTTCCTTTTATTGCTTTTTTATTTCCAGTTGTTCCAATTGTTATGACTGTTGGATTATTTATAGTTTTTGACACTTTAACAGGCGTAGCTAAAGTTGTAAAAAAGCACGGTTGGGTAAATTTCAGCTCAAAAGGACTATCTTCAATTGTTAGTAAATTAGTGCTGTATTCGAGTTGTATCATTTTAACGTATCTTCTTGAAAATCTGATTCTTTTTAGTTTTGTAAAGAATTTTACGGAGATACCTCTGTTTATCACTAAAATAGTAGCTATATTGTTATGTTATATTGAAATAAAATCAGTTTCAGAAAACTTTCAAGCTATAACAGGAATTAGTCTTTGGGGAACATTTAAAGACCTTCTTTCAAGGGTAAAGACAACTAAAAATGATATGAAATTATAATTACAAGTAAATGAAAAATGGCGATTTTAAAATTAAATTAGAAGGCAGTATAAATTCAAAAAAAAGCGATTGTATTAATTACGAATATGAACGCTTAGATATTTCTCAGCTAAACTTAATTCAAAAAAAGGAAAACATAAAGTTAAACACTCACTATAAGGAGGTTTTGTCTGGAAGTTTTTAAAGTAAAACAAATTTCATAAAAAGTATTTCAATGTATATCTTTGTTAAAACATTTAATTATGAAAACAGGTACAGAAGGGATTGCATTAATTAAGAAATTTGAAGGTTGTAAGTTAAAAGCTTACAAATGTCCTGCTGGAGTAATGACAATTGGTTATGGTAATACTTTCTATGAGAACGGTAAAAAAGTACTTGCAACGGACTCTATTACACAAGCGAGAGCAGAGGAGTTGTTACTGTCTTTATTGCCACGATACGAAAAAACAGTGAGTAATGCGATTAGAATAGAGTTAACTCAGAATCAATTTGATGCTTTAGTTTCTTTTTGTTGGAATTGTGGTAGTTCAAATACATTGTTTGCAAAAGTAAATGCAAAATCTATTGACACTAATGTATGGTGGGAATCTCACTACATTACAGGTGGTGGAAAAACTTTAAAAGGATTAGTTTTACGCAGAAAAGCAGAAAGTGTTTTATTTAGTAAATAATGAAAAAGCTACTAATAATAATTTTACTATTTTCTTTTTACTCTTGCTCACCTCAATGGCATATCAATAGAGCTATTGAAAAAAGTCCAGAAATCTTAAAAGAGAAAAAAGAAAATATAATCATAGAAACAAAAGAACTTCAAGGTTCGTCTGTTTCTTATGATACTGTAATTATTGATAATAGTTATGTTTTTATAAAGTCATTTATTGAGAATGATTCTATTAATTTATTTTACAAGTTAAAACCTCAAAGGATAGACACGTTTATTTTCACAAAATACATACACGACACAATTAGAACTCGTCAAGTAATTAGGCTTGAAGCTCGTCAAAAAAGATTAGAAACTAAATCTACATTAAAAACAAATATTTTAGAGATAAGAAAAGATGCAAGAGTTGAAATTGTAAAAGCTAAATCTATTAAAAGAATTAATTCACGACCTAAACCTTCTATTTTAAGTTTTTTTAGTAGGCTAAAGTGTTTCATCTTTTATATTGTAGTTTTTATATTTGGATTAATTTGTGGTTACATTATTAAATTCTTCAAATAAGTTGAACATATCCTCAAAATATAAAACATTAATAATTGCGACCTCTTCATTGGTTGCGGTTTTTGTGTTATATAAATTAATCAAAATTTCAGCAACTAATAAAGGAAAATTAAAGTTTATAGCTGACATTGATTTAAGTAAATGGAAAGGTAAAAAAGAAACAGACCCTTCAATGAGTGATGAATTGGTTCGTTATTGGGAATTGGTCGGTAGAAAATTTACTGAAACTCAAATGCAAAATAAAAGTACTCATTCAAGTTATCCTTGGTCAGCTGTTTACATTAGTCATTTAGTCAAGGCTTCTGGATTTAATAATTTCAATCCTAAAACTACTCATTCAGGATATGTTGTTGATGCAAAATCAAACAGAAGTAAAAATTTAAAAAAGTCTTATTGGGCTTACAAACCTTCGGAGGGAAATGAAGTTTCTATTGGAGACATATTAATTCAGAATAGAGCAGGAAGTAAAAATAGTTTAGACACTATAAATAGCGGTTCTATATCTCACGGTGATATAGTGGTAGATGTTTTCTCTTTAAACGGAAACAGGTATGCTTCTCTTCAAGGCGGAAACGTGTCAGACACGGTGAAAAGGGTTAATTACAAATTAACTAAAGAAGGTAAATTAAGTAATAACGTGCATTTTGCACATCTAAAATACATTAAATAATATGCAGTTTGGAAATAAAAAAGAAAAAGCACCGTCAATTTTTTATAAAGTAGATTGGATTGGTCAAGACCCAAATTTTATGTTCTCAAAAACATTCTTAAAGGGAACTGAAGCTTTAGATTTAGCGAAAAAAAATGTTGAATCAATTGCTTATAAAAGTGTAAAAGTAAATAAAGACACAATTAAATGGCAAATCATACCTACTGATGGAAGTAAGGAAATGATTAGGGCTGTTAAGTTAAAAAGGGGGTTGAGCGAAAAAACTGGAATGTCAAATTTCGTAAATGCAGACGGATTAGGTCAAGTTGAAACAGTTACTACTTCTGAATTTAAGCAAAGTCAACGCTCTAGGATTATTAGTTCAGTTGTAATTAGTGGTTCACTTGTTTTTATAGGCACACGAAAAGAATTACCAATGTGGATTCGTTATGGAGCAATAGGCTTAGCAATTGTTAACGCTGGTTTCAATATAAAAAATTACAATACAAATAAAAACGTATAATGAATTTTTCAACACAAGGACACCCAACGGCTCAACAATACGCTAATAGAATGATGAACTCAAACGGAAGCGAAGAAGGGGCTTTAGATGATTCAGGAGAGATTCTTTTAGACGATATGACTATTGATGATGTTGACACTAAAAAGAAAGTAGTACCTATTTTAACAAAAAAAGGAAAACTATTAATTGCTTTAATAATTGTGGGGGGAGCTTTTTATTATATTTGGAAAAAAAATAAAGATAAAAAAGAAGCCGTTCAGCAACCTGAAAGTAATCAGTCAACTCAACCGGCAGAAACTCAAACGCAAAAGGCAAGTGAGCCTGTTCAATCAGTTTCAAATGAAGAAGGAATTTCTGAAGAATGAATAATAAAACAAAATTAATATCGTTAGGGGTGGTTGCCGTAGGAGTAGTTTCATATTTTATTTATGTAAAATTCTTAAAACAACCTTCTCGTTCTACATTTATGCCAAATCCAAATAGTCCAAAAAATGCTTGTGGCAGACCTATTGGCACTGGTGCTGTTTGCATTGTTGACAAAGACAATGACGGAAATTGCTATGATTGGAACGGAAACAGTATAAATTCAGCTGAAATGACTTCTGGAATGTCGTGTTTCAATAAGGATGGAAGCAATAGAAATGTATCTTATATATCAATATAATTAAAAGTAATATGAATAATAAAAACGTAATAGTATCGGTAGGATTGATTGGATTGGCAATCTTTATTTTTATGAAAAATAAGAAAGCTCAAACCCATTCAAATTTCAGTAACTCTTGTGGAGCTTGTAATCATTAATTTGATTTTAGATGGACGGAAAGGCATACACAAGACCTGAGTTTATAAAAAAATACGCACCCTTCATAGAGAGAGTAACTAAAGGTACAGGTATATTTACAGGAACTATGGTTTCACAAGCGATTGTTGAAAGTAGTGGTTATGTAGGTGGGAAATTTCTTGTTGGAGGGTCGAAATTATCTAGGGAAGCTCACAACTTATTCGGGATAAAAGCGAATAGCAATTGGACAGGAAAAACTTATAACATAGATACTGGAGAGGTTGATAGGTTTGGGAATAAATACGTTGAGAAAAATGCAGGATTTAGGTATTATAACTCTTATAAAGATTCAATAAGAGATTATATAGATTTTCTTAAATCCAACGAAAGGTATGAAAAGTCTGGAGTTTTTAAAGCTAAAAATGTAAAAGAACAAGCTAAATCTTTAAAGTTGGGCGGATATGCTACAAGTCCTAATTATGCTGATACATTAAGTCAGATTCACGAAACAGTAAGAGGAGATATTTACCAGTCGCTTACAGATTCAAGGAAAAGACAGAATAAATACTTCATAGCATTGGGATTAATTGCAGTTGCAGGTATCGTATATCTATTTAAACAAAAAAAATAATTACGTTATTGTTAAGGATAACAATATTATACATATATTTGAGCTATAAATTAAAAAAAAACCGATAAAATGAAAAAAACAATTTTAACTTTAGGATTATTAGTAGGGATTTTTGCTTGTCAAAAAGAAGCAATAACACCAACCTCTGTGCCATCTGTTCCTGTAACTGTTGAGCCTAAGCCCGTAGTAAACACTAGTGGAAACACTAGTGGAAACACTACACCTGTTAAGCCGATTTGCGAAACAGAAAAAACAGGAACTTTAAGTGTAAAAAACTATACGTCTAACCCATATTTTATATATGCAAATGATGTTTACCTTTTTTCAGTTTACCCAAACAAGACAGAAGAGTTTTCATCTATGCCTATTGGGAACTTTGAAATTAAAGCAATAAATATGAATGATTACTCAGACGTTAGAATTAAGGTTTCTGATTTTACACAATGCTCAACAGTTAATCTTTTCTTATAAAAAATAAATAAAATAATTTAAAAAAACCGATATAGTAATATATCGGTTTTTTTTTGTTTTATAAAAACAAAATGATTATGTAAATTTGTAATTACATTTAAAAAACAAAAAATGAATCCTACAAAAAAGAAAATACTTATTGGAGTTGGAATTTTAGCGGTTGCTTCATTATCGTTATTGATTTTCGTTAAAATAAAAAAAAGAAATAATGCAGGTTGGTTTCTTTTAAAGCCTAAACAAGGTAGAAAAATAATCATTAATAGAGCTTAATATGGCAATTTTAAAACTAACAATCCCTCAAAAAGGATTAATTAGCCCCTCAACGTGGGGTTCTAAGGAAGCAATCAAAGGTCAACTACTTACAACGTGGGAAAAATTCAATTCCTTCTTTAGGTTCTCTGCAAAAGAGTCGGGAATACCAGTAGAAATTTTATTAGCTTTTTGTGTTGTTGAGAGTGGCGGAAATCCATTAGCAGGAACAGGAGCAAATAAAGGTCTATTTCAGTTTAATCACAATTACGTTAAAAGTCAGTTAAAAGATGAGTTTACTTCTGGTCGATTAACAGAAAATGAAAAGTCAAAACTTGCTCAATACGGATTCAATTTTGATTCAGCAGGAAACACAAGAGAGTTTACTTCTTTTGATGCCGTTAAACCCGAACTAAATATATTAATTGGAGCTATACTTTTAGGGCAATTAATAGACCAAGATTTTAGTCAAAAAAACGGAGACACTAGAATGGATATTATAATTGTAGTGTATAATTCTGGTTATTACAGCAAGTGGAGTAAAATAGCAATGAAAAGTAAATCTATTAATGCTAAACAGCTACACGATGAACTTTCAGGCAATAACACTACACAGAGTTATATCCGTAAAATGATGGGAGTTGGAGGGGCTTTAGATATAGCAACGTCAGATTTAGCAAGTATTGTTAGATAAATTATTAGTAACAAAAATAAATTAAATATATATGAAAACTTACACGAGAAAGCACACAAATAAAACAGCTTTTGAAAATCACAAAAAAGGATTAAAGGGGAGAAGTGCAATAATTGAAAAAATTGTTGGAATGACTATTACATATCATTTCCCAGTAAAAGCTACTAAAAACACTTCAAGATACGAAAATTAAGTTTAATTACTTTAAAGCAAAAAAAGCCTAAGAAATAAATTCTTAGGCTTTTTTTTTACATATTTATTTTTAAAACTTCACCTCTTAAAAGTAAATATAGGTTTTGAAGCTGATGTATATTTTTGATATGATTCAATAAAGATGAGTTAGAGAGTACTGAACAACCTTCTTTATAAAAAAATATCTCTATCAAGCAAGAACCTTTAGTATATCTACCGTCCAACTGCTTTTTAAACCCAAACTTTTTTACCCAATCCTCTGTAATTAAAATAGGAACAAAACTAAGAGAGCCTATGTCGTAATTGTCAACAATATATATGTCATCATCTAAAGGTAGCGACACTATATTTCCATTCATTAATTCTAAATTATCAACTATTGTTTTGCTCATTTTATTTTGTTGTTTTTATCCAGTAAATTATTATAGACAAGCAAGCGCTAACTATTACAAATATTTCTTCCATTATATTTATTTTTAATTATAATAATTAAGCCTTACAATTATTGTAAGGCTTAAAAAAAACAAAGGATAGGATTCGAACCCATGCAAGTACCAACCTTATCAATTACGGCAAACGCTTTGTTTTACTTTATTTGTTTTTAGCTACATTGAGTGATGAAATTTCAGGAACTCTTTTTCATTTATTTTCACATTTACCCATCCAGCGAAATCGTCACCTTCGTAACCGCCACTTCGGTATTGGTTAACCCAAACTTCTTTTAAGAAATCAAAACCCCCTGTTTGCGTGTCTTTATCATTTGGCTTAACTCTTGTTATTTCAAACTGACTTATGTCACAACAATCTTCTATGTACTCAATAATATCGTTATACAAGCCTATTTCAACTTGTGTTTTTACGTATTCCAAGCATTTTAATTTATTTGCATTTTGCTTGTTATCGTAATCGTTTGCTTGATTAATAGCGTCGTTCCAATCTTGTTCAAACTGCATTTCTTCTTGTGTTTTCATTTTACTTTTCATTTTCTTTAATTATTAAATTGCTTGTTTTTTCTTTCATTATTCAAATTTTAAAATTTCCATTTCTCCTTTAATACCTTCGTATAATTGCCACCCTGTCGGCTCATAAATTGCACGTAATTCACTTAATAACAAAAAACCTAAAGCAAATCCTAATCTTTCTTTCGTCTTGTTTATTTCCATAAGTAAAAAACTATATTCTACGTTTAATCTACCGCTAGACTTCACGCTCATTTGTTCGGACTTAAGCAATCTGTTTTTCATGTTATTTTTCTGTCTTGACATCTTCAATAGACACATTGAATGTTTCTGAATGTATTCTTCTCTATTCACTTCCATTTTACTTATTTTTAATGTTTATAGTTTCTTCGCTAACTTTCGAAATACAATCTTTAATAAAGTTTTATCATTTTCAAACTCGAAATCAATTTCTGTTGTCTTTATTTTTATCTTCATGAGAATAGTTTTATTAATCTTGCTTAAAAAATTCAAGTTCTTTTTTGTGTTTACATAGCTTTTTGTACTCTAACTGGTTGACATTGTTTTTATTAATTTTATCCGCAACTAAAGTTATACTTTTTACAATTTCATGCCCTAACTCTCCTCTTCTAACTTGCATTAAAACACCTGCAAGCATTTTGTTTAAATCGTTTGAGTTTTTTATCTCAAAGTTTAATTCTCTTTCTTTTTCCATAATCATCTAATTTTAATGTTGTTAATTTTTAATTCTCTCTTTAATTGTATAGTAAGTCTTTTTGTTTCTATTATTTCTGGACTTAAATCAGAAATATTTTTTTTCATTACATGATTAGAAATATAAGAATCTGTCAATCTATCCTTTTCGTTTTTAGCATACATTCTAAGAGCTAGCCTTTTATCTTCTTTTGTGAAATATTTTTGCTTTGATAAGACCTCATTTACCAGTCTTTCGTTTCTTTGTTTATTGCTGTCATTAATTCTTTTAAAATAACTTTCTAAATCAAATACTAAATCTGATTTTAATAAAGTTCTAAAAAACGTATATTGCCCTTGAGTCAATTTTTCTTTTGAATCTAAATCAATCGTCCTTGTTTCTCTATATTGCTTTTTCCAGTTTTCTCTATAATCTTGAACATCACAATTTAACTCTTTACATCGTTTTTTAATTCTTCTTTCCTCTGATTTAATTACATGACATTTTACACAATCACTTCTAAAACTATTATAAACTGCAATTTCACCAGTAGCTAATTTTTGTTTTATTTTTTTAATATAAAAATACTCTTTAGTTTTTGGATATTCATTATTACAATTTCCACAAGTTTTTATTTTCATGAGAATAGTTTAATTAATCTTTTCATGTCGTCAATTGTTTTGCAGTTCGGTACGTTGATTAATTGGTCAAAAATAAATATGTCTACTGTTAAATCATAAGTTTCAATAGTTGTAACTCGATTAATTTTTAAAGTAAA
>LV_Brine_h2_0102DRAFT_1000773_pt1 | contig 10237 bp, 13 predicted proteins | sample LakVidmifraction_3_FD_10600 | JGI IMG/M metagenome (IMG submission 10600)
CTTTATAAAAGCAGCCGAAAAACCCGTTGCTTTAGCTGCGGGATGAATAGGCTCTAGAACTATAGTTGTTTCCTGTTACACTATTAATATGAAAATTGTAAGAAAAGCATATAAGTATAGATTTTATCCAACAGAGGGACAGATTAAACAACTGTCTCACTCCTTTGGTTGTTCTAGGTTTGTTTACAATTACTTTTTAAAACTTCGCACCGATTCTTACTATGAAAAACAAGAAAAAATTAACTATCATAAAACAAGCGCTCTATTAACAGAGTTAAAAGCAAGCGAGAATTTTTCTTGGCTTAAAGAAGTATCTAGCGTTTCTTTACAGCAAAGCCTTAGAGACTTAGAAAAAGCTTTTACGAACTTTTTTTCTAGACGAGCTAAGTATCCAAGCTTTAAAAAGAAGAATTCTAAGCAGTCCGTTAGATATACACGAAGTGGCTTTTCAATCGACAACGGCATAGTTACCATAGCAAAAAATAAAGAACCATTAAAAATACGATGGTCGAGAACTTTCAACGGAACACCTTCTTCCATAACAGTGTCAAAAGATTCTTCGAATAGGTACTTTGTTTCTTTTAGCTTAGAAGAAGAAATAAATGAGTTTCCAAGAGTAAATAAGAATATAGGTGTAGATGTTGGAATAAAAGACATTTGCGTAACATCAGATGGCTTTAAGTCTGGCTCTCCAAAATTTCTGAGAAGATATGAAGAGCAGCTAGCGCTTAGGCAAAGAGAATTATCTAGAAAGAAAAAAGGCTCTAACAACAGATATAAAGCAAGAATAAAGTTAGCAAAATTACATACTAAAATAGCTGATAGCCGAAATGACTTTAATCATAAGATTACAACAAGGCTTATACGCGAAAACCAAGCAATAGCCGTTGAAAGTCTTAATATTAAAGGAATGATGAAAAATCATTGTCTTGCAAAGTCCATAGCAGATTCAAGTTGGTCTGATTTTTTTAGAAAGCTTAAATATAAAGCTGAATGGCATAATAGAGACATCTTAGAGGTTGATCGTTGGTTTCCATCATCTAAAAGATGCAGTCAATGTGGCTATATAAATGGAAAATTAGCACTGCATGAACGACGATGGACATGTTCTTCGTGTAATACGATTCTTGATAGAGACGTTAATGCAGCTAAAAATATATTAACCGTCGGGCTGACGGGGTTAGCCTTTGGAGAGAATGTAAGACTTAAAACTGAACTTTCAGTTGCAAGCAATTCTCAGTGAATTAGGAATCCATGGCTTTTAAGCCGTGGAGTGTCAATTGGTTTCCTTTCTAGACTGGTTGCGTCTAAAAGCGTGTAGTAGTCTAGAAAGAAATCATAACTAATTTCGTTTTGTTTGGTTTCCTTTCTAGACTGGTTGCGTCTAAAAGCGTGTAGTAGTCTAGAAAGGAATCTTGAAAATGGCATTATTTGGAACTAACTACTCTGTAGAACCTGAAGATAAAAAGGTTCTAGAGATGATGGAAGATGCTTATCGGTATTCTTCAAGCGAAAACCAAGGATTTGTTGAAGCAGCAAACATCGATTCTAGATTTGAAGCATGCGATCCAACCGTTGCTTACGATGTTTACAACGTACCGTTCAACAGAAGATCCATTTTTACTTTTCCTAAAATACGAAGAAATGTAAATCTTACTAAAGGCTTTCAAATCCAGAACAGAAAATCAGTTATCTGTATCCCCAAAGAAAATTCTGATGATGTGACCGCTTCTCAGCTTAATGAGATATTACTTTGGCTGTTTGAAAGAGAAGATATCGGAGGTACTGTTTCTGATTCTTTTGGTGGAGCTTTAATTGCTGGCCTTTCTTTGATGCAAATCAGTCTCGATTATAACGAAGATCCAGTCTCAGGCGATATTAAGGTTGAATACTGCCCATACAACAGTTTTTTTATAGACCCATTCTGGAAAAAACACGATTTAAGCGACTGCAACTATATATGGAAGAGATCGCTCTTAACGCCATTTGAATGTTCTATGCTCTTACCTGACTCTGAAGATGAGATCATGGAGCTTAAGACTTCAGGCAGTTCCTATGATGGCAAATTCCCCTATCTTCCTGAATGTAACGGTCTGCCTGATGAAAAATTATTAACGTATGACGAGTTTTATTATAAGTCGTTTAGAAAAGCTACATTTCTTATAGATAGTCGAAATAACGAGACATCTGAGTACATTTACTCTGATAAAATCTTAGAAAGTTTCCTTGAAGAGCACCCTGAATTAATTGTTCACGAAAAGAATGTATCCACAGTTAAGTTAGCAATTGTTGTTCAAGGAAAAGTATTTTATAACGGTGAAAATCCATTAGGAATCGATAATTTTCCTTTTGTTCCTGTCACCGCTTACTTTAATCCATCACTACAGACTATGAGTCAACGCTTTCAATCTATTGTAAGAGGTCTAAGAGATAGTCAGTATCTCTTTAACCGTATGCGTAACTTGCAGTTAGAGATGCAAGAATCTGTTGGTACAACAGGTTTAATCTATAAAGAAGGTGCTTTAGTTGATGAAGCTCAAGCTCACCAGACTGGCCAAGGTTTATCTATTAAGTTAGATGCTGAAGCAAGCATGACTGATGTACAACAGATAGCACCAATACAGATACCACCATCAACGTTTGAACTTTCAAAGATGTTAAGTGATGACATCATGGAAGGTGGCGGGTTTAACGACTCTAACTTTGGTGAGACTGCTGGTGATAGTTCTGGCTATCAAACCATGGTTAAGATGACTGCTGGTAAAGTAGCACTTGAAGAATTATTCGATAAGTTAGATAAGTCGCAAAGGATACTTGGCAGGTTGTTAATAAAGATAATCCAGAAGAACTTCTCCACTGGTAAAGTTAATACCATTATTGAAGATGAACCTTCAAAAGAGTTCTATGACGAACGTTTTGGAAAATATGACATCGCCATCGAGGACGGATTTAATACGTCGACTCAGAGGCAAATGCAGTTCGCTCAGTTGCTTAAACTCAGAGAAGCTGGTGTTCCTGTTCCTGAAGCGAGTCTTATACGTGCAAGTAATGTTCAAAATAAAGAAGATCTTATTAAGGACATCGAAGAGCAAAAACAACAAGCTGCTGAGATGGCACAAAAACAACAAGAAGCAGCCATTAAAGAACTTGATATGCGTTCAGAGTTAGCACATAGCCATGCTCTTTCATATCGCGCTAGTGGTTTAGAACGCGTATCGAGAATAAGCGAGAATATGACTATTGCTGATGTGCATAAATCTGAAGCTGCTGAAAATCGTACCGATGCTGCTCTTAATATGATTAAGGCTGCTAAAGAGATACAGGGCATTGATTTGAATCAACTTGAACAGCTTATAAGCATGGCAAATACGGTTAAAGAATCAGAGGCTCAAAAATCTGAGATTATGGCAGATCAAACTGAAGAAGCTGAAGTGTATAAAGCTACTGCTTTAAAGAATGATCTTATTAACCCACAAAGTCAGATGATGGGACAACAAGGCAATCAACAAAGTCAGATGATGGGACAACAAGGCAATCAACAAAGTCAGATGATGGAACAACAAGGCAATCAACAAAGTCAGCTGATGGGACAACAAGGCAATCAATTAAGTCAGATGATGGGACAAGATAGTCAATTATAATTTTCTTAATTAAGTGTGTAATACTAAAATAGTACCTTTGTGTTAGAGGTAGTTATTGTTTAACCTTGCAGCACCTTTGTGGTGGTCTGTAGTTTCTATAAGGAAAAACTATGCGTAAATATTCAGATACAAGCATCATGAGTCTTTCAGGATCTGCTGATATTCTTCCTAGCCAAGATAAAATGGTTAAAGTAGGCAAGAATGCAGGCGGTGTTGCTGATATGACCATTGCGCCAGAACGTGATTCTCTTGAAGGAATCGACAAAGATACAAACATGCAAAAGAAAGTTCTTAAAAATAAAAGAGGGTATTAATGCCTATCGCTCTTCGCGCAAAGGATATTGAAAAATATCTTGCTGATAAACCTCTTCATAGGAAGAAGGAAAAGCGGGTAAAGGTTAAATCACCTGGTAAACGCATGCAAGATGGCGAAGACTTGTTAAGCAAGAACTATAATCCTTTATCTTTTTATTAGACTTAGTGGCCATGGATCCTTTTATCACAAGAAGATCTGTGGCCATTTTCTAGGACTACTATGACGAATGAAAAAGAAACTAAGATAACAACGGCTCAGGCTGACGTAGAGGCAAGAAAGACTTCGATTGAAGGATTATCTCCCGAAGATATAATTGCTCATTTTGCAGCGGACTATGCTGAAGAAATGGATATGGAGATAAGAAAGGGCTGTATTGAGTTTCAGGGAAAGAAGTTCTTCCTTGTTGGTCTTACTAAAGCTGAACGACTTTTTCAGCGAGTATTACCAAGAATCCTTTGGAAAGCTCGGTTGTCGTGCCCTTTACCTACTTTTGACCAGTGCGTTTATATCTGTGATCCAAAGACTAGTTTAAAAGCAGAATTATGGGTTCTTCCTTCTGGTACTGCCTATAATACTATTTTAATAGACGGTGATACTGGTATATTACGTCCTGATGAACTTCCTTTATATTGCTACTGTCGTGATTTTAAAAGTAAAAAACTTCATGCAATCGCTAATTCATTTCTTAAGAAAGGTCTGCAATGATTGAAAATGAAAAAGAAGTTGTTGAACAAGAAGTTGTTGAAACTGTTGAACAAGAACAATTCGATGATGTAGAAGAAAATGAAGTAGAAGAGACTGAAGAGACTGAAGAGACTTCTAATAATTCAGTTGAAGAAGATGATTCTGAAGAAGAAGAAGTTAAAGTTGTAGAGAAAGAGAAAGAGAATCTTAGAACATTACGGCTTGCTAAGATTAAAGCTGAAAAAGAACTTAACGATCTACGTTCTTTTGTTGAAAAGAATGCTAAGCAACAACAGCAGTACCAACAGCCTCAGTATCAACCACCTCAACAGCAACAACCACAGCCGCACTATCAACCACCTCAACAGCAACAACCACAGTATCCACAGCCTATTGCTATTGATGACGATGCAATAGTTTCTGGTAGTGATCTTAACAATCAAAGACTCTATTACGAGAACTTGATTAAAGAGTCGAATAAAGGAGTTGAGGCAAGAATAGCTGCTCAAGAGCAACAATCAAGGGCTGCCGCAGCTGCTCGCGCTTTAGTTAATGATCATGATGATTTCTTTGATGTTGTTACTAATGACAATCTTATGTTGCTTAAAGATGAAGACCCACGTCTTTATAACTACTTGAATAACAACCAAGGCGATATGTATGAGCAAGGTAAGCTCAGTTATAAATACATCAAGATGCTTGGTTTGCATAAAGATGATATGACTACTTCTATTAAGAATCGTATTAGCAAGAACGCTAAGTTGCCTCGTTCTACTTCAACCATAAGTCCTCAGAAGAATAAATCTTCACTTTCTAGTGCTGCTTCTCATGCGCATAGAAAGATGAGTGAGCAAGAGAAAAAAGAGCAAAGACGTATTCTTAATCAAATTCTTGGAACTTAATTAAGAAAACATTTTTTTCTATCATTATCTTAGAGTAGTATTTGGGTGCCTGTATAAGGATCGGCACCTTCGTACTACTCTTTTCGTTAATAGAGACCATCGCCTGTACGAGATTCGGCAACTCATTCTTACTATGCCTGTATGAGATTCGGCAACTCTTTGTTATATCGTATTTCAAAAAACAAGGAAAAAAAGATGGATAAAGTTACAACAATTAACATGTCCCCAACCCTGCAAAAGTCTTTGTCGGCTCGTATGTTGGCGATTGAAACACCTCATTTGATTCATGGTCTTGCTGCTGTTAGAGAGACCAAAGAAATGCACATGGGTAACAAGATTGTTTTTCAAAGAATGGAAAAGCTTGAAGCTAAATTAGTACCTATATCAGCAACTTGCGATACGCCTCCTTCAGATTTGCCAACACGTACAGACATAACGGCAGAAATGAAAGTGTACGGTGGTTGGATTAAAACAACGAAACTTGTTGAACTCCAAGATCAAAATAAACCATTGAATCAATTTGTTCGTCTTCAAGGTATTCAACTTCGTGAAACTGAAGATATTTTGACTCGTGAAATGTTAGCAAGCACGGCCGCACTTGTGACGTGTGTCGATGGATTTAACGGTAGAGCAATAGCCTAATCATTGCCGTTATAAAATCTCTTTTAATCGACTTGGAACTCTGACCGGATTGTGCCGAAGACAACAGGGGGCAAGCAACCGCAAGGTGTGCAGCCTGAACGACTAAATAAAGAGACATCTTAATAAAAAAGATGATGCGATAGTCTGGACTCTATGGAAACATAGAGAGGGAGATCCGAAGAGGTTTCCCCGCTTAAATAGAAGGAACTATTTAAGTCTATAAGTAACAGAATGGATAAACCTACTGAGATTTCTCTTTCAGATGCTCTTACCATCTCAACGACCTTGATGAACAACAATGCAAAGCACACTGCTGCGCAAATTCAAGGCGAAAACCGTTTTGGCACCGGCCCAGTTGCTGAATCTTATGTAACTTTTGCGCACACACGTATTGCAAGAGACTTGTATAAGAGTTCAGATTTCGTTAAGAAATCTAACTATCCAAGTCAAGAAGGTGTGCCTTCAGCTGAATACGGTACACTTGCAGATCTTCGTATTCTTTTGTCGACTAACGGAAAAATGTATGTAGGTAAATCGGCTCTTGGAAACGATGTTTATGAAGCCTATACAGTAGGCCTTGAGTCATACGGTATAGTCGATCAGGACGGACTTTACGGCGAATTCTACTACAATAAACCTATCGATCCATTGCGCTTGAATGCAACAACTGGCTGGGTAAGTTCGTTCGCTCCTGTCTTGTTTAATGACGCTTGGGTAGTCAAGTCACAAATGACCCTTGGTGCTTAATTTTTTAGAAAGGATTTATTATGTTTGAAACAGAATTTCATGGTGATTTTATCTCAACTGGCGTAACTGAAATTATTAAATTGCCAGCTGGTTGTGATTGGATTGAAGCCAAAAACTATACAACGACTTTAGCTGCTGGCGCTGGTACAGGCATTAAGTTTGAATGGCAAAAAGGTATGGCTCAAGATAGCGCCTTTGAAACCGTTAAACTTGCTGCTGATGAATCAAGTTCTGATGTAGTTGTTACAGCTGGTGGATTCACTGCGATTAATTCTTCAGTTATTCAACTTGGTGCAATTAACGCAACAGTTTCCGCAGTTTCTAACGCTGCTACTCCTGTTGTTTCTGCTACCTTTGTAGCTGGATCAATGGTTAATGGTGACACGGTTAGAATGATCAATATCGTTGGTGGTCGCCAAATTTCTGGCCTCGACTATACGATCAGTGCTGTAACTGGTACAACGGTCTTTTCTCTTGCTTATATGGATCAAATTGTTGCTGCAACAACTGGTTCATTCAGAACAGTAAAATACACTCCACTCTACTCACCTGGTGCACGTTTTATTACTAAGATCACTAAAGCTGCTTCAGCTGTAGTAACTTTCTCTGTTACACATGACTTTATTGTTGGTGAGAAGATTTCCTTCCGTGTCCCTGCTGATTTCGACATGGTAGAAATGAATGGCCTGACAGGAACAGTTACTGCTGTTAGCGCTGTAAACAATACAATAACTGTTGATATTGACAGTACAGCCTTTACTACATTTGCATGGCCACTTACTGCTGATGATGATTTCACACCTGCACAAGGTATTGCCGCTGGTCGTTCGACTACCGCAGCAAACTTGGCTTTACCTGATAACGCATTGCGAAATGATTCTTATCTTGGTATGGCTCTTGCAGCTGGCGTTAACTCACCTGCTGGTGTTGCAACTAACCAAATCTTCTGGAGAGCTGGTGTTTCAACTAAAGTTGTATAGTTGTTGCCTATAACTCTTATTGACTGATAGTATGGGGGCGGTTTAAATCGCCCCTTTTTTTATAGGAGAACTACATGGCTGCTAAGAAAAAATTATTAGTGGAAAAGAAGTCTAATAAAAAGGTTAAGGGTACGTTTAAGTACGTATCAAGACCAGGCGAATATCTTGAATTCCCTTTTAGAGTAGAAAAAGGTCAACCTGTCCAAAATGTTAAACTGTATGATGGTCAAAAGTCTACTATTTCTATGGAGCTATTGAACCATTTGAGAACAAGTGGTAAAGAAAACATCTACAAATATCGACCTGACGAAAATGGTCATTCTGTTATGAAGATTGTTGGCGAGACATCTAGATGGTACTTTGAAGTAGAAGACTTTGAAGATGAAGAAGATGTAGCAGCAGAAGAAATTATTGATATAGAAATTGAGTAAACCCCCTCATAAAAAATCGGCTGAAGCTAGAGTTCATTATAGCTTCAACCGATTACATAACACTAGTAAGCACACTAATGGAAATGCCTACTCAGCTTAACCTATTTTATTTTTTTTTACTTAAATAATCCTTAATGATCTCTTCGCCTCTATTGGTATCAATTAGAGCATTTTCTAAGATTTTATTTATTACGAGAGATCTATACATGTTATTGTCGTAAGAAATCTTCCTGATCTTATTGAATAATTTATCAGTAATATTAAGGCTTATTAATGTATAAGTATCTTTTATTTTTTCCACATTATCCCTTTTTATTTCAATAGATCGAGTTTCCACTGCTCAGTTGATTCTTTTCTAAAAGGCTCTAAATCGAGGCCTTGAAGCTGTTTCACCATGCTATAGTCTATTATGCCTTTGCGCATAAATGGTTTGAATACCATTCCATTTTCATCGAAACAGCCAACACCCTCTGAAAGCTCCAGAAGCTCAGCAGTCTTTTCTTGTTCTAAAAGCTTCATAGCTCTTAAAGTTAATCTCATCTCGCGAAGCTCGGCAGCAACTGTTGACCATTGGCCTTCTTTCTTTGTGAGTCCTTTGAATAAAACAGAGTTCATTTCCATGTCAGTCCTATATATAATAAGTGTTTTAATGTGCTTACATATATAAGTATATGCCAATATAAGCATATGTCAACACTTAATATTAAACAAGATACTTTAAGTATTACTTGCCCTGTTAAATAAACGTGTTACATTAAGTTGTATAGTCTTTTTGCTTAATATAACTGTTTTTTATCAATCACACGTAAGAGTGGGGGCTCATGTTTAACTGGATAGTAAATCTCTACAAATCTTCTTTATCTGTGTCAGATTTTTTATTTACTTTAGTTCTGCTTCTTTTCCTAGGATTAATAGGAATTGGTATAGGAATTGGTATATGTATTGCTTACCCAGTTCTTTTTTTATTACCTATTTTATATTTTCTCTCGTCCGAGTAAGAAAGAGAAGACCTACAACAAGGTTGTATCTGTAGAGGTACATTCTCCGATTCAGATGATTGCCTTTGTGGATCTGCTAGATGCAAAAATCGATGAGCTAGTACTTAAGATACTTAACTACAAGAGTCGTATTAGTAAAAGCACTCAAGTCTTTACCGATCTTTATGTTTATTTTCGTGGCATCAAGCCAAATTTCAACTACATCAGCCGCTACCGCTGAAGAATAGGGCAACGGTATGAACTTTGTTGAAGGTTGTGTAGCAGACCCATAAATATGAGTTGTCTTATAGCCGCTTGTTATATCAAGACCATGAGCTATGGTTGTTGTACCCGCTGCGTTCGCCAATGCGCCTATATTAAAGACTTTAGTAAACTCTGGGCGTAGTGTTGGCGTTTGTCCTGATGAGCTGGTAAGCGCTGGATCGGGAAAATAGACAGCACTGTTAACAAACTCCACAAGAGGATATATGCCAGATTCTTTTGTATTCAATACGATTGCTATGGTATTGATCGCTTTAGAAGCATCAGCAAGATTTGTTATTACAAAGCTAGTTGGTACATACGACCCAAGATCGGCTTGCGTTGGATATGACATTAAACCCCCTATAAGATCTCAATTGGTGACATACTTAAAATCATGGCGTGCAACTGAAAATCACATTCTACTTTAGCGTTAGTAGCAAACTGCTTATCTGAGTAGTTGAGTCTTAACTGTACACAGTCACCTTCAGCGTCTATAAAGGCGGTATGCCATAGTCTGTTTTGTCGTGCTTCATAGGGCACGAGCGGCTCAGCATACAAAGAAAGACTGCCACTACCAAGCAAAGTCCCAGTAGTTTCAGAATCGTCAAAAGTACCTGTATCAGATGATGAAAGAAGCCAATCAATTTCAACTT
>LV_Brine_h2_0102DRAFT_1000775_pt1 | contig 10230 bp, 5 predicted proteins | sample LakVidmifraction_3_FD_10600 | JGI IMG/M metagenome (IMG submission 10600)
GATGCCTCACCGTTGACTCACCTAACTCCATGTACCTTGCTGGCGAAGCTCTCATCCCAACGCACAACACTCGTCTCGGTGCCGAATGGGTCCGCGAGCAGGCAAAATACACAACCACAGGGCAACGAAGATTCGGTCTCGTAGCCCGTACCGCGGCCGACGTTCGAGATGTTTTGGTCGAAGGAGAAAGTGGTATAATGAACATTTCTCCTCCTTCAGAGAAGCCACACTACGAACCTTCTAAGCGAAGACTCACTTGGCCAAACGGTAACGTTGCCAGTCTCTTTTGCGTGACCCCTGACACTGAAGCCCTTACGAAAGATAGGGGCTGGGTGACTCACGGGAACTTGAGTGAGGGAGACGAAATACTCACTCTAAACACTGACACTGGTTCTTCAGAGTGGAATCCAGTAAAAGGTGTTCACACATTTGATGTAGTTGACGAACCAGTAGCAAGATTTTCTGGAAGGCACCATTCATCGGTTTCGACCTTGACTCATAAATGGCCAGTTAAGCTTCGAAATGGTGAAATAAAATTGACCACTACAGACTCCATTATTAAAGGAGAGTCGCACACAAAAGTCAGGCTTATCACTTCTGCACCGTGCTCTGATGTACCCACAACCAGCACACACTCTGATGCTCTAGTGGAGCTCTGCGCTTGGTACATGACTGAAGGCTCCGTTAAGTCCAAAGACTTCAAATCTAAAACTAGGTCTCTAGTTCTCATAGACCAGCCTGGCTGGGAAAAATGGCTTAGTGACAGAATTGCTCCACTAAGGTGTCATAAAAAAGACGGCAAACCTAAAATTATCAAACCTACGTCTACAAAAAATAACGGCGCTTGGGGGATGACTAATCTCATAGATATATGCGATAAATTAGGTGAAAACATAGAAGATGCTCTAGTTTTCTATCATCAGAGACCTAGGTCAGTTTCACTGTCTATAGCCCAATCCATGAGAGTGAACCCAGATAAGTGCGCATCTATACATAAAGCTCTTACAGATTTATTTGGACCAGAGCGGGAAAAAACAAAGGCTCCTGGCCAAAAAATAAAAGGAGAGTCTTGGATAGTCAGGCTAGATTCTTCAGGAAACGGGGCGCTTAATTACTATCTAGACAACGACTCTTCCGCTAAAATTTTAGAGTATTTCATCGACCCTGTAGAAAAAATACCCACTATAGAATTTATGAATTCGCTGACGGTCAGTCAGTTAGAGATATTTGTTAACGCATGTATGGATGGCGACGGGCACAGGAGAGGAAGTAGCGGCTCTTTTGAACAGAAGAGTGCAGGACGAAGAGATGCTTTTGGTTATGCACTTACTTTGCTTGGGTACAGCCACTCGTACACCACTCGTCACCCTAAGTATAAAGGTGAGACAGTCACTTTGTATGGAGCACACTATCGCGGGAGCGCCTACACAACTCTCCCTCGGGCAGCAAACCTGCAGAGCAGCAAAGGCCGAGCGTGGGGTGACGGCAGAAGTACTTATACTTTAGAGAACTACACAGGAATTGTATGGTGCCCAACCGCAAAGAACAAAACATGGTTGGCACGTCACGACGGCAAAGTATTTTTTACTGGAAACACTGCCGACGAACCTGATGGTTTGCGTGGACCACAATTTAGGCTGGACATAGCCACCCCAATACCTACACCTGCTGGATGGTCAACTATGGGGGACCTAAAAGTAGGAGACGCTGTATTCGATGAGTTGGGTAAGCCCTGCAACGTGACGGCAGTTCACGAGACTGAGCTATCCCTAGACAGCTACAGATTGAACTTCTCAAACGGAACACACATTGACGCAGACGGCAAGCACAGGTGGAAAGTTCTCACAAACACCGACCTTCGCTACGTCAGCACCCACTTTGATGGAGTCATCCCCGAAACGTGGGCAACTGAGAGATTTGGCAGAGAGTCCACAAATCACCAAGTAAAAGACACTAACCAGCTACGTGCAAATACCAAAAGACGTTTATACATTCCTGCAACAAAAGCAGTGACTTACTTACCGTCCTCCGAACCCTTGCCAATAAACCCCTGGGTACTCGGACTAGTTCTAGGAGACGGCGCAAGCGCCCAGCCTAGCTACATTGCTACCAGCACAGATGACAAATCATGGCTTTTAGAGGAATTAGAGCGTTCAGGATTAGTCAGTAGAGATATAAACAAAGACCACGTTTGGGCTGCGGAGTTAATAGGCCCGTGGAGAGAGCTAGGCCTTTACAAAAATAAGCACGTTCCCGAGATTTACTTAAGAGCAAGTGCAGAGGACCGTCTTGCTTTGCTACAGGGGCTTACTGATTCCGACGGGGGCGTTGAGCCAGGTGGCTCTTTTAGGTTTACTAATACAAACAAAGCATTGATTGACGGGTATATAGAACTTGCTAGAAGTTTAGGGCTAGTCCCTAAAGTGTATGCTCGCAAGCGTAGAAGTAGAAGCGGACTACAGCTAGATAAGCAGTCTTGGTACGTTCAAGTTAACTCCCCTATCCCACTCGTGCGTAATCCACGTAAGTTAGCTAAAGCTAGGTACGAGTGGAAGTATCAGTCTACTCAGCACTCTATTGTGTCTATTGCCCCAACCACTCCAAAATTTATGAGATGCATAACAGTTGACTCTGCAAGTCACTTGTATCTTGCGGGCGAAGGTATGGTCCCAACATCCAACACACATAGTTGGTCCGACGAAGTGGCGGCTTGGCGGCAGAATCCAGACTCTGCTGGCATGACTGCTTTTGACAACGTACGAGTTGGTACCCGTCTTGGAGCCAACCCTCAGATGGTTGTGACTACAACTCCCAAAAGAGTACCGCTTCTCTACAAACTTATTGAAGAAGCCAAGCTTGTAAAAACCACAGGTTCAAAAGTTGTTATAACCAAGGGCTCCACCTTGGACAACGCTGGAAACTTGTCGGGCGCATACTTGGACACAATTACTGGAGTATACGAAGGAACATCTCTCGCGCAGCAGGAGCTCTACGGAGAAATGCTGGACGATGTGGACGGCGCTCTTTGGACAATCGACATGATTGAAAAGGCACGAGAACTTCTTTACCCACCTAGCACCCCTCTGAGAGTTATAGGTGTTGACCCCTCGGTAGCTGAAAACCCAAGGGACGCTTGCGGTATCGTCGTCTGCGCATCCACTGGAGACAGAGACTTGTACAAGCGCCACGCTTGGGTTCTGGAGGACGCTACCATCCACGGCTCCCCAGAAGTCTGGGCTAATAAAGTCGTTGAGATGGCTCGTCGCTGGGGCGCACCAGTTGTTGCCGAAGTAAACCAAGGTGGTGCTTTGGTCCGTAACGCAATCAACGCTATCGACCCTAGCGTAAAGGTTTTAGAAGTTCACTCAAAATATGGTAAAGCTTTGAGAGCTGAGCCGATTGTTTTGGCTTACGAGCAATCTAGAATTCACCACGTAAATTATCTACCAGACCTTGAGTCTCAAATGACTTCCTGGATTCCAGAGCAGACTCGAAGCTCCCCAGACCGAGTAGACGCTTTGGTTCACGCCATGACAGCTTTGCTAATTAAGCCACCTGCAGGATTTCATGGAGGAAAGCTAACTGCTAAATCTCCTGCTGCAAGAAAGCTCCCACCGTTTCGTTCTAGTGGAGCTAAGGTTTTCAACCCTAACCGTTAGAACCTAGCTATCGAAGTCATTGTCTGCCAGTTCATATCTGTAGGCGTCATCCTTGAAATAACTTTGAGACCTTTGATAGTTGCGCGAGAACCAGTACCGTCAATCTCCATACCACGCTCAAGAAGCTTTCTAGTGAATGCAATTTGAGTCATCGAGCGCTCGCCACGGTCCTCGGACCAAACACGGTAGACGCTAAACATAGTCTTTATTGTCGTCTCAATTCCTGTAGCTTCTTCAGTTTCTTCGGCAAGGAAGATTCCAATACGGTCTTCGTTCTTGCGATAGACATCAGCTGCTTCTCGAACTCGTACGCACCAACCAAGAGCGTCAGGGTCATTGGAGTTTAGAATCTGCATTGCACCTTCGACAGCCCAAGCAAGAACAGCGGGTAGCCCGCCCTCTGGGTCAAAGATGTAGTCCTTAAGGTTTGGGTCTGGGTGAAGAGGCACCTTGTCAAACGGGATAGGTCGAATACGACGCCACATGGCATCATCCGTGATGATAGGACGGTGGTTAGTTGAAATCCACAACTTAGCCTGAGACTGGAACGTGAAAGGCTGCTCTCCAGGAGAACGCGCTGAGATTTCAGAAGAACCCGTCAACTTCTTTACAGAGTTTTCTTTAATACGCTCAGAGTCGGGGAGCTCGTCTACCCAGACCATTCGGCGTCCACGCAACTGAGCCCAGTGGTACAAGTCCGTGCTGTTGGCCTTTCCGTCGCCCTGAGCCAAGATTGACGAGTCCAGAGGCCAAGCGTACTGCTGAGTACCTAGGCACTTGACCAAAGCCTCAACGAAAGTATTTTTACCCGAACCACCAGGTCCATAGACCAAAAACAGGATGTCATACTTGTTAGAGCCAGTAAGTGTGTATCCAGCGGCTTTTTGTAGCCACTCTTGGAACTCTTTGTCTCCACCAGTTGCATCGTCTAGGAACTTCTCCCAGCGAGCGTTTCGGTGGCCACGAGTGTATGTAACTGGAGCACGGCGAGTAATGTGTAGGTCTGGACGACCCTTCAAAAGCTCACCTGACTTTAGGTCAATCACACCGTTGAGAACACCCAACAAGTTTGAGTCATTGTCCCACGTGTTAATTGGTACTTCAACCCTAGGGTCAGACTTAGCACTATCTACTGCCCCGCGCAACCGAGAGTTGTTACGAGATTGATGTGCCCACTTGATTACTTCATTTTGATTATCTAGGCTGTGGTTGGCAGATTCAGACCCAATAAATGCTCCAAGGCGTTTTGCAAGTTCTTGGACTTCTAGGTCTTCGGTGTCAGGCTTCCAATAGCCCTGTTTCCAAACAAACCACCCAAGGCCAGTGCTATACCGAACTCCTTTGCCAAAAATATCCACAAGCCGACGTCCGTTGCCCGTGTCTGACAGAGAACGTTTTCCTGGTGTACCTCCGTCTTGAACATCAATAGCGTCAGGGTCTTTGGGGACATCCATGTTTGAGACACTGGTAGCTTCGTGGATAGAAGCTCCCTGCTCAATCAGCTCAGCTACACCGTGCTCGTACGGACGGTAGATGTCTTCGTCTAGACCATCCGTTGAGTAAGTCTCGGGAGGCACGACACCAAGAAGCGGAACTAGCTTTGTTGGGGATTTAGCTGCTCCATTGGATGCAGTAATCTTTACGGCGTGGTCTTTATGCCAGTCAGCTACGTTGGCGTCGAGCCTCTGCTCTTTAGGGTTATCCGCAACAAACTGTATGCCACGACGAACGTGCATAATCAAAGAGTTTGTGCCCTCTAGCTCCATAGGAGGTCGAACGTTATCGTGATTAAACCTAATCATAAACGTCTCAATAAGGTTGGCGCTTTTGGTATTCGTTCCATACTGATTAGCTAGGTGGCAGGCAAGCTTATAAATCTGTACAGCTCGCTCCCCTTCGTCAATTCCGTCGTTAATGAGTTTGTCGTAGTCAAAATCTTCTACGTCATTTACCCAGTCCCAGTCGCCTCCACCAGCAAAGTTGTATGAGGTGCGACGACGCTGTTTACGGAGAATACTCAGAAGCTCCTCGGGAGCCTCTGCCATATCAATCTCTCCCAAGGCGCACAGCCCTCAGCCCATTCATAAGTAACACCAGAGTGGTGCCTCGAAGGAGAAATAAGAACATACCCATTGTGCTTAATGTCGACACCTTTTAGCTCAAGAGAGTTGAGGTTTCCGACTAAGTCTTCTTCTGGGTCACACTTGTAATAAATGTGGCGTCCACGGCCACTAGTTCTGTCATCGCCGTTGTAGATACCAGTGATGGCCTCAACGGTTGGGGGTAGCTCGCCTTCGAGCTTTTCTAAAAATTTTACATAGGATTCTGGACCGCCAGAGCGTGGGTCAATGTCAATGACTAAAAAGCCAGACTTAGAGCAATGTACGCCGATGTTGTACTCAGGGTTGGCGCTCCACCATTTGTTAATCTTGTCAATGTCTGAAGTTGATTCAACATTCCACTGACCTATTACAGGGTGCTTTCCAACTTCTTTGGGCTCACCGTGGGTCTTATTACAGGTACATCGACCGTTGTCGATTCCATGGCATGGAAGAATTTTCCAATTCAAATTTGGGTAATATGCTGACGCCTTTGCGAGACGACTCTTGTCCTTGTTATCCACCGCAACCTCCTCAAATCGCTGGGAAGACTACTCAACGTTCGCGGAAGATAGTTAAGTAACTCAAAAAAAATTTAGCTTAGTAGGGAAACTATACACCTAGCGCAGTCCGCTGTCTACTAATCGTTCAACGAGTTTCAATATACACTATAAGTAACACAAGCTTACTCAGACGGGGCATTCTCTTGCAATTTCTTTCATACAATCTTCCAGCTGTGATTATTGACGCGGCCAATTGGTGGGAGCCAGGCACGGCTGATGTTTTGGACATCGGAGACATTGCTATCTACTTAAGTGCTTTAATTGCTTTTGCAGCGGTTGTTGCTGGCACATCTAAGGTTTGGTCTAAGTCTTTACGTAAAATTGTCAGAGAAGAGATTGAAATTGCCACCGCTCCCATCCATCCAAAGTCTAATGGAGGCCTAAGCCTTGCAGATGTGGCCCGTAAGACTGAAGATTTAGAGACTTCTCTAAATAAAATCAGCACTCAAAACGAAGAAACCCGCACCATTCTTCTTCAAGTTTTAGCCAACTCGGTCTATATCCCAATTGTTACGCCTGAAAAACAAGCCAAAAAGCCGACCAGAAAAAAAGTACCCACCCCTTCCAAAAAGGATAATTAGGGCATATAGTCGCCATAAGTAGGGACTTTTGAAACAGTTTTATTAGATACTTGACACGCCGTAAGTATTATAAGTCGAAAAGTTTGCACTTAGTGTTACAGTTATCGCGGGACTTATAATAAGTCTTTCCGCCTTACTGGAGGTACTTATGAGTTTAGCCGAAAAGTTGAGCGCCACCCCCCGCACAGATTCTGGTTTGCCCTGCGGCGTAGCCAAGCTTCTTTCTCTAATTGAGGGAGAAGACCTAGAAGCTTTAGAGTTGCTTATGTCTCAGCCATCTAGCGCCACGACCGTCTCTAATCGACAAATCCACGACATTCTTTTGAGTGAAGGATATGACGTTGCTTTTTCCTCTATATCAACGCACCGCCGTAGGCAGTGCCGTTGCTTTACAGGGATGAATAGTGTAGCTCGTAGAGACCTAAAAAAGAAGGCGTCTTAATGTCTGAGTTAACTGACAAGTTTTTAGCTCTAGTTAGTCCAGGACCGAGTGGGTCCGATACAAAATCAGTGAATGCCCCAGAATCTTGGCGTCCCCGAATGGAAATTGACGAGAACGGTGGGTTCATCGTCTCAACGCCTAGAAGCGCTGGCGAGATTCCAGACCAAAAAGATTTACTAGAAGAGTTTGAACTTACCCCCGAACAGTGGGAGGTTGTCTCAGTAAGAAAGTCCAAGTGGCAAAATCACGCTGGAGAGTGGCTAGAAGCTCACAGGATTTCGCTCAAGCCAGCTGCAGGATTTGGTCAAAGAGACTTTGATTTAGAAAAATTAGTAGCTGAAGTCTCTAAATGGAAGCCAGGCAAGCCAGAAAAAGTTACTTCTGGCAGTCTGGCTTATATTTTTGCCCCTAGCGACCAGCAGCTCGGTAAAAAGCAAGGAGATGACGGCACAGCTCAGACTGTGTCACGTCTTCTTGAAATGACAACCTTAGGCGTCCAAAGACTCAGGGACCTTAGAAAAATTGGTCGCAGTATTGGAACTGTAGTCATTCCTCTTCCTGGAGACCACGTTGAGGGCAATACTTCCCAGAATGGCAAGCTGCAAGGCCTAGCATCTTCAGATTTGGGGCTAACAGAGCAGACAAGAGTTGCTCGTAGAGTTCTTATGGCTCAAATCAAGGCCTTTGCACCATTGGCAGACAGAATTGTTGTTCCCGTAGTCAATGGAAACCACGATGAAGTTACCAGACAAGTAATTTCAGACCCATCCGACGGGTGGAATGTCGAAGTTGCCTCCGCAGTTCAAGACGCATGCGCTGAAAATGAAGCACTAAGTCACGTTGAGTTTAGATTCCCTGAAAAGTCTCACCAGACCCTGTCCATAGATATTTGTGGCACGATGCTGGGATTGTTCCACGGACACCAAACTGGTAACAACGTTTTGAAGTACTTGCAGGGCCAATCAGCAGGCCAAACCGCCCTAGGTATGTGTGATGTGTGGATTTCTGGGCACTTTCACAATTTCAAAGCCATGGATATTGGTGGCAGATTGTGGCTCCAAGCTCCTACGGTTGACCCAGGAAGTGCGTGGTTTCGCGACCGCCACGGCCTAGAATCTTCTCCAGGAATTCTTACGATGGTAATTGGCGAAGGCCACAACCCTAGACAAGATATTAGCGTAATTACTGGGGTTAGAGACAACTAACCCCTGCAGAACTCCCGTACAATAAAAAGCATAAGAAGAGTCCGCTGCCTGTCGGCCCTTCGGCAAGCTTTAATGGACCTGGAGCGCCGCCTATGAGTTTTTCACCTGACGTTAACACTAGGAGTGTTGTTGGTCAGTACCTTAAAGGTACTGGTATACCCGCTTCTGGTACCGTAGTCTTCACGGCTTCGAGCCGAATTGAAGATGTCGACGATGCAACAATTGTCGCTAACCCCATTGTTTTAACCCTTGACTCTAACGGAGAGTTCTCCGTTGAGCTTCCGTGTACTGACGACCTTGACCTGAGCCCACGTGGCTGGTACTGGACTGCGAAGATTCGCATCAAGGGCTCACGTCCAAAAGAATTCCGCTTCTATCTCCCTATTGGAGATGAGAGCGATGTAGATATCACCAAGCTTGACACCATAGACACAGTAACAACTTCCCCCGCAGGTTCAGACGTTGCTAGAGGCTCTGTAGGCCCACAGGGAGCAACAGGACCTACTGGCGCTGGCGAGCAAGGCCCGCAAGGCCCTACAGGACCTTCAGGCGGTCCTACAGGTGCAACGGGTGCAACAGGTACCATTGGTAACACTGGGCCAACTGGTGTAGCTGGAACCTCAGTCACCATTGTCGGTTCTCTGGCATCCACGGGTGACCTACCTACAACAGGCGACATCGGAGATGGCTACCTTATAAATGGTGACCTCTTTGTGTGGGACAACGTTAATTCCGAGTGGGACAACGTTGGAACAATTCAAGGACCAGCTGGCGGAACTGGTGCCACGGGTGCAACGGGCTTACTTGGAGCAACAGGTGCCACGGGAGCATTAGGACCTACGGGTATTCAGGGTGCTACTGGTGCTATCGGTGCCACGGGTGCAACTGGGCCAACCTCCACAGTTCAAGGTCCTATCGGCTCCACGGGTTCAACTGGGCCAATAGGTCTTCAGGGTAATTTAGGTAATACAGGACCAGCTGGTGTATCTGGTCCAACAGGAACTGCAGGTCCCACTGGGTCAATCGGCTCAACTGGAGCCGCAGGTGTCTCAGGTCCAACAGGTATACAAGGAGTAACAGGAGCAGTTGGAGCAACGGGCGCTACAGGCGCAAGCGGTGTCCAAGGTAATACAGGAGCTACTGGCGCTTCAGTTACAGGCGCAACAGGGTCAGTCGGTGCTACAGGCGCAACAGGCGCGAATGGACTAGTCGGCTCTACTGGCTCTACTGGTTCTCAAGGTTTAGTTGGCGCTACAGGCGCTATAGGTGCCACTGGCTCTACTGGTTCTCAAGGTTTAGTTGGCGCGACGGGTGCCTCAGTTACAGGTGCAACGGGTGCTGCTGGCACACTGGGTGCAACAGGTACCACTGGCTCTACAGGAGCAACTGGTTCTCAAGGAGCAGCAGGCCCAACAGGTGCGACAGGTTCGGTGGGTGGAGACTCGACAGTGGCTGGCCCGCAGGGTGCAACTGGTGTTCAAGGTCCGACTGGTGTTTCAGGTGCAACAGGCCCTATTGGTAATTTTGGTGGAGCAAGCTTTGACTACACCTTTAGCACTTCGGTAGCAGACACCGACCCTGGCACTGGAAAAATTAAATTTAACAACGTTGACCTTCAGAGTGCAACCAACCTCTTCATTGACGATGAGGCCGACGGTGCAATCGATGTTCAGCAATTCCT
>LV_Brine_h2_0102DRAFT_1000776_pt1 | contig 10221 bp, 9 predicted proteins | sample LakVidmifraction_3_FD_10600 | JGI IMG/M metagenome (IMG submission 10600)
GACGACCATACGTTCACCACNGCATCGTACCAAGACGCAGGCGGTAACTTGTACGCAGTATGCTCGACAGTCGCAAAGCCCATCTTTGCACAGATGGCAGGCCAGCCTTTAAAAGCCCCTGACCATGCGCCCGATATGGACCTAGAAGCGGCTACACGAGCGCAGGCACTGCTACAGATCAATGGCGGCACAGCAAGCCCGGATGTTATAGCGGTGATACTGGGGGACAGACTGGAGTCAGCGCAGGATCACATTGCATCATTAGGCTTGTATCGAGCACCGCAAGAGGACGTTAATCAATGAGCAACATAACCTCCAGAACGTACCCCGTGCAGACAAACAGCAAGGCTAACGACCAATTTACAATAGTTCGTAACGGGCAGCTGATGAAGCTCACACGCTCAGGGCTAGACGCTCTTATTAAATCACTGGCACCTGAAACAGTTCTTGAGCTAACTGACACCCCGGCAAGTTACATCGGCCAGCAGGGAAAGGTGCTAGTGGTTAACCCTGGCGAAAATGGCATGGTGTTCGAGGCAGCAACAGCCGGTAACTTTCTTGCGCTAAGCGATACACCTGAAAGCTATGGGGGCAAGGCAGGTAACATCCCGTTGGTCAATGCAGGCGAGACAGCGCTTGAGTTTATTGCCAATGCCCTGATAGCTCTATCTGATACGCCGTCAGCCTATGCAGGTGCATCCAAGAGGGTTTTGAGAGTCAACACTGGCGAGACTGCGGTAGAGTTCGTAACACCTAACGACGCAGCCCCAGACACCAACCTAACCGGGGGCTTTGCTGACTACAACAACGGGGCCGGCACTCAAGCGTATGTTGTGGCTGATGGCTTTCTAAAAGTTACAAACAACGGTGCAGGCCCGGCAACAAACGAAGAATATCTGCCAACGGGCGTAACAACGATTTATGACGGCGCAAACAGTCAGTTTGACTTTAGCCAGCTGCCCGATGGATCGATCGTTACAATTAGAGCAACCCTAAGAGCAACCACTACAGCAACCAATCAAATAATCCAAACACGCCTGTCTGCAGCTATTGGTGGGTCGACTCCGTACACTATAGGGGTAGCTCAGAAGACAGTTAGAACGGCGGGGCTGGCTACCTTGGACGCCATAACGCTTATATACATCGTTGATGACAATACGAGAAACTTTCCGGCTCAAATTGAGTTTAGCTCTACAGAAGACGCGATCATATCAGCGGTAGGCTATGTCATTAGCGTTAACATTAGGGGGGCGTAATGGCCGCACCTGTTGGTAATAAATTCTGGAAAGCCAGAACAAAACACGGTAGGGATAAATTGTTTGCTGACCCTAAATTGTTATGGTTAGCTTGCTGTGAGTACTTTCAATGGATAGAAGACAACCCGTTAAAGGAAGAAAGGGCGTTTGCCTATCAGGGCGTTATTACAAAAGACACTGTGTCAAAAATGCGGGCAATGACAATCGACGGATTATGTCTGTTTTTAGATATATCTGCACAGACTTGGTACAGATGGAGAGGTGAGGTAAATGATTTTAGTGATACCGTATCGCGTGTAGAGTCTGTAATACGGTCTCAGAAGTTCGCAGGAGCCGCTGCAGACATGCTTAACGCTAACATTATAGCGCGCGACCTTGGGCTGACTGACAAGCAAGCACAGGAGCACACAGGGGCTAGTGGAGGGCCAATCAAGACAGAGTCAAAAATAGAATGGGTAATCCAGCCGGTGAAGGCATTGAATGAAACGAACGCTGAAGATTAACCACAAGCTTTTGCCGTTCCTAACCAAGCCCCAGCCAATAAAGGTGGCTGTGGGCGGGCGCGGTAGTGGTAAGAGCCTAGGCGTTGGCGATATGCTCACATTTAAAATGGCCTCGGAAGTTGCTGATGTGTATTGCTTGCGCGAGTTTCAAGACTCAATCACTGACTCAGTGCATAAGGTGTTTAGGGGCAGCATAAACGACCGACTTAATTTGCCTGGCTGGAGCATATACGAGAACAGAATAGAGTCTCCGGAAGGCGCAAGAACCACCTACAAGGGCGCTAACCGAAACCCAGACGCCATGCAGTCAGCTCAAGGTTACAAGTATTCTTGGTTTGAGGAAGCGCACAGGGCATCACAAGCGTCATTGGATAAGCTACTGCCTACCATCTTGCGTAACCCCGGCGCGCAGTGCTGGTTCACGGCCAACCCTCAATCGTCAGGCGATCCATTTTCGCAGCGATTTATTGTGCCTTACCTGCGAGAACTAGAAGAAAACGGATTCTACGAGGATGACCTTCACTACATCGTGATGGTTAACTGGTCTGACAACCCTTGGTGGAACGATGAGCAGGAAGCATTGCGCAAGTGGGACCATGATCACCTACCAAGAGCCAAGTACGATTGGATCTGGGAAGGCAAGTTTATGGATACCGTAGAAGACGCCATTATTCAGCCTGAATGGTTTGACGCATGCATAGATGCTCATGTCAAGATGGGATGGAAGGCAACCGGCGCCAAGATTGTTTCACACGATCCGTCAGACCGAGGTGACGACGCTAAGGGCTTGTGCTACCGGCACGGCTCAATAGTGCACGATGTACAAGAGCGCACCTTTGGCGACGTTGCAGAGGGCGTGGACTGGTCAACGGCGTACGCTATTAAGGTAGGAGCACAGGATTACATATGGGACGCTGACGGATTGGGCCTTGGCTTGAGGCGGGATGTTTCGGAGAACTTTCAAGGCCACGACATTAGGCAGCATGCATTTAGAGGCGGTGAAACACCGCAATACCCTGACGCTCTGTATGACCCTATAAGCGACAACGCAGCCCAGGCCGTAAAGAACAGGGACGCCTTTAGGAATAAGCGCAGCCAGTTCTATGCCGCAATGCGTGATAGGTGCTATACAACTTACAAGGCGGTTATACATGGCGAGTACCATGACCCAGATGAAATGCTTAGCTTCAGCAAAGAGATAAAGAACTTGCAAGCATTGAGAGCCGAAATATGCCGGATACCTAAGAAAGTAAACGGCAACGGTAATGGCAAGTTTCAGATCATGAGTAAGATTGACATGAAGAGGCTGCTTGAGATAGACAGCCCAAACATGGCAGACGCTGTGATGATGTCTTTCGCAGTTTCTGATAAAATAGTGAGCATGCCTACATTTATTCCACCCGTAATCAAGCCAATGGGTCAGCGAAATGGAATTACAAGAAGTCAAAGATCTCGTTGATACCGCTGATTACAGCACCAGCGCAACAAGGGAAGAAGCCAGTGACATGCTGGTCTTTGGCCGCATCACACAGTGGGGCGATGAGCTAGCCAACAGCGTACAGGTAGAGTTTCGAGGCCAGTTCGACTACATCAAGCCAAAGCGTAACCGCATCCTGAAAGACTTGTACGCAAACCCTATTGATATCACGTTCAAAGCAACTGATGGTGCCAGCACTGAGTCTGCAGAAACTCTCACGGGCATGTTCCGTCGTGATATGCAGCGGGCGCAAGAGTCTAATCAGACCATGCAGAAAGACCAAGTCGATTGCGGCATGGGATCGTTTCGCTTTATTACCGAGTATGAATCTAATTTTGACGACATGAACAACCGTCAAGTTATTAGGGCGTCGCCAATCAATGAATCAAACAACGTTGTTTATTGGGATCCTAACTGCAAGACGCAAGACAAGTCAGACGCTCGCTGGTGCTGCATTATCCACACCTACACTGAGGACGGCTGGGAGCGTTTTGTAGATGAAATGGGCATCACGGATGATGCCGCTAAAGACCCGATGCCATTTAAACAGGCCAATGAATCACAGGCATACTTCTGGCGCGGTAGTCAGAATGAGATAAAGATTGGCGAGTTCTATTATAAGGAAGCAAAACGCGAGCGCGTGCTGATGTATGAAGACCCGCTTGGCCAAGTTAAGGCTGTGTATCAGAAAGACGTGAAAGATGTAATTGACGACATGGAAGCCTCCGGCTTTATAAAGATTGGCCAGAAAATGAAGGAACGGTGGGTAGTTAAGAAAGGATTGGTTACCGGCGACCGCATCATTAAGGTAGATGGCAAAGAATGGACCCGCATCCCAGGCGAGCACATCCCAGTTATCTCTGCTTATGGCGACTGGTCACTGGTTGAGGGCCGAGAGATTTGGCGCGGCATCTATCACGACGCCCAGGACCAGCAGCGTCTGATTAACTTCACTCTGTCTTACTTTGCTGACACGGTAGCTCAAGGCGCCAGAGAAAAGCCCGTCATGGACCCGGGCCAGATCCAAGGCTTTGAGTACATGTGGACGCAATCAGGCGCCGAGGATAACTACCCGTACCGGCTGATGAATACCAAGTCCCCAACGGGCGAGCCTTATCCACCGATACAGTACATTAAGCCACCCGATGTACCTACTAACGTCATCGGCTTGCTGCAGGCTATGCGCCAGTCACTGGACGACGTAACCGGTGGCCAGATGGGCCAGCCTGACATGATGAATGCGGGCGTGACTGAAGGCCAGATCCAACAGTCAATGAAGAGCCTTGAAAACGAGGCGTACATTTACCAGAACAGCTACGCGCTGGCTAAGAAGCAATCAGCACGCGTTTACGCAAGCATGGCTGCCGAGCTATACGACATGCCGCGTGAGGTCACCACCACGCAACAAGACGGCACTGAAGCCACTGTTATGATGATGGAAGCAATATTTGACGAAGAGACTGGCGAAGAAGTTGTATTGAACGACATTAGCAAAGGAAAGTTTGAAGTCTACGCAGACGTAGGCCCATCGTTCCAGTCTCAGAAAGACGAGGCCCGCGCAAGGCTTGAGGTGTTGTACAAAGAGACTGCCGGCACGGACATTGGTGAGCTTGCATTGCTAACTTACATGTCAGTTATCGAGGGCCCAGGCATGGATCACCTGCGCAAGTACGCACGTAACAAGCTTGTCCTGCAAGGGATTATGGACCCGGAGACTGACGAAGAAGAGCAGATGGTTGCCGAGGCACAACAGCAGCAAGGCGAACAACAGCCGGACGCTAACATGATGCTAGCAATGGCAGAGCAGGCAAAGGCTGATGCAAGCATGGCCAAGGTTCAGATAGACGCACAGGATGATCAGGCGCGTGGGCAGATTGACGCATACAAAGCCGAGACACAGAGACTGGAAGCGGTAGCAAAGGCACGTAAGGCGGGCGTAGAGGCTAACAAGATTGGCATGGAGATACGCGGCACTGAGCTGGACAACTTGCAGAAGTTGCAGCAAGCGTTTATGCCTAGGGGAATGCGGGAGAGTTAAGCCTCGGCATTGCAAGGTTTATTTTGTTATAAGCATATCATCGGTTATACTATTTACATTAGCGAGCAGGGCGCATCCCCTGATCTGAGCGCGGCAGTCTACCGCGGCACGCACTTAAGGCGGCAAACTTATGTCACTGGTCGATTTAGCAGCGCAAGCAGAAGAGGAAGAAATCAAGCAACCGGAAGTCGAAGAGGAAACCTTTGAACTGGATGACCCTGAAGTAGCAGAAGGCGAAGAAGGCGAAGAAGGCGAGGCACCGGAAGCTGATGATGAAAACTTTGAGCTTGAGCTTGAGGGCAAACCAGAGCCCAACCGGCAGAAATATGACCCAGTAGAAGTCCTTGAGCACAGGCTAGGACGCGAGCGAAAGAAGCGGCAAGCGGCTAAGACTGAGACCGAAGAGCTGCGAGCAGAAATTGAACAGCTCAAGCAATCGCTATCAGGAGGCCAGAAGCAGCAACTGGCACCACAACCGCAGAGTAACGTGGCCGAACCATCAATTCCAGACTTGTACGATACTGGAATTGATGGCGATAGGGCTAAGTTTGACCAGGCAATGAAACGCTGGTATCGAGACTTTAGCACTTATGAAAGCCGTGGATCGCAAGCAGCCAAGCAGCAAGACGATTACACCGCACAAACCAGAGCGCGCACCAAAGCTCTTGCGGAACGGGCAGCCAAGTTTAGCAAGGATCACAAGGTCAGCGTTGATCGCGTAGCTGACGCCTTGGACTTGGCAACCACTGAGATTGACGAAGCAACCGGCATTGAAGGTTCTTTGGCGTTCTTATTGGAATCTGTCGGAGAAGGTAGCGAGCGCGTGGGCTACCACATCGGTACTGATAAAGGCAAAGATGAGCTCGACCGGATCAAAGGCTTGCTGTCGAAAGACAAAACAGGCATGAGCGCAGCCACTTACATGGCGCGCATGGTCAGCCGACTCACGCCGAAATACTCGAAACAGATCAGCAAGGCTCCAGATCCTGACCAGCCTTTAAAGGGTGACGGCAGCACGCCTTCCAGTCGCAAATTACAGGAAGCTTATGATAAGGCTTCTGAGACAAGCAACATGGAGCGTATGCGGGAACTCAAAAGAAAGGCTGAGCAGCTTGGGGTTAAGCTAAAGTGAAGGGAATACTGTAATGGCTAACCAAACGGCTAAGAATATCCTGGCGTTTTACGACGAAGCAAGTAAGCAGCTAAGCACCAACAACACCTTTGCTGACAAGATGGACCTATCATCTATCTCAGGCGTGGACATGCAGAACTCCAACAACGTCTATTGGAAGACTGTAGAGCAACAGGCGCCTGTGATTGGCGGCTTTGATTTGTCCGGCGTAACGCCTGGCAATATCATCGCGCAAACCTACCCGCTGAACGTAGGTGTGCCGCGTAACGATTACTTCACTCTGCGCACTGAAGAGCTGCGCGATACTCGCTTCATGAAAGATCGCGCCAAGGCAGGTGCAAACCGCCTTAGTTCAGATTGGAATAAGCGCGCCGCTGAACTGGCATCAACCACCGGCTCAATGTATTACGAGTCTGCCTCCACCGGTTACGACTTTGTAGCCGAAGCCCGCACCATGATGACTGAGCGCCAGTTAAACGCAGACACCGGTTCAAGCTTTTTCCTGACACCGCGTAACAACCAGATTATGGGCAGCGACCTTGCTTCACGCTCACTTTTCCCCAACAACCGTTCTGACAAGGTTTACAGCACAGGCATGATTGGCGAGCAGGTAGCCGGCTTCGGTCTGTTTGAGGCGCCCACATACGGCATTCAGGCAGCTGCGGTTAACGCAACCACTACCACAGTTAATGGCAACGTAACCGAAGTTCCTGAATCGTTTGTTACCGTGTCTGGTTCAATTCAGAACGTTGACTATCGCCCTGGCACAGTATCGCTAACCTCAGCAGCAAACTTCCGGGTAGGGGATGTCGTTACTTTTGCAGGTGTTAACTCTGTTGGCTTAGCTGACAAGACTGACACCGGCCAGCTGATGACCTTTAAGATCATTGAGGTCAACACTAACGACATCGTTGTGTACCCGAAGCCCATTGCAGCCAACCAGGCTGGCATCACAACCTCACAGGCAGCGTATGCCAACATTTCAACGGCTATCATGAATACCATGGTAGTCAGCAAGGTGAACGTGGCAGGCGGCCAGTCAAACAGCTTTTGGGCTAATGACTCCATGTGCTTCGTAAACGCTGACGGTAACCTGAATGCGCTGAATGACTTTGACGGCATGAAAGTCGATAGTCAGACCCTGGACAACGGTATCAAGCTGTACATTGCGTATGATGCTCGGCTGGATACGTTGAATTGTAGAGTTAGGTTGTTCACCTGGGGAGGCTTGGTCAACAAAGATCCTTCACGCAATGGAAATGCTGTTTTCGCGCCCTAAGCGGCGGTAAGTTAACGGAATAACTGGCCCCTCACATAGAGGGGCTTTCTTTATCCTGTAAATCCATACTCCCCGTGAATTTCTGCGCTAGATTTGCGGTATGCAACACCTTATCTTAAGTCCCGCGCAGTTAATTTTGTTATAACCATTGCACCGGTTATATTTTAGCCTCCTTCAATCCAAGGGAATCCCATGATCTACCTATACACCACCGAACCAGACGAACTTTGCCACAAGGTGAGTGAAGGAATCTATGGGCGCCCTGTGAACACCTATGCCCAACCTGGCCTGCGTAAGCTAGGATGGGTTTCCGATCCCGCAACCTTAAAGGTAGAAAGCCATGTACGGAATGAAAGGAAAACCAGCGAAGAAGCCAGCGAAAAAGGGCAAGAAGAAGCCCATGATGAAGTAACAGACTTGGCAGTATGGTCTGCGGCTTATAACCAGAAGTTTGGCCGCAGGCCGCATCACCGCATGAAAGTTGATACCATCCGGCGTGAGGTCGAGGAATCATGACTAAAGCAGAATTGGCCGATCGTATTTTAAGAGCTATCGGCGTTAACACCCGCACCAGCTCTGCAAATCCCGCTGAGATACAAGACACCTTAAAGATGGCAGAAGACTGGCTGCTATCTAACAACGCCGTTGGCCGTCGCTTGGGCTACATCGTGTCGGACGGAGATCCAGACCCCGCCGAAGAGACTGGCCTGCCTGACTGGTCAATCTTGGGCATCACATACTCCGTTGCTGAAATGGCCTGCACTTACTTTCAGACAGATTACACGGCAAGCATGGCTCGCCTGGCTATGGCCGGCATGCAGACCATTACAAACCGAACTGTAGAGATCCAGAGTGTTCAGTATCCAAGCAGGTTCCCGCGCGGCGCTGGAAATAACACAACCTACGGGCCAAAGTTCTACCATCCTGCCAACCGCGTTGTCACGCATCAAGACTTCCTAACCGATGAGGGTGACAGCCCTGTAACCACAAGTTCGGGTGATTCCTATGATTCATAGGGGCGCACAATGAAGCTGCCGCTGATTAAAGGCACGCGCATTGATTCTAACGCAGAATGGCGTGATTCTTTGCCGCGTAATATGACAGGTTTTTATCAGGCTGTTGGATCATGGACGGGCTACCTGCGCACCACTGACGGGCTAAAAACGTTTGCCACAGGCTTTGGTAAAGATCGAGGTGGCATCTGGTCAGATCGCTTTAAAGAGCACTACCGGTTGTCCGGATCTGTCTTTATGACGCTTGACGAGTTTGGCGTTGCAACCGATGTTAGCGGCGGGACAACTGTGCCAGGCTCTAACCCTGCCCGCATGAGCAACAGCTTTAACTCAGTTGCCTTTGTGGCTAATGGCGAATACTACCGCTATGCGTCCGACACCCTGACATTAATCGCTAGACCTGAAGGCGCTGAACCTTTTATTGATATGTGCTACATCGATGGCTATTACATCTTTGCTGACAGCGAAAACCTTTGGAACACTACGCTAGCTAACGAAGCAGTTTTTAACGCCAATGAACGTGCCGGTTCAGACTTTGCGCCAGATGACATCGTAGGCGTAGGCAAGTCGTCAGACAATAAGCTTATGGTGTTTAACCGGTATACCACAGAGCGGTTCTATAACAACGCCGGGGCATTGTTTCCTTTTGCCCGTATACCTAACGCCGCCATTCCTATTGGCATTGTTGGAACGACCGCTAAAGCGGCCATAGGCGACGGGCAATGGATAGTGTTTGGCGGCTCAAAAGAATACAGNCCATCTTTCTACTTAATGACCAATTCTTACCAAGGAATTAGCACAAAAGAAATTGATTCAATAATTGATACTTACTCAGATTTTGACCTTGCTAAAATAGAAATTGAATATCGTGACACACGGGACCAAGGGCTGGTTATCTGCTATTTACCCAGAGATGTGCTTGTTTTTGACGTAACGTTAAGCCGTCAGCTACAAGAAAACATTTGGTACACATGGGACAGCAACTCTGTAGCGTATCGCGCAATTCACGGAGTATATGACCCGCGCAACATAAGCGCCTCTGCCTCAGGCTGGATATACGGCGACAGGCAAGACGCAACGATAGGTCGATTAGATCAATCTGTTTCGACACAGTACGGTGAAGAGATTGAATGGGAATGCGAGACTCCCTTAGTTCGAGTTGGCGGAATCGTGAAAGTGGTGGAGGTTGTTGCTGCGCCAGGCCACTCTTCTATAAACGATGATGTGGTCTATCTGTCCACAACCAAAGACGGCGCGCTATATGGCCCTGAAGTTCTGCTAGCACGTGGCAACATAGGCGATTACCAGCACAGAACCATTGAAAGGCGCCTAGGGGATTACCCTTGCTGGATGGGGGTTAGGTTGCGCGGGTACTCTAAAGGCGTCTACAGCGTAACGGGGCTAGAAATTAATGAGATCTGACAATTTAGTAAGCTACGGCGATTTAGAGCGCATTGGTTGGCCAAACTTCCTGATAGAGGACTATCTAGGCAGGGTGCGCGAGTTAACGCCACAGAGAGGCG